>OCVV012864543.1_pt1 | contig 17842 bp, 9 predicted proteins | sample 1539721 | NCBI WGS metagenome assembly OCVV01 (sample SAMN02144230, study PRJEB22623) | gut metagenome | biome: sheep rumen | host: Ovis aries | place: New Zealand | reverse complement strand
CTCTTCTTAAGCTCCTTAGCAACATCAAGCATACTCTCTCCTGATGCGATCATATCGTCAACGATGATTACATCCTTGCCTGCCACATCATCACCAAGGAATTCATGAGCAACGATAGGGTTCTTACCGTTAACAACTTTTGTATAATCTCTTCTCTTGTAGAACATTCCGACATCAACGCCAAAATGGTTAGCGAAGTAGATTGCTCTATGCATAGCTCCTTCATCCGGGCTGATGATCATAAGGTGATCTGAATCAAGCTCAAGATCAGGAGTTGTCTTAAGCAGACACTTAATAAACTGATATGTAGGCATTACATTTTCAAATCCGCTGAGAGGGATTGCATTCTGTACACGAGGATCATGCGCATCAAATGTAATGATGTTCTCAACACCCATTCCTACAAGCTCCTGAAGTGCAAGTGCACAGTCAAGAGACTCACGGCTTGTACGCTTATGCTGTCTGCTCTCATAGAGGAAAGGCATGATAACATTGATTCTTCTGCCCTTTCCGCCGATAGCAGCGATTATTCTCTTAAGATCCTGAAAATGATCATCAGGTGACATCGGCTTCTTAATACCGCTCTGTGTATATTCAATGCTGTAGTTTCCGACATCTACCATAAGGAAGATATCCTTACCTCTGACAGAGCCCTTAAGCGTTCCTTTAGCCTCGCCCGAAGCAAATCTTGGACATGCCGAATTCAGAATAAATGTATCCTGCTCATATCCATCAAAAATAATACTTTCCTTAGGTTCCTTGATAAGTCTTTCTTTTCTCCATTTAACAAGATAGCGGTCTACCTTCTGTCCAAGAGAGTAGCTGCTCTCAAGTGGGAGAATTCCAAGCTGTCCTACAGGTATTGTACTGAGTTTACTAGCGTCTGGCATTTTATTGTCCTCCGTCCTTTAAATAAAAATATTTCCTTATGCATTCTTTTCCAGCATACGTTTCTTTTTGATCATCCTGATATTGGATCCGAATATATTATAGAAATCATAATTCTCCGCAATACGTCCGGCAAACCTTTCCGTATAATTATCTCTGATATCCTTTATATCAAGATTTGATGAGATGATGGTTGCCGCTCCTCTGGTTATCCTCTCATTTATGACTCTGAAAAGCTGGGTTATGCTCTGTCTGTTAAGAGCCTCTGTTCCCAGATCGTCTATGATAAGCAGGTCGGCCTCAAATATAAATTCATATCTGGCCTTCTTCTCCTTATCACCGCCGTCTTCATCATCATGTCTGAAGAGGTACTCATTGATAACGTCATCAACCATTTCCCCTGCAGTAAGATAAAACACACTATGCCCTGCGTCAAGTATTTCTTTTGCAATACAGTTCACAAGAAATGTTTTTCCTCTGCCGGTCTCTCCGAATATTATAATATTTCCCCTTACTTTGTCAAAAGAACTTATGTATTTTTTTGCTCTTTTTACAATACTTTTTATATTATCATAAGGAGAAACCTCCTCTTTACCGCTTATTTCCTTGCTGAAATAGCTGTAATCAAAGGTTTTGAAATTTTCCTTCTCCAGCCTCACACTAAGGTTCGACTGCATATATCTTGCTTCAACGATCATCTGGTTAAGACATTTGCATCTTTCGCCGTTTATATATCCTTCATCCTTGCAGATCGGACATACATACTGCCTCTCAAGGTATTCTTCGTCGTAACCGTTTTTCACGAGCAGCTTTCTCTTCTTCTGAGAGAGTTCTTCATTCTTCTGCTGAAGCTTTGCAAGTCCGCTTATGTCATTTACGGAAGAGCCGTTTCTGTCGGCTATGCTCTTTCGGATGGTATCGAGAGTGCCCTCTCTGATCTCATCATCGATCTCCTTAATCTCCGGAAGTCTCTGATATACCTCTTCTCTTCGCATGTTCAGCCGGCTGATGCTTTCGCTTCTCCGTCTTTCGAGCTTCCTCAGTATCTCATCCATGTCAAATGATAATCCACTCATTACTGATTATTTACCTCTTTGATATACATTTTCGTAAGCTCATCCCATTCCTCATCGGTACTGCTCTGTTTATAATTGCCAAAGGTTCCGAGTCTCTGATCGGAAGTCTTGGTCTTTTTAGCTTTGCTGAATCTCTGATCAGCGCCTTTTATATCACCGAATATCTTGACGCCGTCCTTGAACCAGCTTTCAAGTATACCGTTAACATATGCAAAGGTTGCTGAATTCGGCCTTGAAAGTATCGCCCTTCTGCAGGCTTCTCCGATGATCTCCTCATCATAGCCGAATTCTTTTTTCCATTTCTTTATGAATTCCATCTCAGCAGGCGTTGGTACTGTTCTGCCCGTAATGCCAAGCTCTTTAAAGATTCTTCTGTAAAGCGAATTAAATGTATCCGTATAATCAACTGCTTCCTGTCTCTCTGTGAAGCCCAGCTCGTACCAGTTGATAGCGACCTTCTCAACATATTTCGAATTAGTCTTGCCAATAGTCGCACAGTATTCAAGAAGATATTCAAAAAGCTCCTTCTTAAAATGAAGATCATCATATATATAGATCATCATATTAATATCTGCCGGAGTAAGTGCTCTCGCAAAATATGCCTCTGCCTGACTCTTCAGATCCTTAAAGTTTTCGTCGATAAGCTTACTGTTTAAATCCTTCTTATCGATCTTTCTCTTCTCAGGAGCCTTATTCTCTGTCTCTGCTGCTTCTATACCTGAGCGAATATCAACCTCTTCTATATGTCTTATATTTTCTTTCTCTTCAGTCACTTCTGCTGCAGCCGGCTGCTCATCCTCAAGCATCGAAGCTGTAAAATCCAGAAGTCCTTCCTCCTCCAGTCTGTCCGGCGCATCAATGTTCTTAAGCACTATGCCTGTGATACGTCTTCCGGAGTCATATGTAAAACTGAGTACCCCTCGTGAAACCCAGTATTTAATCGCCCTGCATACATCATTTTCCTTACAATTCAGAAAATCTGCTATATCGCTTACAGATACCGGTCTGCCGCATGAATACAGGCGTACAAGATATAGATAAACCTTGACAAACTCCCCATTTGCATCTGCCATATGGAAATCTATAAAATTGTTGGAAATCTGTGAAAATGTCTCCTTCTTTTCTGTTGAAATTGTAATGTTCATTCCATCAAGCCTCTCCCCATTTCAAAAGTGTCTTAAGTATAGCACAACAAAAGTCTTTTGCAACTGCCCGTCGGGCTCGTGGGTATCAGTCAGATTTTTGTGGAAACTGTTGATAACGTTGATAACCGTGGAAACCTTTTTTATCCGGTCACGTTTTTTATAGACCTTTCAGCCTTAGTCTGACAATTCATGTGTGTTGATAAAAACAAAAATCATCCGCCGGATAAAGGCAGATGATTTTGTGGAAACTGTTGATAACTATTTTTTCACCAGAGAAACACCGATAGAATCGATATTTCCTGCTCCCATAGTTATTAACAAATCACTTTTTTTCGTTTTTTCTGATAAATATTTTTCTATTGACACAAAATCCCCGAGGTAGACTGCATCACAGCCTTTTTCTATGAGAAGCTTCTCGAGATCCTTTGAGGAAACAGTACCGTCATCCTTCTCTCTGGCAGCATAAATATCCGCAAGAAGGACATGATCAGCTGCTGAAAGAGCCTCTGCAAACTGCTGAAGATGCGCCTTGGTTCTGGAATATGTATGCGGCTGGAAAGCTACCCAGAGCTCATTCTTCTTGATATCATTTGCCACCTTGAGTGTAGCAGCGATCTCTGTAGGATGATGTGCATAATCATCGATAACTACCGTACCCTTTTCGGTTGTTCCCTTATATTCAAATCTTCTTCCGGCGCTTCTGCACTCCGTAAGACCTTTTCTTATAGTCTCTAAATCTATTCCGAGCTCCCTTGCTGCTGCGATGACTGCAAGTGAATTAACTGCATTATGCTCACCGGTAACATTAAGAGTAAAGGTTCCGAGATCCTCGCCGTCTGCTGTAACAGAAAATGAAGGTCTGCCCGCATCATCAAGAGTGATATTCTTAGCAACGTAATCATTTTTTTCATTCTTACCAAAGGTAACAACCTTGCACTGAAGTCCGCCTCTTACTCTCTCGAGACAGTCCATATCACCGTTAAGGATCACTGTTCCTTCCTTCGGAGTCTTGGTTGCAAATACTCTGAAGGACTCGATGATATTATCAAGGTTCTTGAAGAAATCCAGATGATCATTATCGATATTTAAAATGATGCTGATAAAAGGATTAAATGAATGATAGCTGTTTGTATACTCGCAGGCCTCTGTAACGAAATAATCCGAGCTTCCTACGCGGATATTTCCTCCGATCTGGCTGAGCATTCCTCCGATTGATACTGTAGGATCCTTCTCTCCCGCAAGGAGAACACTTGTCATCATGGATGTTGTAGTTGTCTTTCCGTGAGTTCCGGCAACCGCAACGCTGTACTTATAAAATGCCATGATCTGTCCAAGGAGCTGGGCTCTTGAAAGCATCGGAATGCCTCTTCTCTTAACCTCGCAGTACTCCTCATTATCTTCTCTGATCGCTGCAGTATATACAACTACATCTATATCATCTGTTATATTTTCCTTAACCTGACCTATGCTGATGCTGCATCCCTTATCTCTAAGCATCAGTGTGATATCGGATTCCTTCATATCCGAACCGGACACCTTAAAGCCTTCCTTGATAAGGATCTCAGCAAGTCCGCTCATACTGATACCGCCTATGCCCATAAAATATACATGACACGGTTTTTTAAAATCAACCTGAAACATTTTTATCCATCCCTTCATTCCATTTGCCGGAAATAATATAATTCCGGCAGCCGGATACTCTTTCAAAACACTTTTTAAGTACGTATATGATACAACCACTTTTTGCATTTTTCAAGAGACAGTATTGTTATAAATGACTCTGTATAAAGCGCTCCTTCACTTCCGAAATATCCAGCACACCATAGGCAAAGCTTTTCTTAACAAGATGCTCCGGGACAAATTCATCATACTTCTCGAAGAGAGGCACCTCCTTCGGATAGATAAGCTCCAGCATATCAAATGGTTTCGCCAGCTCCTCACTGAGTATACTGAAGAAGCTTTCCTTGTCCGCCTTCATATTAAAGACCATGAAAAATGGTTTCGACGAATCAAAATTGCTGAGTCCAAGTCTTCCCTTAAGCTTTATCCTGAGAAATCTCTCAAGCGCCATGAAGGAATATGTTCCGAGCCACGGCATGAAGCACCATTTGGTCCCTCCGAGATTAAACAGCATATTATCAGTGATATGCTTATCTCTGAAGAGATTTCTGGCCTTCTCAAGTCTGTCTGAGGCATTCTTTTTAAGATATGGATAGTTTATATCCTCGGTAAGTACCTGACGCATTCTTAGCAGTATCTTAGTGTTAAGGTCGCCCGGGCATTGTCCGAAATACGCCGGAACGCTGCCTCTGACCTTAGTGCAGTATACGCTGTGCCTTGTCCTGTCAACCTCGAGCACTGTCCATACATGACCTGCTATCGCTATCTTCTCCCCGACAGGAGGCGGTGCAACTATAGTTCCAAGCTGGCCCGCTTCACTTCTGACGGAGTATTCTTCATTTTCCTGAAATACACCGTAAAACTTAAAACCGTTTACTATCCTTTCACCGGCAAGACCTACTATCAGTCCGCCCTCTGCTGTCCGCTCAATATGGCCGATATCGATCAGATGAAGCAGTAGCTCCCTGTAGTCCTCCTGAGTGATCCTGTGAAAATACTGAAGTCCGAGCACTCTTCCCGCAAGCTCAGCCGGAAGCATCTCTCCGCCCGCAACAAGCGTACTCATAGTCTGATGATACAGCAGACTGAACGGCAGTCTTTCAAGCCGCGGCGGCTCTACCCATTTTTCTTCTGCATAGAGCTGAATAAGCGAGATAGCCTGGATCAGCTTCCACGGAATGGTCACCGGCAGAAGCGCTCTCTCCTCAACCTCTTCCTCTCGTATCACAAAATGCATTTCCGGCGGCTGCCCTCTTCGTCCTGTTCGTCCCATTCTCTGAAGAAATGAAGAAACCGTCCATGGTGCATCCACCTGAAAGGCCTTCTCCAGCCTTCCTATATCAATACCAAGTTCAAGCGTCGCAGTTGTAACCGTAGTCTGAAGCTCGTCATCATCCTTCATCAGTTCTTCAGCCGTCTCTCTGAGAGCCGAAGATATATTTCCATGATGTATCTGAAATCTCTCGCTCTCGCCCTGAACCTCCGAATACCTGCGCAGAGTTGTCGTTACCGCCTCGCACTCCTCTCTGGAATTCGTAAACACCAGACATTTTTTATTTCTCGTGTTATCAAATATATATTTAAATGAAGGATCATACAGCTTTTCCTCAGCCACAGAGTCATCAGATTGTGAATCACCATCATACTCTGCTGCAGCATCTGTAATTGCAGGAAAAGCCTGCAGTTCAGGCTCATGTGCAGTTGAAGCATCTGCTGCAGTTTTGCTTGCTTTTCCCTCATCATTCTGTATATAAAAATGTTCGACAGAAAGGCGCCATCTGGCCTTCTTCTCTTCTATCTTAGGTATGACTGTTCCTCTGCCGGTTCCTGCCGCAAGGAATTCTCCTGCCCTTACCGGATCTCCCATTGTAGCGGATAGTCCGATCCTTCTCGGATTTACACCTGCCGCCTTGCACAACCTCTCTATAAGGCAAAGTGTCTGTCCGCCTCTGTCGCCGCGAAGAAGAGAATGAACCTCATCAATAACGATAAACCTTAGATCTCCGAAAAGTAACGGAAGCATCTGATACTTTCTCATAAGCATCGCCTCTAACGATTCCGGAGTTATCTGAAGGATTCCTGATGGATGCCTCAGAAGCTTATTCTTGTGACTCATGGATACATCACCATGCCAGTGCCACACCGGTATCTCAGCCTCATCACAAAGCTCCGTCAGTCTGTCAAACTGATCATTTATAAGTGCCTTGAGCGGTCCGATATAGATACATCCGACCGACTTCGGCATATCCTCATAAAAAAGCGAAATGATAGGGAAAAATGCCGCCTCCGTCTTGCCCGAAGCAGTCGATGCACATATCAGCACGTTCTCATCCGTATTAAAGATAGTATCGCCCGCAGCAACCTGGATTGACCGGAGGCTTTCCCAGTTATTTCTGTATATATATTCCTGCACGAATGGAGCATATCTCTCAAAAATACTCATTTACGATTCCTCTTAAATAAACTCATTCCATGGCTGCTGATCTTTCACACAAACCCTGTACTTTCACACTGCCGTTCACGTTTTGATTCTGTACATTCATCGTTTTCTCTTATTACACATAAAAATCCGCATACTCATCATTACTTTCAGATTCTGCCTTCTCCTCAAGCTCGGTCTTGGCAAACTGAAAGCTTCCCGAACCCAGAAGATCCTTAATGTCCACATTTTCTTCCTGGAAGATGATATCCAGAACCTCGATATAATCTCTTATCACCTCTCTCGGAGTGATAAGCTTCTCAGCTCCTATCCTCTCATATTCCGTCTTCAGGAAGAATATCATTTCATCCTTGTCAGGCACTCTGTCGTAGCCATAAAGTCCCGAATGAAGCGCCGAAAGCTTCTCTAGAAGTATGTACATTTCTTCATAGCTAAGTATTGAAAGCTCGATAACAGGCGCCAGCATATCCTTAAACTCTCCGCTGAACCTGCCTCTGTCAAGCCTTGATCGAAGTGCCTCATAGCTGTAAATGCCTCTTCTTTTGTCCTGCATGCATTCCGGCGTCCCGCACATGATGATTCCCAGATAATGAGCCTTTCCCTGCATACAATCGTTGTACATAGCCAGCATTTTCTCGTAATTATTCTGCCTCGTCACAGTATTCGTCAGCTTGTAGAGATTTACCAGCTCATCCACCATGATATAAAGTCCGCTGTAGCCGGCCTTCACCATAAACGCCGCAAATATCTTCAGATATTCATACCAGTCGTCATCATTTATGATAATATTCACGCCAAGCTCGCGCCGCGCATCCGTTTTGGTCGGATACTCGCCTCTGAACCATTTTACGATCTTCGCCTTCTTCTCGTCATCGCCCTCGGTAACCGCACGGTAATACATTATAAGAAGCGTTGCAAAATCAAAGCCGTGGACCATATCATTCAGCGAATAAATGATGTCCGTCATCTTCTTCTCAGTCTTCTCAGCAAGCTCCGGCGCCCCGACCGAAAGATTAAACTCCGACATCACATCGCGCTGTATGCTGCTTATCCATCTGTCCAGAATAAGAGTTAATGCGCCGCCCTCAGGCCTCGTCTTTGTCGACATATTTCTGATCAGCTCCTTGTAGGTTGCGAGCCCCTGTCCCTGGGTTCCCTGCAGCCTTCTCTCCGGAGAAAGATCAGCATCGACAACAACATAATTCTTATCAAGCAAATGATTTCTCATAGTCTGAAGCAGGAAGCTCTTGCCGCTGCCGTACTTTCCGACTATGAATCTGAATGAAGCGCCTCCCTCGGAAATGATCTCCTCGTCATGAAGAAGCGCCTTAATCTCCTTATCTCTTCCGACTGCTATATATGGAAGCCCTACACGCGGAACAACGCCTCCCTTCAGGGAGTTGATCACCGCCTGGGCTATTCTCTTTGGTGCTTTACGTTCAATATTAACTGCATCCACTATTCTATCCCTCGTCTTTCGATCATTCATTAGTTCACATTAATTCTCTATCATCCTTCGGATATCCTCCAGATAATCCTCATAGATATAAGGGCTTTCATCCTCGCAAATAACGCTGTCCCCAAACACATCGTACAGCTTTTCATTTATGCCATCTATTAAAATGCTGAGCATCATGCCCTTACCGGTAAATTCTTCAAGACTCTTACCGTCTATGATACATTTCAGAAAATGCTTTTCATCAGCTGTCAAAAGCTCTTCTGAAGTCTCCTCTGATGACACATCTGTTTCGGCAGCATCTGCCCGATCATTCACTTCCATCTCCTCATCAACTATAAGAAGGTCGCGTATCTCAGCCGCCCTGAGCCTTATAGCATCGAGCCGTCCGGTATCAATCTTAACCTCTCTTGCCTTCCGTTTCCTAAAGGCTTTTACCTCTTCCGCAATCAGCTTAAATCTCCACGCATTCTTACCGGAAGACTCCTTCGCACCGTCCAGGCAGCTGTAAATATCATTTATAAATTCTCTTGCAAAGATTATAAGATTCTCTCCCGGTGTATAACGCTCCACGGACCAGTGATTCTTATTAAAATGATAGGCTCTGACTTCATTTACCTTATAAATATATTCCTCATTTCCTGCCGCCGACACGACAACTGCATTACTGAAAAGCGGATACGGCCAGAGCTCTCTCCTCCCGAATATATCATCATAAAAGCCCTTCTTCCGATGCTTGTCATAATATCTTCTGATACTGTGAAAGCACTGCTGTACGAGCTTTGCAAATTCATCCTCACTTATCTTCCAAGCCCTGCATTTGTCCGGATATTCATACGGATATTCAGCAGCTTCATATAAAGCCTTGAGAAAATGAATGCTGTCATCACCCATAAGAGCCGCTACCCTTTTATCATTCCAGAGCTGGTCATTTTCCGGCAACATTGATGGCTCCAGTCCATTAAATATTATAAAATCCGTAAGATATCTATTGATATTTCTCCTGTAGGCCGGATAATCCTCTGCAAGCTTTTTTAAGATTCTGCAGGTCTCATATTTATCTTTGGTTTCAATTTCATTTATCAGTTCGTATGCATAGATCTCCGGATAAGTCTCCGCCGGGATTATCTGTCCTTTTCTATACAGAGTCCTCCACCCGAAATATCCTCTCAGCATAACATCATCAAGGCAGTCAAATGCGGGCTTATCGCGTCTTATCTTCATATCAAATGTAAATTCATCCGTATATTCCGCCATAAATGACGCCATATGAACGAAAATCTCCGCCCTCGACGTTCCTGCAGCCGCTTCCTTCTGCTGAAGCGCACGAATATCCCTTATCTCCTGCGGCATCGGATATCCCGGTCGCTTCGGTATACTTTCCTCGCGATAAATCTCCTCATGAAATTGTCCCTTGTCATAGATAAATCTCACTTCTGTCCACCCTGAATAAAAATATATATTTAAGAATAGCATAAATCGAACAAATGTTCAATACAGAATAACGTAAAAAGCCGCTGCACATCATTTTCTGACATGCAGCGGCCGCTTTACTTATTCACAAAATATTTATTACTGAGCCATCTGATATTCAGCCTTATAGACATTTCCATAAACATCTTCAAACTGATATCCGATCATGACATTATATCCTGAAAGATCTACAGTCTCATAACTCAGAACCGCATCCTTATATTTAACAGGCTCGCCATTTGCTTCGTATGAGATTTCTTCACTGTTTATATCCATCATGATATAAACAATATCAATCGTATCTTCATCGTCAAATGCATAATAACTCTCTATGGCATTTTCATCAAAGCCGTCAGCATATGCATATCCCTGCATTTTACCATAAGGATTGTCAGGATTGCAGAACACCAGGATAAATGCATCTTTGCCGTTTACCTTGGCATACATTACAGCTTCCTGCTCCCAGTAATCCGAATCAGTTGCATGATAATAGCTTGATGAAATGTATGTTGCAGCAATTCCGTTAAGAGTCGTCCAGCATTCGGGTTTCTCATAAAGGTAATTGCCATCTGCATCAACTCTGAAGGTATTATCCGAACCAAGCATAACTGCCTTAGTCTGATCATCGGATATAAGGGCAACTGTCATTTCTGTCTTCTGGATGATTGCCATCGTATCACTGTTCATATCAACTATGGTCTGTCCGGATGAATTAGTTGTAGTTCCAAGAGTATAGGTCTGTGCAACCTGGCTGTCATCAACGGTATCTCCAACCGAATCATCATACCAGTCGCCTCCCTGATCACTTACCGCAACCTGTCCCTGATATGCAAGCTTAAGTGAACAGTATGAATCATAGAACTCCAAAAGATCATTGTCATATCCAAGCTTCTGCAGCATCTCTCTGGCATTTGAATATTTTTCAATAAAGTCAAACGGACAGTAAACCGCTATACCATGTCCGGCAGTGAAATCGCTGTCTGTATGCTCTACGCTGTTTACTACAGCATTCATAAGCTTGGTTGAATAATCATTTTTATAAAGCGATGCAAGAGTAAGTACATCGACCGTATCCATATTCGGATATGAATCGCTGTTCGACCTTGCAAGTGTATAGTTTGCATAGTCTCCGCCATCTATAACATTTGCCTTGACTACCTTCATATAATCAACATAAGCCTGATAGATAGCACCTATCTTCTTCGCCTGAAGAACCGAGATTGATCCTGTCAGATTATCACGATGTATGCTGTCCATGTAATCAGTACAGATCTGCTCTGTATAATCAATCTCATGCGGCTTTGACTTATCGAGAGTCTTCAGCCATTCTGTATAATAATATCCGTTACCATTTACGTAGCTTTCTGCTGCTACCATGTAATCACAGTAATCCTTTAAAGCCATAGCCATTTCAAGTGTACAGGTATTGCAGGCATCAAATGCTATGGTTTCAAAATGAACCTTTGAACCCTTTACAGCCTCTCCTATTTCATAGGCATCCATATACTTGCCCGGGAAGTTTTCGTCCTTACCGTAGGAAACAGGGATAGATCCGCCATGGTTCCATAAAACCAGTACATTCTTATTTGAAGGATAATTCGCTGCTGCAAATTCTATAAAGCTCTGAAGAGTATTTCCATCGACCATACTTACTTTTCCGAGGTTTTCAAGCTCGTAGATCTTGCCGCCCTTAATGCTGAATCTCTGAACCTTTCCGTCCTGACAGATATTGTTGTGCCACTTCGTGGCTCCTCCGGTCTGAATGATGATATTTGTCTTCTCAGAGACATTTGAATCGATCATTTCTTCAAGATCTTTTGTTGCAAGTCCATTCAGTGTTTCAAGGTCTGAGCCTATCATATAAACCATTACAGTTTTTACATCATCAGAATTTTCTACTGTCTGGGTAGTGGCTTCTGTTGTAGCCTCAGTTGTAGCCTCGGTAGGTTTTGATGTTGTCTTCTCTGTGTAAGCCTCTGTTGTTGTACGTGTTGAGTAAGCTGTAGTAGTATTCTGAACTCTTCCGCTTCCGGTACTTCTTGTCGAATTATCATCATCCTTACCCTTGAAGACAAAGATTCCTATGATAACGCCCGCAAGAATCAGAAATGAAGCAACCAGAGTTATTATAAGCTTTTTACTTCCTTTGCCTCCTGAACCACCTGACGGAGGTACCGAACCACTCCTTGGAGGTCCTCCGGCACTCTGCTGCGGTCTTATGCCCGCTCCCTGTGCACTCGGGCTGCGATATGCATTCTGCTGCGGTCTTACGCCTGTTCCCTGCGCGCCATACGCATTCTGCTGCGGTCTCTGTGGCTGTGCTCCATACGCTCCCTGCTGCGGCTGTACACTCTGCTGTGGTCTTACGCCTGTTCCCTGTGCACCATACGCATTCTGCTGTGGTCTCTGTGGCTGTGTTCCCTGCTGAGGCTGCACACCCTGCTGTGGTCTTACGCCTGCTCCCTGCGCTCCGTATGCATTCTGCTGTGGTCTCTGCGGCTGCGCGCCATACGCATTCTGCTGTGGTCTCTGTGGCTGTGCTCCATACGCTCCCTGCTGCGGCTGTACACTCTGCTGTGGTCTTACGCCTGCGCCCTGTGCACCATATGCATTCTGCTGCGGTCTTACGCCTGCACCCTGTGCACCATAGGCACTCTGTTGTGGTCTCTGTGGCTGCACATTCTGCTGCGGTCTCTGCGGCTGTGCTCCCTGCTTAGGCTGTACACCCTGCTGATACTGCATGCCCTGCTGAGGTCTTACATTCTGTCCGTTATATGCCCCCTGTTGATACTGCTGTCCATTTGCAGCCGCTCCATATGCACCGTTGAGCCTTCCGCAGCTCCTGCACTGCATCTCTCCCGGTAAAAGCGGCTTTCCGCAATAAACGCAATTCATTTTTTATCCTCCTCCACTTTATTAAAATGCTCTGAGCTGTCTGCTTATTTTGTCTCCATTTACTTCAAATTCAGCAGATCCGTTTATAAGGATAAAATCCTCCTCAGATGCAAAAGTATCTTTCTTAAGCTCTGATCTTACTACAGACTTACAGTCGAAATTCTCCATTCTGACATGAACATCTCCATCTGCGCCTCCGTAGATCAGTGCATTCTCGCCGAAATTGTCGGCTCTCAGCTTGCCCCTCTCGAAGAAGAAATCCGTATTTCCTACAAGAGAACCGAATATCGTCGAATGCGGCGACCTTAGTGAAGCTGTAAATGATCCGTCTGCGAAATATATCTTGCCGGTCTTTCCGTCAATCGTTCCGCATGCGGTGAATTTTTCTCCATTTCCCTGCATTATGATTGATGAATACTTAAACGAAAGATCAGCATCCGACTCGATCGAGCCTATGCAGACTCCCATGTGGGTATTTACATCAATCTTAAGATCACAGGAATCGATATGCATTTTCACATCACCTTCGATGGCTCCGATACCGACACCCTTCTCGCCTGCCAGGTTGATATTATATTTTCCTCTTTCAACACTGATATCTCCGCCCATACCGGCTCCGATACCAACACCGATACGGCCGCTTGCATTTATAACGATCTCGCCGTCCTGATGGAATACCATCTCTCCGCACTTCTTATCCACCTGGTTGCCTATTCCGAAATACTTTCCGGTCGACAGATAGATACGAAGATCACCGTCTCCCTTAATGGTAAGCTTGGATGATTCAGGAACCAGGATTCCTCCGTTCTTGAAGAGATTATCGCCCTTAAGCACTATCGTAAGGTCAACATTTTCTCCCAGAACAATACACGGTGAATTCTTTGCGCTGAATATTGAAGCATTCTCCAGTGTGATATTTCCAAAGAAGCCATCATGCACCTCCAGCACCATTTCCACCTGATGTCCCGGAGTTCCGGCAAGTGTAAAGTCTCTGTATGTAACATTACTGTCAACAGCAACTATCCTGTTATAGCCTTCCTTACCGAGCGCATTCAGGCTGAGCCAGCTTGCTCTTCCGGAGGTATAGGTATTGTTGCCCTTCCTCATCTCCATATCGGCATTGATCTTAAGTATCTCATTAATGACCATCTGATCTATCGAATCAATGATTTCCGGACTCGGCTTAGCCGTGTAAAAGCCCTGAATAAGATCAACGCCAAGCTTTATGACCATCTCCAGCTCAAGATAGTTTTCAACACCCTCTGCCAGAGCAAGGATATCACTTTCATGACAGAAATCTATGATCTCTCGAACAAAATACTGCTTGTTCAGATCCTTCTGGATATCAGTGATGAGCGATCTGTCTATCTTAACATACTTCGGCATGTATCTGAGAAGATTACTGATATTTGAGTAGCCCGTTCCGTAATCGTCAAGGGCAAGGAATATCTCATGATTCTTCATACCTGCCTTAAATTCATCAAAATATCCCTCGTCCATTTCGGCAGACTCTGTGATCTCCACAACAACATTATCGTGGAATCTGTTAAGTCGTTTCAGGATATCATTTCTCTCATTTTCCTCTAAGATAACGCTCGGGATACTATTGATAAATATCTTCTTGTTCCTGATGATATCAATATTCTCTTCCATGATCGAAAGAATATTGTTAAATGTATTTCTCTCGACATCATCAAGACGCCCCATCATCTCTGAATACTTCAGGATAACGAACGGATTAACGTCTGTCATCTCCGAACGCATCAGCGCTTCATAGGAATAAATCTCGCCTGTTCTTGCGCTTACTATAGGCTGGAAGAAGTATTTGAAAAGATTCTGGTTAAGCAGCTTATCAACCTTGGCGGCCAGCCTCTTCTCACTCTCGTTGAGATCCTCCATGGTCTTCTTATTCTCAGTCTTTCTCGCTGCCGAGATCTTACTTCTGAGGTTTACCAGCTCTTCATTTCTTTTAATTATCTCATAGCCGCGGGAAACCGCCTTTATCCATTCCCTGTAATTCTCATCATAGGATCTTGCTTCGGTTCCGTAGCTTATCATTGCAAATCCGTAGGTTACATCTTCAAAATATATCGGTGTGAAGAAAAATGCCCTTGGAGTATCAAATTCATCCACTATACTCTGGAAAAGAGACTTCCTGTCATGGTAATCCTTGATACTTATACTGCTCTTTCCTTCATTTTCGACATCATAATTTATAGCCGAGAGCATGCGGTCCGAAAAGCCCGTCTGCATGCCCGCCTCATTGAAACATAAGCGGAAATTCTTAACGCCTCTGATCTGGAAGATATATGAATATACAACATCCAGATAGCCTCTTGTAGAGTTCTCCTTCAGGATATCCTCCTGAAGAAAATTATGTATAGAATAAAATCCGTCAACAGAGTCCTCGGTATCCCATGTCGGTCTCAGATTCTTCTCATCCTTTTTGCAGCCCTCACAGCCGCAGCTTTCTCCTATGAACATCTCAGGTTCCGGCTTCTTCTCCGGAAGTTCCTCGCCCCTAAGCAATGCCATAACACACTGAACTGAGTACCTTCCATAGTATTCCGCAGGAATAAATGAAGAAGTAAGCGGCTTCGGACATGTCTGTCCTTCCAGAGAGGAACCATATCCTGTTACAGCAATGTCCTCAGGAATCCTCACGCCGTTCTCAGTAAGTACCTTGGCAAGACCGATAGCCATACAGTCATTTGCACACGCTACAGCCTCAGGAAGAGGCTCGCCTGACTCAAGAAGAGAGCTTGCACACAGCTCACCGCTGGAATACCAGAAATCTCCCGAAAAGATTCTGTCCTCCGAAACAGGAAGTCCGTGGTCTTTCATAGCCTCCTTATAGGCCTCAACTCTTCTCTTCGAATGCCTGTGCCAGCTTTTACCTGTCAGAAAAGCTATATCCTTATAATTATGTACTTCTATCAGATGTGAGATTATCGCATAGATCAGACTGTATCCATCAGTCCAAAAGCTCTTGAAATAATTAGAATCACGATCGACAATGATAACCGGTCCACTGTATCTCTCATGAATATCAATTTCAATCTTTTTCCAGAGTCCCGGAGTCTGTATCGAATCGGCCATAACTATGACCGCATCGAAAAGAGCATAATCAACCAGGGTGAAAATACTAGAATCACCCTTCTCCCTCTCCAGTGTATTCTGATACTTTATATACATCGAAAAAACACAGACATCATACCCCTCTTCAAATGCCTGCTTTTCCAATCCGGTCAGAAATTCACTCTGGTAGGCCTCATCAGCCTGTCCGGTAAGCACCGCTAGTTTTCCTTTTGCCATTATAAATCCCCTATTGCAAAATCAACGTAACACTCTTATAAAAAGATGCTTTAATTTTATCACATACAGCCCCTCTCGGCAACTAAAACACATTTATAAGCGTCAATTTTTCACACTTTTTTCGCTTATGTTTATTAACAAATCTTCATAAGAAATGAAGAATTTAAGTTCTTTACATAAACCCGGTTTTATCATAGAATTAGTTTGAGAAATGGTGCGCATCGCATCGTTGTTGCCTTATGTTTTATTTTACTTAGGAGATATAAAAATGGATACACTTGAATTTTTATACACAACACCTGTCGGGAGAATGATACTTAAGCCTCTCAGCAGCAGATTTGTTTCTAAATGTGCAGGAAAGTTTTTAGACAGCAGATTCTCACATTTTCTCATTTCTGACTTTATAGCTAAGAACGATCTCAACACCTCAGAATTCGATACAATGGATTTCAGGTGCTTCAATGACTGCTTCAGCAGAAAGCTGAAGGACAGCGCCAGAACGATAGATACCTCAGAAGAAAACATGATATCACCTTGCGACGGTCTGCTTACTGTTGTTTCTTTAAAGGACGGAGTTGCATTCCCGGTTAAGCAGAGCCAGTACACCGTAAAAAGTCTTCTCCGCGACGAAAGGCTTGCAGACAGATATAAGGACGGCTACGCTCTTGTTTACAGACTCTGTGTCAATCATTATCACCGCTACTGCTATGTAGAAAGCGGCAGAAAGAGCAGAAACAGATTCATACCGGGAGTACTTCACACAGTTCGTCCGATCGCACTTATGAATCGTCCTGTTTTCTCAGAAAACTGCAGGGAATACGCCTGCATCAAGACTAAAAACTTCGGAATACTTACACAGATGGAGGTCGGTGCTATGCTTGTCGGCAAGATCGACAACCATGCTCACGGCAAATGCTTTGTAAGACGAGGTTCGGAGAAGGGAACATTTCTCTACGGAGGTTCAACTATCATAGTTCTTGTAGAGAAAGGAAAGCTTAGGGTTGATGACGGAATCCTCGAAGCTTCAAGACTCGGCAATGAAACTCCTGTACTTTACGGTCAGAGGATAGGTCAGAGAATCAGCAGATAATCGTCATTTACAAATGGAGGTTAAAATGGCAGATCATTATAATGCTTTCATATCATACAGACACGCTGAAGCTGATATCAGGGTGGCTGAGGCCATAGAAAAAGGTCTCGAGCAGTTTCATGTGCCTGGTAAGATCAGACAGAAAACCGGTATAAAGCGTATCAACCGTATCTTCAGAGATAAGGACGAGCTTCCTCTTACAAGCGACCTTACTGCTGAGATATCAAATGCGCTGGAAAATTCCGACTATCTCATAGTTATATGTTCAACAAACACGCGTGAGTCCCTCTGGGTACCGCGTGAGATTGAATTCTTTCTAAGAAATCACACAAGAAAACAGATACTTACCGTTCTTGTAGACGGCGAACCGACCGATACTATTCCGGAGGTGCTGCTGTCCGAGAAAAAGACGGTAAAGGATTTATACGGAAATGAACAGGAGAT
>OCVV010868847.1_pt1 | contig 17849 bp, 13 predicted proteins | sample 1539721 | NCBI WGS metagenome assembly OCVV01 (sample SAMN02144230, study PRJEB22623) | gut metagenome | biome: sheep rumen | host: Ovis aries | place: New Zealand | reverse complement strand
TGACAGTATTCTTGATGGGGGATTGTATGAGGGGTTATATATTGCCGGAGCTGTAAGCAGTTTAGGCAAGACGACTTTTTTCATGCAGATATGTGACCAAATGGCACAAAGCGGGCATGATGTTCTTATATTCTCCCTTGAAATGGCAAGAGCCGAGCTGATGGCGAAGAGTATTTCACGTCTGACTTTGATTGACGTATTGCAGAATAACGGCGATACAAGGGACGCAAAGACAGACAGGGGAATCACAACAGGAAAACGCTATGAAAAGTACTCCCAAAGAGAAAAAGACCTGATACAGCGGGCAATTACAGCATACAGCCGTTTTGCTGGAAATATATTCATTCATGAAGGTATTGGAGATATAGGAATAGAACAGATACGGGCGACCGTTGAAAAGCATATACACATTACAGGCAGAAAGCCCGTTATCCTGATTGATTACTTACAGATATTAGCCCCAGCAGATGTCAGAGCCACCGACAAGCAGAACACTGACAAGGCAGTAACAGAGCTGAAAAGACTTTCCAGAGATTATAAATTGCCTGTAATAGCAATATCCAGCTTTAACCGTGATAACTACACAGCACCCGTCAATTTTTCAAGTTTCAAGGAATCAGGGGCAATTGAATATAGTTCAGATGTCCTTATAGGCTTACAGCTACACGGAGTAGGAAAAAACGGATTTGACACCGAGAAAGCAAAGTCAAGGAATCCAAGAGAAATCGAACTGAAGATATTGAAAAACCGAAAAGGGGCAATAGGAAAGCAAATCAAATACAGCTATTACACAATGTTCAATTACTTTGAAGAGATAGGAGAAATATAAATATTCGTCAGACAACACCCAGAAGAACACCTTGACACGCTGCTGACAGCTGCCGGAACTGTAGCCTCTTCCTTCTTTATCGATAATTATAGCGAGGCAGAAAACAGCACATGACAGCGGAATGTATTCTTGACAGTAAACGGGATTTCTGATATAATCTTATTAACAGGAATTTTGTATTATTGGGGAGTGAATCAGCATGACAGAAGAGGCAAGAGAGGCAAGAAGAGCCTACCAAAGAGAATATAACCGGAAACACCCTGAAAAGAAGAAACAGGCTGATAAAAAGTACCGTGAAACCCACAGGGAACAAATCAGGCTTGCACACAAGCGTTGGAGAGATGCAAACCCGGATAAGGTACAGGCAGCTTGTCAAAGATATTGGGCAAAGAAAGCCGCTGTTATCACTAATGAATTACCAGCTATTTCAGGAATCAGCGAATAAGAAACAGCTCCATTCTGTTTAACAGATTGGAGCTGTTTTTATATCTGCAATCAGTATTTAATCTAATCTTAAAAGTAATTGTTGGGAGTATCATTGCTTTATTTTGTATCTGGTACTTGCAGAAATTGAAAAATGTATCAGATTTATCTTGATTTTTCTGTATAATACTATCTTTATAGCAATTTTCAGCTTTTGAAAAAGTACCAAAAGTTAAAAGAAAAATTTAGTATCAAAATAGCTTGACAACAGTTAAAGTAAATAGTATAATTAAAGAGTTAAAATAATCTTATTTCTAACGTTCGTTAGACTTGATACAAAAAGGAGTGTTTTTCATGAAGGTTTACGGCTATTGTCGTATCTCAACACAAAAACAGAGCATAGAAAGACAAAAACGGAATATCCTGAATCAATATCCAACTGCTGCTTTATATGGGGATGCATGGACGGGAACAACAACCGACCGCCCGAACTGGAACAAGCTGTTAAAGCGAGTACAGAAGGGCGACACGATTGTATTTGACAGCGTTTCCAGAATGAGCCGTAATGCTGTAGAAGGCGTAGAACTTTATGAAAAATTATTCCGTGACGGTGTAGAGCTGGTATTTCTCAAAGAACCGCATATTAACACAGAAGTTTACAGAAAAGCTATTATTGATATTGTTCCCATGACTGAAACAGACGTTGACTTAATTTTGAAAGGCGTAAATGCTTATCTTATCAGGCTTGCAAAAAGACAGGTTGAAATCTCATTTGAACAGGCTGAAAAAGAAGTGCAGGACTTACACCAAAGAACCAAAGAGGGCATAGAAACAGCACGCTTGCAGGGAAAACAGATAGGGCAAAGAAAGGGGGCAAAGCTGACAACAAAGAAAAGCATAGCCGCTAAAGAAGTAATCCGGAAACACTCTAAGGCATTTGACGGAACTTTAAACGACATTGACTGTAGGAAACTTGCAGGAATCAGCCGGAACAGCTACTACAAATACAAGCGAGAACTGACACAAGAAATTATAGCAGAATTGACCGGAAACGTTCAGCAGGAATGAAAGAGGGTGAAAGCATGGAAAAGTTTTGCAATCGGTGCAAAAGAATCAGTCTGTTTAGTATTTATCAGGGTCAAGAAATTTGTAATGATTGTTGTGATGAAATAGCGGGGAACATTCCGCCAACACAGGAAGAACTTGAAGAAATGGAACTTGAAAGCTATCTGAATTATGAAGGCAGTCCCGAAGAACTTCTTTACGGCGAAGGCTGCACACTCTCTGAATTGCTTGCAGAAGGCATTGACCCGTATTAAACGAGCTGACAAGTCCCTGAAGCTGCTGGACGTTCCGGAGCTGTCAGGGACTTCTTTTCTTTATCGGAATCAATCAGCCGGAACAAAATCAGTCTGGATAGCTATAACAAGTTATAGGTATACAGGAATCAGAGCGAGGGAATCAGGCTGACAGCCTTCTGAAGTTGCTGACGTTCCGGACAGAAATCAGGTTGACAGAATCACAATTTTTTGTGATTGATACATTGACATAACGGCTAATTTCTGGTATAATTTTAGTAGTAAAGCCGCTACCATTTAAAATAATTTTTAGGGGCTTGTATAACAGAATATCCGGGATTATGCGGAATTTGCCGGAATTGAACGGGATAATACGGGATTTAAGCGGGAATGAACGGGAACAAGTGAGATTTTACGGGATTTTATAAGAAAGTCCCCTGATAGGGTGATTTCTATGAATCATTTTGAGATAAATAAAGAAAAGCTGATTAAGGATATAACAAGGCATTTTCTTGAAACAGAAGGTTTTGACATTTATTCAGATGAATCAGCAGAAGAACTAAACCAAATAGAATGTTATGTGCATGATGCACCTTTTCTTGATAGTGATTTTAAACTTGATTTTGAAAACAGACTGACAGTTGCAGTTGAAGGAGCTGCACTGGATGCTTTTGAAAACGGTTTGAATTTGGGGCTTTCTCTTTTGTGTGAACTTCTGAGCGGTCAACAGCCTGAAATTGTTGTGCATTGTAAGCCACCAAGAAAATTAAAGCCGGTACAGTATCAAGCGGAAACTTTTAAAAGCAATCCAGATTTTTTAGACCACATGAAGAAAGCCGATACACATATGAATGACATAGAGAAACAGTTTATCGCCTCTATGGCTACTGTTCTTATGCAAGGGCATTTTGAAGATATAAGACATATCAGGCAAGAGCTTGAAAAGTCGCTTTCTGAACCAGAAGCAGGAGAAGAACGGAGAAAATTTAGAAAATTTCTAAATTCAAGAGTCATTTAAATGCCCTAAAAATAATATTAAAATGACATTTTTACAGTATTTTAATGCTATTTGAAAGGAAGTATCATTATGTTTCTTTGGCAATGCGTAGCAAAATATCTCAGGGCAAATTTAGATGAAATCAAAAGTGTTGAACAGCTAACGGCAGAAGAACAAGAGATTGTTTCTTTTTTCGGTCTGGATAAATGGAAAGAAATGATTAAAGGCTATAGGAAAGAGCCGCTTTTTGTACTTGCTACCAGATTACAGGAAGAAGAGGCACACGGCTGTTGTGAGTTCTCTCTTGAGCCGGGAAAGTTTGGGGAATATCTTGCAGAAACTTTTAAGCCCATGATTAGAGAAAGCGGGAACACATGAACTTGAAAAGAACTGTGAATATCAATAACTTATCAGAAAATCAAAAAGAAATTGCTGAAGTTATCGGCATAGAGGCTTTCAGACGACTTGCTGCTACATTCGGAGGCGGTCAAATATATATATGCAGAACTGAAACCATTGAGCGAACCAGCCGGAATGAGGAAATTTTCTGTAAATTCAATGGTTACAATTACAAAGAATTGGCAAGGGAATACAATTTAACGCCGTGTTCTATTCGCATAATTATAAGAAATATGAAAAAGCGGGGGACTGCATGAGGAGAAAGCACTATAAAGTTGATGATTTGCCGCCGGAACTCCATGAAGAAGTTGACGAAATGATAAAGAACGGCGCATATTATCATGATATTGTAGAGTATATAAAGTCAAAGGGCGGTACTGTTTCAAAATCTTCTGTAGGCAGATACGCCAAGAACCTATTGAAAACAATAGAGGCTTTACAGGCAAGTCAAGAGAATTTCCGGGCAATCTTAGACGAAATAGAATGTTATCCAGAATTAGATGTAACTGAGGGCATTCTTAGGCTGCTTGCTTATCAGCTGTTAATTGCTGCAAACGAGCTGACCGAGGAACAGCTTACAGGGCTTGACTTTGAGGCGATTATAAAAAATACAATATCCTTGACAAAGGCAATAGCATATAAGAAAGACATTGATACAAAGAATAGAACTGCTTATGAAAACGGAAAGTATGAATATACAACAGCTTTTTATGACACAATTAAAGCCGAAAATCCAAAACTATACAAAGAACTTGTTTCTTTCATGAAACAGCTTGATAAGAAATATAATACAGCTTGAAATTTTACATTTTGCTTTAGCAGCGTTGCTCCATGTGTTAAGCATGGAGTTTTTATTTTCAGCTAACAGTTCTAAAGTCGTGCATCGGAGAACCGAACCCGAATTTTTTTTAACTTTTCAACTGTTGAAACTATTTTCAGACAGTAATCAGGCTAACAGCACCAACGAGCCGGAACGAGCTGACAGCCTTCTGACAGAATTTATGTCCGATAAAGTGTAACAAGATATGTTTTACAGGTATCGGCAGCGGAACAGACAGCACCCAGACCGCCGCCCCATTCGTCACGGAAACACGCTGACAGCTTTCTGAAGCTGCTGGATGTTCCGGACGGGAATCAGACCGACAGAATAGGCAGCCAACAAAAAAGCATTCATCACTTTCAGGCGGTGACCCTTGCAGAGCTGTCAGGGACTTCTTTCTTTATCGGAATCAACAACAACAACTATTTTCCAAAGTCCAAAAATTTCACAAAGTATCATTCTGAAACTTTGAGATACTAAAGAAATGATAGTTTAGTCAATAGCTTAGTTCTTTGCAAGTTACAAGAAAAAAAATCCTGTATTAAGCCATTTCTGAATGAACTAAGCAATTTTAAGAGATTTCATGCAAGTTAAATAAACCGCAAAAAACGCTAAATTTGCGTTTTAGGTTGATTTTATGATACACTTTTACTAAAAAATTACTATAATTTGTAATTACAGCACCCAGCAACCAAAATATTACGCTTGACAAAATATAACGAATATGTTATAATATAATCAGGAAAGGACGTGAAAACGTTGCAGAACCAGAAACACGAATTGATTTTATATGAAGATAGTAACGGAAATTCTCCCGTACTTGAATTTTTAACAGAAATTTCAAGTCCTGTTTCCAAAAGTGACCGTATCAGGCTAAAGAAGGTGCAGGAATACTTGAACGTTCTCCAAACTTACGGAAAATCAGCAGGAGAGCCATTTATAAAGCACCTTGACGGCGATATATGGGAAATAAGACCAACAAGTGACAGAATCTTATTTGCCGGAGCTATGGGAAATGACTTTGTTCTGCTGCACCAATTTGAAAAGAAAACCCAGAAAACACCACGCCGTGAAATTGAAAAGGCAGAAAAAGAGCTGAAAGACTTCTTAGAAAGGAGCGAGAAGAAATGAGTATTGAATTAAACGGAAACACATTCAGAACATGGGATGATGTGCAGAAAGAACTTTTTACGTCTGAAGAAATAGCCGAAAGTAATTTAAGAGTTGCACTGATTGGCGAACTCATAAAGGCAAGGAAAGAAAAAGGCATTACTCAGAAACAACTTGAAGAAATGAGCGGGATTAAACAGCCTGTTATTGCAAGAATGGAAACAGGAAAAGCAAACCCGCAGATTGAAACCGTCCTTAAAGTCCTTGCTCCATTGGGAATGACACTTGCTGTTGTTCCGCTAAATGAGAATTAAAGACAATCATAGACCATACAAACCGGAACAGCCTGACAGCTTTCTGAAACTGCTGGACGTTCTGGACAGAAACCAGACAAAAAGCCCTTGCCAAAGTGCAGGGGCTTTTATTTTTCATTGCATAAATCCTCATTTGTGAATTTTTCAAGTCATATTTGCGAACTTATTTTTATAACTGCACACCGACCAACGAGCGGAATAATCCGGATAGGGTTTTGTATAGGGGGTTGGATTGTACACTATCCAAACGAACCGGAACAAGCTGACAACCTTCTGACAGAATCCATGTCCGATAAGGTGTAACAAGATATATTTTACATGAATCAGCAGCGGAACAGGCAGCACCCAAACCGCCGCCCATTCGTCACCGGAACACGCTGACAGCCTTCTGAAGCTGCTGGACATTCTGGACAGGTATCAGGCTGACAGCCCTACAGGTGTAACAAGGTATACTTGTAAAGCCTTGTCAGGGACTTCTTTCTTTATCGGCAATCAGAGCGGCGGCGTTTACTTCTGCTGTCAGAAGTAACGCCATAGCACTTTTGACAGCCCCGGACGTGCCGCCGGAACTATCAAAAATGCTATGGCTTATCAAAATACTAAATTTTGAGAAATATTTTCTTATGAATATATCTGAAACGGCTTAAAATAGCCATATTCAGAAAATTATAGTGATGCTACATGAAAAAGTGGGGCATTCAAAGTTGCACCAAATCATTGTTTGGTGAAATTTTATGCAACTTTCAAATTTCATAAACGGCGTAAAATAGCCATTTCTGAAACTGCACATTTTTCATTCTCTTTTTGTCCGTCACTCACGGACATTTAATTATATATAATAACATATAATAACATAAAGCACTTGACAAAAGAGGGAAAATTTAGTATAATAGAATCAGACCCACAAAGAAAGGCGGTGAATTTTATGGGTGAAGATATGGTTTACACCTTACAGGAAACAGCAGAGAAATTAAAGTGCAGCGTTGGAGCAGTCCGAAACATGATAACCAGAGGCGAATTGAAAGTTATGAAATTCGGACGTGTTGTTAGAGTACCAGCAACCGAACTTGAAAGGATTCTGAAAGTTGACGACAGCCCCAAAAAGCAAGACCCAGACACAACATAGCAGAAAATCACCTGTAAAAGATGATTTTACTACTATATCTATGGGCTACCAGAGCCGACAGCAAAAGCCTGACAGCAACGACAGGCAAAAATTAAAGCGGTGAAAAAAACAAGCGTCCCGGCTAACCGCTACCAACGACACCGGAACGCTCCACAAAACCGCTTTACAGGGGCTTGCTTACCCCTATTATAGCATAATTTCCGGAGAAATGCAAGCCCCGGAAAGGAAATTTACATGATTGCTGGCAAAAACAAAATACTTGCAAGAGTTCACAAACTTCATGACCGCAAAAAGAAGAGTGACGAACTTCAGAGCAACGAACTTTACTTGATACAGGCAAGAGCCGAACTTCTGGAGGAAGAAAGCGAGCTGTTACAGTATCGGCTACAGCAGACCGCCGCCCGTATCTTACAATCAAAGAAAGGAGAGCTGAATAATTTGGAAAAATTAACCAAAGAGGAAAAAGCAGCAGTAATTGACAGGCTTTTGTCAGAACATTTTCCCGCACCTGACAGCAAAGCCCCGTCTACAAAAAATGAAAATTCAGGCTTATCCCGCAATCTGCTTGAAAATTTCATGTTTTCCCCTAAAGAGTTTATCCAGAAAGTGAAAGACATTCTGAATTCTGTAACAAAAGAAGAATACGAAAACAGCAAAGCCCCGTTCATACAAGAGCTGAAAGAGCTGAAAACAGAAGGTCTTGAAACCTCAGAAGATGTAGAATTTATTGCTTGTGTATCGTTCTTACATGAAAAAATCAGGCAATATGAACAGGTCATTGAATTCATGGACAATCTGCCTGAAAAGAAGAACGAAACAGGAGAACCCAAGAATAATTTTAAAGTCTATCTCAGCTATATAGAATCCCTTGTATTTTATCGGACTTCAAAGCTGTTGGGAGTAGACAGAAGAAAGAAAGACATTCATTTACCAGTAGTACACGGCAAGGCGACAAGTGCAATAGCCACGATGAACAGCAAGGGAATTAAACCCGACAGCGTTACAGGCAACTTGAAAATAACAAGTAATGAAGTCGAACTTGCAATAGAAAAGTTCAATTCTTTACCCGGAACTTTGGGAATCAGCACACATAAATTGCTTTACAAGGCTATATCAGAATTCACAGCACAAAACCATGTAGGGAAAGCCTCAGGAATCAAAAGCTACAGCGTGAAATTTCCGTTAAAGGAATATGCTTTACAGTGCGGCTATGACATAGAGGAACGCCCCACCAGCACACCAGAAGAGGCAGAACAGGAAAAGAAACGGGTCAAGAACACGCTGGACAACTTCAGGAAGAAAGTCAAAAAAGACATAGGGCTGCTGCTGTCCTTCCGGCTGACATGGGAAGAGAACATAAAAGGAAAGCCCTACTATTTCGACAGTATGAACGTCATGGGCAGAGGCACGATAAAAAACAGTATTGTAGATATTGAATTTACTGTTTCAATGGCTGAATATCTGGTACAGCTGCCTTTGTCACAATATCCTGTTGCCCTATTCGGCGTTGATGAACGCAATTCCAACGCTTATATTATCGGCTTGAAAATGGCAGAGCATTATAATAATGACAATAACCTGATAGCTGGCACAGCAAACTTGCTGAAAGTCAAAAGCCTCTTAGCTTATACTTCTTTTCCTGATTTGGACACAGTTAGAGAAATAGGGCAAGGCTGGACAAGCCGAATTAAAGAGCCGTTTGAATCTGCCTTAGATGTCCTGACACAAAGCGGAGTCCTTGCAGATTGGAGATACAGCTACAGCAAAGGAGCTGAAATGTCGGATACAGAAGCAACTAACTTTGAAAGCTATGAAGAATGGGCGGACACTCTCATATATTTTGAACTGAAAAGCCCCGTTGACCATACAGAACGGCTTGCCAAAATTGCCGATAAAAAGAAGGAAGCTAAAAGCAAGAAACCCAAGAGAAAGAAAAAATCAGACGAATAACACCAACAAGCGGAAAGCGGTCAAAGACTTTCCGCTTTTGTTTTTTCTGAAAAAGCGGTATGTTACTGTCGGAAAAGCGGTATGTTACTGTCGGAAAAGCGGTATGTTACTGTCGGAAAAGCGGTATGTTACTGTCGGTCAAAAAATTTTTTACGCCCATTCTGCTATGTTTTTTGGGGGTGAAAAAATCCAGTATACTCAGTACTCCCAGTACTACTAACCGCCCCGCCCGTTTTAGGGGGCGGCGGGGCGTATGGTATAATTATAAGCAGTCTAGCAGCAGCCGACCTATAAGGGACAGCCCCACTTTTTACAGGACAGAACCCAAATCCGGACAGCCCATAAACGCCCAGCCGGAAATAATTTTCAGAAAGAAGCTGATACTATGAACAGAGAACAGGCAAAGTCTGAATTGATGATGCAAGAGCCGGACTTCTTACCGATTGCCAAAAAGACAATAAACAAGCACCCGTCATATATTTGCCCGAAATGCGGAAACGGCGGCGGCAAAGATGGAACAGGAATAGCTTTTGACATAAAGTCAGATACTTTTCATTCACATTGGAAATGCTTTCAATGTGGGCTTTATGAAGATATTGCCGGACTTTGGAAACTGCATACAGGCATTTCAGACGATGCAGAGGCATTCAAAGAGCTGTACAGCTATTATAGCATTCCTGTAGATGAATATTCAGGCAGCTATCAGGCAAACAGAAAATCGAGGACAAGCACAAAAAGAAATTCAAGTGCAGACGTTCCGGAACAAGAACCCGATTATACAGATTTCTTTTTACAGGCAAATCAGAATCTTGTCAATACAACCTATCACAGAGGCTTGACACTGGAAACATTGAATCGTTTCAAGATTGGGTATGTTGAGCATTGGCGACACCCTAAAGTTTCGGAAACCGTTCCGGCAAGTCCCCGGCTGATTATTCCGACCAGCAAGCACAGCTACCTTGCAAGGGACACAAGGGACAATCTGACAGCTATTCAGAAGAAATATAGTAAAAGCAAGGTAGGAGCTGTCAGACTATTCAATATTGAGGCATTACAGACCGCTGACAAGCCTATATTTGTTGTCGAAGGAGAACTTGACGCACTCAGCATTATTGATGTAGGCGGCGAGGCTATCGCATTGGGAAGTACTTCTAATGTTCATAAATTTCTTGAAATCCTCTCAAAGAAGAAGCCGGAACAGCCCTTGATTATTTCGCTGGATAACGATACAGCAGGAAAGAAGGCAGTCAAGGAGCTGTCAGAAGGCTTAGAACGTTTGGGAGTGCCGTATTACTTATTTGATATAGCAGAGCCATACAAGGACGCAAACGAGGCTTTAAACGCTGACAGGGACACGCTGACAGACAAAGTAGAGGAAATACAGAGTGACCCAGACGAGGCTATCAGAATGGCACAAGAAACAGAATATATGCAGACCGCTGTCTTATCTCATTTACAGGAATTTGTCAACGGTATTGCTGACAGCGTGAACACTCCATACGTTCCGACCGGATTTAAAGCCCTTGACAGTATTCTTGATGGGGGATTGTATGAGGGGTTATATATTGCCGGAGCTGTAAGCAGTTTAGGCAAGACGACTTTTTTCATGCAGATATGTGACCAAATGGCACAAAGCGGGCATGATGTTCTTATATTCTCCCTTGAAATGGCAAGAGCCGAGCTGATGGCGAAGAGTATTTCACGTCTGACTTTGATTGACGTATTGCAGAATAACGGCGATACAAGGGACGCAAAGACAGACAGGGGAATCACAACAGGAAAACGCTATGAAAAGTACTCCCAAAGAGAAAAAGACCTGATACAGCGGGCAATTACAGCATACAGCCGTTTTGCTGGAAATATATTCATTCATGAAGGTATTGGAGATATAGGAATAGAACAGATACGGGCGACCGTTGAAAAGCATATACACATTACAGGCAGAAAGCCCGTTATCCTGATTGATTACTTACAGATATTAGCCCCAGCAGATGTCAGAGCCACCGACAAGCAGAACACTGACAAGGCAGTAACAGAGCTGAAAAGACTTTCCAGAGATTATAAATTGCCTGTAATAGCAATATCCAGCTTTAACCGTGATAACTACACAGCACCCGTCAATTTTTCAAGTTTCAAGGAATCAGGGGCAATTGAATATAGTTCAGATGTCCTTATAGGCTTACAGCTACACGGAGTAGGAAAAAACGGATTTGACACCGAGAAAGCAAAGTCAAGGAATCCAAGAGAAATCGAACTGAAGATATTGAAAAACCGAAAAGGGGCAATAGGAAAGCAAATCAAATACAGCTATTACACAATGTTCAATTACTTTGAAGAGATAGGAGAAATATAAATATTCGTCAGACAACACCCAGAAGAACACCTTGACACGCTGCTGACAGCTGCCGGAACTGTAGCCTCTTCCTTCTTTATCGATAATTATAGCGAGGCAGAAAACAGCACATGACAGCGGAATGTATTCTTGACAGTAAACGGGATTTCTGATATAATCTTATTAACAGGAATTTTGTATTATTGGGGAGTGAATCAGCATGACAGAAGAGGCAAGAGAGGCAAGAAGAGCCTACCAAAGAGAATATAACCGGAAACACCCTGAAAAGAAGAAACAGGCTGATAAAAAGTACCGTGAAACCCACAGGGAACAAATCAGGCTTGCACACAAGCGTTGGAGAGATGCAAACCCGGATAAGGTACAGGCAGCTTGTCAAAGATATTGGGCAAAGAAAGCCGCTGTTATCACTAATGAATTACCAGCTATTTCAGGAATCAGCGAATAAGAAACAGCTCCATTCTGTTTAACAGATTGGAGCTGTTTTTATATCTGCAATCAGTATTTAATCTAATCTTAAAAGTAATTGTTGGGAGTATCATTGCTTTATTTTGTATCTGGTACTTGCAGAAATTGAAAAATGTATCAGATTTATCTTGATTTTTCTGTATAATACTATCTTTATAGCAATTTTCAGCTTTTGAAAAAGTACCAAAAGTTAAAAGAAAAATTTAGTATCAAAATAGCTTGACAACAGTTAAAGTAAATAGTATAATTAAAGAGTTAAAATAATCTTATTTCTAACGTTCGTTAGACTTGATACAAAAAGGAGTGTTTTTCATGAAGGTTTACGGCTATTGTCGTATCTCAACACAAAAACAGAGCATAGAAAGACAAAAACGGAATATCCTGAATCAATATCCAACTGCTGCTTTATATGGGGATGCATGGACGGGAACAACAACCGACCGCCCGAACTGGAACAAGCTGTTAAAGCGAGTACAGAAGGGCGACACGATTGTATTTGACAGCGTTTCCAGAATGAGCCGTAATGCTGTAGAAGGCGTAGAACTTTATGAAAAATTATTCCGTGACGGTGTAGAGCTGGTATTTCTCAAAGAACCGCATATTAACACAGAAGTTTACAGAAAAGCTATTATTGATATTGTTCCCATGACTGAAACAGACGTTGACTTAATTTTGAAAGGCGTAAATGCTTATCTTATCAGGCTTGCAAAAAGACAGGTTGAAATCTCATTTGAACAGGCTGAAAAAGAAGTGCAGGACTTACACCAAAGAACCAAAGAGGGCATAGAAACAGCACGCTTGCAGGGAAAACAGATAGGGCAAAGAAAGGGGGCAAAGCTGACAACAAAGAAAAGCATAGCCGCTAAAGAAGTAATCCGGAAACACTCTAAGGCATTTGACGGAACTTTAAACGACATTGACTGTAGGAAACTTGCAGGAATCAGCCGGAACAGCTACTACAAATACAAGCGAGAACTGACACAAGAAATTATAGCAGAATTGACCGGAAACGTTCAGCAGGAATGAAAGAGGGTGAAAGCATGGAAAAGTTTTGCAATCGGTGCAAAAGAATCAGTCTGTTTAGTATTTATCAGGGTCAAGAAATTTGTAATGATTGTTGTGATGAAATAGCGGGGAACATTCCGCCAACACAGGAAGAACTTGAAGAAATGGAACTTGAAAGCTATCTGAATTATGAAGGCAGTCCCGAAGAACTTCTTTACGGCGAAGGCTGCACACTCTCTGAATTGCTTGCAGAAGGCATTGACCCGTATTAAACGAGCTGACAAGTCCCTGAAGCTGCTGGACGTTCCGGAGCTGTCAGGGACTTCTTTTCTTTATCGGAATCAATCAGCCGGAACAAAATCAGTCTGGATAGCTATAACAAGTTATAGGTATACAGGAATCAGAGCGAGGGAATCAGGCTGACAGCCTTCTGAAGTTGCTGACGTTCCGGACAGAAATCAGGTTGACAGAATCACAATTTTTTGTGATTGATACATTGACATAACGGCTAATTTCTGGTATAATTTTAGTAGTAAAGCCGCTACCATTTAAAATAATTTTTAGGGGCTTGTATAACAGAATATCCGGGATTATGCGGAATTTGCCGGAATTGAACGGGATAATACGGGATTTAAGCGGGAATGAACGGGAACAAGTGAGATTTTACGGGATTTTATAAGAAAGTCCCCTGATAGGGTGATTTCTATGAATCATTTTGAGATAAATAAAGAAAAGCTGATTAAGGATATAACAAGGCATTTTCTTGAAACAGAAGGTTTTGACATTTATTCAGATGAATCAGCAGAAGAACTAAACCAAATAGAATGTTATGTGCATGATGCACCTTTTCTTGATAGTGATTTTAAACTTGATTTTGAAAACAGACTGACAGTTGCAGTTGAAGGAGCTGCACTGGATGCTTTTGAAAACGGTTTGAATTTGGGGCTTTCTCTTTTGTGTGAACTTCTGAGCGGTCAACAGCCTGAAATTGTTGTGCATTGTAAGCCACCAAGAAAATTAAAGCCGGTACAGTATCAAGCGGAAACTTTTAAAAGCAATCCAGATTTTTTAGACCACATGAAGAAAGCCGATACACATATGAATGACATAGAGAAACAGTTTATCGCCTCTATGGCTACTGTTCTTATGCAAGGGCATTTTGAAGATATAAGACATATCAGGCAAGAGCTTGAAAAGTCGCTTTCTGAACCAGAAGCAGGAGAAGAACGGAGAAAATTTAGAAAATTTCTAAATTCAAGAGTCATTTAAATGCCCTAAAAATAATATTAAAATGACATTTTTACAGTATTTTAATGCTATTTGAAAGGAAGTATCATTATGTTTCTTTGGCAATGCGTAGCAAAATATCTCAGGGCAAATTTAGATGAAATCAAAAGTGTTGAACAGCTAACGGCAGAAGAACAAGAGATTGTTTCTTTTTTCGGTCTGGATAAATGGAAAGAAATGATTAAAGGCTATAGGAAAGAGCCGCTTTTTGTACTTGCTACCAGATTACAGGAAGAAGAGGCACACGGCTGTTGTGAGTTCTCTCTTGAGCCGGGAAAGTTTGGGGAATATCTTGCAGAAACTTTTAAGCCCATGATTAGAGAAAGCGGGAACACATGAACTTGAAAAGAACTGTGAATATCAATAACTTATCAGAAAATCAAAAAGAAATTGCTGAAGTTATCGGCATAGAGGCTTTCAGACGACTTGCTGCTACATTCGGAGGCGGTCAAATATATATATGCAGAACTGAAACCATTGAGCGAACCAGCCGGAATGAGGAAATTTTCTGTAAATTCAATGGTTACAATTACAAAGAATTGGCAAGGGAATACAATTTAACGCCGTGTTCTATTCGCATAATTATAAGAAATATGAAAAAGCGGGGGACTGCATGAGGAGAAAGCACTATAAAGTTGATGATTTGCCGCCGGAACTCCATGAAGAAGTTGACGAAATGATAAAGAACGGCGCATATTATCATGATATTGTAGAGTATATAAAGTCAAAGGGCGGTACTGTTTCAAAATCTTCTGTAGGCAGATACGCCAAGAACCTATTGAAAACAATAGAGGCTTTACAGGCAAGTCAAGAGAATTTCCGGGCAATCTTAGACGAAATAGAATGTTATCCAGAATTAGATGTAACTGAGGGCATTCTTAGGCTGCTTGCTTATCAGCTGTTAATTGCTGCAAACGAGCTGACCGAGGAACAGCTTACAGGGCTTGACTTTGAGGCGATTATAAAAAATACAATATCCTTGACAAAGGCAATAGCATATAAGAAAGACATTGATACAAAGAATAGAACTGCTTATGAAAACGGAAAGTATGAATATACAACAGCTTTTTATGACACAATTAAAGCCGAAAATCCAAAACTATACAAAGAACTTGTTTCTTTCATGAAACAGCTTGATAAGAAATATAATACAGCTTGAAATTTTACATTTTGCTTTAGCAGCGTTGCTCCATGTGTTAAGCATGGAGTTTTTATTTTCAGCTAACAGTTCTAAAGTCGTGCATCGGAGAACCGAACCCGAATTTTTTTTAACTTTTCAACTGTTGAAACTATTTTCAGACAGTAATCAGGCTAACAGCACCAACGAGCCGGAACGAGCTGACAGCCTTCTGACAGAATTTATGTCCGATAAAGTGTAACAAGATATGTTTTACAGGTATCGGCAGCGGAACAGACAGCACCCAGACCGCCGCCCCATTCGTCACGGAAACACGCTGACAGCTTTCTGAAGCTGCTGGATGTTCCGGACGGGAATCAGACCGACAGAATAGGCAGCCAACAAAAAAGCATTCATCACTTTCAGGCGGTGACCCTTGCAGAGCTGTCAGGGACTTCTTTCTTTATCGGAATCAACAACAACAACTATTTTCCAAAGTCCAAAAATTTCACAAAGTATCATTCTGAAACTTTGAGATACTAAAGAAATGATAGTTTAGTCAATAGCTTAGTTCTTTGCAAGTTACAAGAAAAAAAATCCTGTATTAAGCCATTTCTGAATGAACTAAGCAATTTTAAGAGATTTCATGCAAGTTAAATAAACCGCAAAAAACGCTAAATTTGCGTTTTAGGTTGATTTTATGATACACTTTTACTAAAAAATTACTATAATTTGTAATTACAGCACCCAGCAACCAAAATATTACGCTTGACAAAATATAACGAATATGTTATAATATAATCAGGAAAGGACGTGAAAACGTTGCAGAACCAGAAACACGAATTGATTTTATATGAAGATAGTAACGGAAATTCTCCCGTACTTGAATTTTTAACAGAAATTTCAAGTCCTGTTTCCAAAAGTGACCGTATCAGGCTAAAGAAGGTGCAGGAATACTTGAACGTTCTCCAAACTTACGGAAAATCAGCAGGAGAGCCATTTATAAAGCACCTTGACGGCGATATATGGGAAATAAGACCAACAAGTGACAGAATCTTATTTGCCGGAGCTATGGGAAATGACTTTGTTCTGCTGCACCAATTTGAAAAGAAAACCCAGAAAACACCACGCCGTGAAATTGAAAAGGCAGAAAAAGAGCTGAAAGACTTCTTAGAAAGGAGCGAGAAGAAATGAGTATTGAATTAAACGGAAACACATTCAGAACATGGGATGATGTGCAGAAAGAACTTTTTACGTCTGAAGAAATAGCCGAAAGTAATTTAAGAGTTGCACTGATTGGCGAACTCATAAAGGCAAGGAAAGAAAAAGGCATTACTCAGAAACAACTTGAAGAAATGAGCGGGATTAAACAGCCTGTTATTGCAAGAATGGAAACAGGAAAAGCAAACCCGCAGATTGAAACCGTCCTTAAAGTCCTTGCTCCATTGGGAATGACACTTGCTGTTGTTCCGCTAAATGAGAATTAAAGACAATCATAGACCATACAAACCGGAACAGCCTGACAGCTTTCTGAAACTGCTGGACGTTCTGGACAGAAACCAGACAAAAAGCCCTTGCCAAAGTGCAGGGGCTTTTATTTTTCATTGCATAAATCCTCATTTGTGAATTTTTCAAGTCATATTTGCGAACTTATTTTTATAACTGCACACCGACCAACGAGCGGAATAATCCGGATAGGGTTTTGTATAGGGGGTTGGATTGTACACTATCCAAACGAACCGGAACAAGCTGACAACCTTCTGACAGAATCCATGTCCGATAAGGTGTAACAAGATATATTTTACATGAATCAGCAGCGGAACAGGCAGCACCCAAACCGCCGCCCATTCGTCACCGGAACACGCTGACAGCCTTCTGAAGCTGCTGGACATTCTGGACAGGTATCAGGCTGACAGCCCTACAGGTGTAACAAGGTATACTTGTAAAGCCTTGTCAGGGACTTCTTTCTTTATCGGCAATCAGAGCGGCGGCGTTTACTTCTGCTGTCAGAAGTAACGCCATAGCACTTTTGACAGCCCCGGACGTGCCGCCGGAACTATCAAAAATGCTATGGCTTATCAAAATACTAAATTTTGAGAAATATTTTCTTATGAATATATCTGAAACGGCTTAAAATAGCCATATTCAGAAAATTATAGTGATGCTACATGAAAAAGTGGGGCATTCAAAGTTGCACCAAATCATTGTTTGGTGAAATTTTATGCAACTTTCAAATTTCATAAACGGCGTAAAATAGCCATTTCTGAAACTGCACATTTTTCATTCTCTTTTTGTCCGTCACTCACGGACATTTAATTATATATAATAACATATAATAACATAAAGCACTTGACAA
>OCVV011342579.1_pt1 | contig 17853 bp, 12 predicted proteins | sample 1539721 | NCBI WGS metagenome assembly OCVV01 (sample SAMN02144230, study PRJEB22623) | gut metagenome | biome: sheep rumen | host: Ovis aries | place: New Zealand | reverse complement strand
CGCGGAGCTTGGCGCGGAGGCGCCCGTCGAGCCCGCGAAGGGACATGCCATAGTTCCGCTGCTTGCGGGCGTGGCCGTCGTCGCGGCGAGCTTCGTGGTGTACCTTTCCGACACCTTCCCCTCGATTGCGGGCATGATGGTGCTCTCCGTGGGTCTGCTCGTGGGCGTCGCCCTGTTCTACATGGGGCTCTCGCAGCGCCGCGACGCCCGGAAGGCCCGCAAGGCCGTCGGGTCCGGTCGCACGGACGGGCGCCGAGCCCGCCGCTAGGAGCTGCCCGCCCGTCTGCCGCAGGCGGTTTGAATCGCCCTTCTCGCCGTGACAGAATGGTGAGCGGGGGTGCTTCGCATGTCATTCGTGGAGTTCGAGGACGTCCGCAAGATCTATCGCACCGGCGAGGTCGAGGTCCGCGCGCTTGACGGCATGGACTTCGCGATCGAGCGCGGGGAGCTTGCCGTCATCGTCGGGCCGTCCGGCGCCGGCAAGACCACGGTGCTCAACCTGCTGGGGGGCATGGACTCCTGCACGTCTGGCACCATCCGCCTGGACGGCCGGCTCGTGAGCGCGATGGGCGAGCGCGAGCTGACGCAGTACCGCCGCCACGACGTGGGCTTTGTGTTCCAGTTCTACAACCTGGTCCAGAACCTCACCGCGCTGGAGAACGTGGAGCTGGCGAGCCAGATCTGCCGCGACCCGCTGCCGGCGGCGGACGTGCTAGCGCAGGTGGGCCTCGCGGACCGCAGGGACAACTTCCCCGCGCAGCTCTCCGGCGGCGAGCAGCAGCGCGTCGCCATCGCGCGCGCCCTCGCCAAGAACCCAAAGCTGCTGCTGTGCGACGAGCCCACGGGCGCACTCGACTACCGCACCGGCAAGCAGATCCTGGGACTTCTGCAGGATACGTGCCGTGGCACGGGCCACACCGTGGTGATCGTGACGCACAACCTGGCATTTACGCAGATAGCGGACCGAGTTATTCGCGTGCGAGAAGGGCGTGCCGCCTCAGTCGAGACCAATCCTCATCCCGCGGACGCCCAGACGGTGGAGTGGTAGGCGCACATGGGACGCTCTGCGTACATGACAGAGGTCGCCCGCAGCGTGCGAGGATCGCTCGGGCGCTTCCTGGCGATACTGGGCATCGTGGCTCTGGGCTGCGGCTTCTACGCGGGCCTGCAGATGTGCGGGCCGGACATGCGCATCGCCGCGGACCGCTGGTACGACGGCTGTGCCCTGTGGGACCTGCGCGTGGTCTCCTCGCAGGGGTTGGACGACGCAGCCGTGGCGCGCCTGCGCAAGGTGGACGGTGTCGAGGCCGCCATGCCAGCGCGCACGGTGGACGTGATGGCCGAGGCGGCCGGCAAGAATGTGGCCGTGCGCGTCTCGTCCGTGGACGCCGATGCGGCCCGCGCGAGCCGCGCGAGCGGGACCACTGCCGTGACCTCTGCAGATGCCGACTACCTTAACCGCGCGCGCCTGGTAAGCGGCCGCTGGCCGCGGAAGGCGGGGGAGTGCGTCGCATCTGCGGACGCGACGACGGCGCCGCTGAAGGTGGGCGACGTCGTGCGCGCGACGTCCGCCGCGAGCGACGTGGACTCCGTGCTCGCGCAGTGCACGCTCACCGTCGTGGGCACCGTGAGCTCGCCGGACTATCCGTACACCGGCTCGTTTGGCACGACGACCCTAGGCGACGGCACCATTGGGCAGTACGTGTACGTGACGGACGCCACGTTTGCGAAGGGCGTGCCGTACACGGAGGTGTACCTTGCCGTCAGCGGCGCGCGCGGGCTTGAGAGCGGCTCTTCCGCGTACGAGCGTCGCGTCGACGCCGTGGCAAAGCGCGTGCGCCGCGCGGCGAACGCGGCGGCCAAGGAGCGCTTCCAGGAACTTAAGGCGGATGCCCAGGCGCAGGTGGACGCAAGGGCGCAGGAGCTTCAGGCCCAGCGTCAGGCCGCCGCCGCTGCCACCGCGCAGGCGGCCCAGGCGCAGCTTGAGGAGGCGCAGCGCCAGATAGACGCCGCCCAGGCCAAGGTGGACGCCATGCAGGGGCCGGAGGTCTACGTGCTCGACCGCACGCAGAGCGAGGGCGTGGCCACCTACCAGGCGGACACGGAGCGCATGGACCACATAGCCGCGGTGTTTCCCGCCATGTTCTTCCTGGTGGCGGCCCTGGTGGCGCTCACGACGATGACGCGCATGATCGAGGACGACCGCCAGAAGATCGGCACGCACAAGGCGCTGGGCTACGGTCGCGCCCGCATCGCGGCGATGTACCTCGCGTACGCGCTGCTCGCGGCCGGCACGGGCGCCGTCCTTGGCATCGCGGTGCTCTCGCAGGTGCTGCCGCTCATCGTGACGAGCGCGTACGGCATCATCTATGCGGTGCCGAGCCTTGGCCTGCCGCTTCCCGTGAGCCCCGGCATCGCGCTCGCGTCCGGCGGCCTCGGCGTGGGCGTGACGCTTGCGGCCACGTGGCTCGCGGTGGCGTCCACCCTGCGCGAGACGCCGGCCGCCCTCATGCTGCCGCGCGCGCCCAAGGCGGGTAGGCGCATCCTCCTGGAGCGCGTGGGCCCGTTGTGGCGGCGGCTGTCCTTCTCGTGGAAGGTCACGTTCAGGAACCTGTTTCGCTACAAGCGTCGCCTGCTCATGACGATGGTGGGCATCGCCGGCTGCTCCGCGCTGCTCTTGGTGGGCTTTGGCCTGCACGACTCCATATGGGACATCATCGACCGGCAGTTTGGCCCCATCATCCGCTACGACACCACCGTGGGCATGGACGCTGACGCCGCCGAGAAGGACGTGGGCGCCGTGGTGGCGCGCCTTCGGGATGCGGGCGCGCGCCGGGTGGAGCGCGTGGCGCGCCGCACGATGCTGGCACGCGGCAAGGGCGGCTCCACCTCCGCCACGGAGAAGACGCGCGTGAGCGTCATGGTGCCGCGTACGTCCGCGGTCCTTTCGCGCTGCGTGAGCCTGCGCGACCGCACCACCGGCAAGGCCGTGGCGTTTGGCGACGACAGCGTGCTGGTGACGGAGAAGCTCGCGAGCCTGTACGGCATCCGCGCGGGCGAGAAGATCGTGCTGTTTGGCCAGGACGACGCAGGCAACGCGAAGGGCAAGGGCGTTGAGCTCACGGTGGACGGCGTCGTCGAGAACTACGTGGGCAACGTCGTGTACGTGGGGCGGGACGCATGGCGCCGCGTGGAGGAGAAGGCCCCGTCCTTCTCGACCGTGCTCGCGGACGTGCGCGGCGGCGCCTCTGCGCGGGAGCGCCTGGCAGACGAGCTGCACGACATGGACGGTGTTGCGACCGTGGCGTTCTCGAGCGAGACGATCGAGACCTACCGCAACATGCTCTCCGTGGTGAACATGGTCGTGGTGGTGCTCATCGTGAGCGCGGGGGCGCTTGCGTTCATCGTGCTGTACAACCTGACGAACATCAACGTGTCAGAGCGCGTGCGCGAGATCGCAAGCCTCAAGGTGCTGGGGTTCACGCGGCGCGAGGTGCACGCGTACGTGTTCCGCGAGATCGTGCTGCTGTCGCTTCTGGGCGACGCCGTGGGCATGGTGCTGGGCACGTGGCTCGAGGGCTTCGTGATCACGACGGCCGAGGTGGACTACGTGATGTTTGGCCGCGCGATACACCCGCTGAGCTTTGCGCTCGCGTTTGCGCTGACCATGGCGTTCACGCTGGCGATCCTTCTTCTGATGCGGCGCAGGCTCGACGCGGTGGACATGGTGGAGTCGCTGAAGAGCGTGGACTGACGCGCGTGCGGCCGCCGCGCCGGACGTGGGCGCGGCGGCCGCGGTGCGCTGGCTACGGTTGCGTCTGGCCTAGCTGCGCTCGAGGCTGTCCGCCTGCTTCAGCAGGTCGAGCCCGCGCTCGTGGAACATGAGCGCGCGGCCGTGCTCCGCGAGCTTGGTGGACGCGTGGGAGGACGCGAACGCCATGAACGCCGGGTCGACGGCGAGGTGCGTCACGAACACGACGGTCTCCTGCGCGCCCGCGCCGAACGCGGCGTCCAGGAAGTCGAGCGCGTGGTCGAGCTGGGACGATGCCTCCGCGAGGTCCGACGCGAGGGCGTCGCGCCGCGCGGCGAGCACGGAGCGCGCGGCGTCGAGCGCCGTGGTGGGCCCTCCCGCGGCCGTACCCAGGGTCCAGCGACCGACCTCCGCCCTCACGCCGTCCAGGGCCTCCGCGCACTCCGCGAGCACGAGCTGGCGCGACGTGTCCGCCGTGCCCTTGGCGCGTGCGTCTGCCGCGGCCTGGGACGCCTTCGTGCAGATGCGCTCCGCCGCCGCCTGCGCGGCCGTCTGGGGGCCGAGGAGCTCTTCCGTGGCGTCATCCACCTCGCGCCCGGCACGCTCGAGTGCCTCGCCGCGCGACTGGGCGTCGTGCACGCGCTGGAGCAGCGCGTCCAGAAGGAGGTTCACCAGGGCGATGCGCTCGTCGAAGGGCGCGCCGGAGGCACGGGCGAGGATCTTCTCGCCCGCGTCGCCCGCAAGGATCTGGTCCACCTTGTAGTCGTCCTCGTACTTGCTGAAGAGCTCGAGGTAGAGGCCGAAGTCCTCCGCGACCTCCCGGTCTTGCAGGTACTGGGCCACGAGGTCCTGGTCGACGGCCAGGCCTTCGTGGCGGTACGCGACGATCATGCGCGAGAGGTCCTCCCAGCCGCGCGCCGTGACCATGCGCGCGCCGTTGACGCCCGCACGCACGCGGTAGAAGCTCTTGGGCTTGTTTGCGAGGTAGGTGGTGATGGCGGGGTGGACGCCGTGGCTGACGGCGTAGTCCATCCACACGTCGAGGTCGGGCTCGACGTCGATGCGCTTCAGGCGGTCCATCATGGCGGGGTCGAACTCGCGCGCGGCGCGGTTGTACTCAGGCGGGTTGCCGGCCGTGACGATGACCCAGCCCGCGGGCAGGCGGTGCTGGCCGAACGTCTTGTACTGCAGAAACTGCAGCATGGCGGGCATGAGGGTCTCGGACGCGCAGTTGACCTCGTCCAGGAAGAGGATGCCCTCCGGGATGCCGCTCTTCTCGACCGCGTCGTACGCGGCGGCGATGATCTCGCTCATGGTGTAGCGGCTGACCTTGTACGTGCGTCCGCCGTACTCGCTCTGCGCGATGTACGGCAGGCCGAGCGCGCTCTGGCGCGTGTGGTGCGTGATGGAGTAGCTGACGAAGTTGACGCCAAGGCGGTCCGCGATCTGGCTGACGATGGCCGTCTTGCCGATGCCCGGGGGGCCCATCATGATGATGGGGCGCTGCATCTGGGTGGGGATGCGGTAGATGCCGTGCTCGTCCTTGCTGAGATAGGCGCGGACCGCGCCCTCGATCTGCCTGGTTGCCTGCTGGATGTTCATGCGCGCTCCCTTGGGTTGGCTACGTCGATGGTAGCGCATGGCGCGGCGGCGGGTGCGGGTCGCGGGCGGCGCTAGTACACGGACATGGACTCGAACTCGCCCGGGTGCAACGTGATCTGCATGGCCCACGCGGGCACGAGCTCTGGACGGTGGTCCTCGTCGTAGAACACGAACGTCGTCTTGTAAGGAGGCATGCGGTCCGGGTAGATGCCCCAGCCGTCCGTGAAGTAGATGAGGCCGGACAGGTCGTCGAACTCGCCGGCGGCCAGGAGGTCGCTCACGTACGTGAACGCGGGGCGAAAGTCCGTGCCGCCAAAGCCAAACAGCTTGATGTTGCGCCGCCAACGGTCGAGCTCCGCAAGCGACGTGATCTTCGCGTCGCTCTGGACGCGCTGGTCGGCCTGGATGATGTGGACGTTCACCTTCTGGAAGAAGCTGGACTCACTCGTGAGCACGTCAAACGTGGTGTTCACGAACTGCTGCACCACGTCCTGCGTGACGGAGCTCGACGTGTCGATCACGATCACGAAGTCGCGGATACGCTTCTCGTCGCGGTACTCCAGCGGCTCGATGAGCGGCATGTCGCCGTACAGCGACAGCCCGTACGTGTAGAACACGTAGTCGAACTCGTCGTCGGACAGGCGCATCTCCTCGCTCTGCACGGCAAACTGCCGCAGGAAGTCGCGGTAGTCCACCTGCTCGTGCGTGCTCACCTCGAGCTCGCCCACGAAGCGCCCCAGCTTGGAGCCCCTCTTGCGCGAGAGCGTCTGCAGGTTGACGCGGATGGACTTCGCCTCGCGGCGCCACGCCTCCTCCGCCTGGCGGCGGTCCGGGCGAGAAGCGCGCGCATCGGCGTTTGGGCCGTCAGCGCCGTCCGACATGCCGTCGCGGTAGCCGGATCCGGCCGGCTGCGGCGTGCGCCCGCTGGCGCCGTCGGCGTCCGGGCTTTGCGTTTCCGTAGGTTCGGCGCCTTGGCTGGCGTCCCCGTCCGCGGCTTGTGTGGAGCCGCCGGCCTGCGGGCCCGTTGGGGCGGAACCCTGGCTGGCACCATCGCTTGCGTTGTCCGCGTCCTTCTCGGCCGCGCCTGGCTGCGCTGGGGACTGGGATTGCGCGGGGTACCACGACGCATGGTCGTCCACGAGGAAGAGGCGCTGCCAGTCCGCGCGCGCGTTCTGGAACGCGCCGCGGCGCAGGGCATGGTACAGGCGCTCCGTGGTGATGCGCGCGCCGAGCGTGGACTCGATGAGGTCGAGCGCCGCCTCTATGTGACGGCCCCGGTCGTCGTCGCGCGGACCGACGACCTCCGCCGCAAGGGCCTCGGCCACGATGTCTGCCGCAAGGTCCCAGGCGGCGCGGTCGACGGTTGCGCCGACGAAGGGGTGGAGCATGAGGCAGTGGACCAGCACGTGCATGAGGTCGTGGGTCGGGGCCTCGCGCGTGGCGGTGAACGCGGCGAGCGCCTGGTTAACGTCGAAGCTCACGGCGCGCCCGTCTGTGGAAAATGCGGCGTCCATGTGCGCCGGGACGAGGTCGAGCAGGGCAAACGACGAGGCGAGAAACGGGTTTTCAGCGACGATGAGGCCGCGTGCGAGGTCGACGACGCGGCGGGCGAGGTCCTCGCGCTCGGCGCGGTGGTCGCCTGTGGCATCGGGCGAGACCTCCGTGGCGGCCGTGGGCTCGGCTGCGGGCGTGGCTGGGGCGCCGGCGCGCTGCGACGGGATGACGGTTGAGGAATTGATGGGCGCTGCGACCGCGGGGCGCGCGTCCTTCTCGCCCGTGGTGGCGTGCGCGGGCACGCCCTGCTTGCGGGCGAGGAGCCACGTCGCGGCCTCCGCGTGGCCGGCGGCGGACGCGGCCTTGATCGCGGCGTCGGCGCTTGCCGGGTCGAGCGCGTGGGGCCAGGCGGCCACGGTCTGGAGCTCTTGCATGTGGCCGGCGGCCGCCATGATGCGCAGGAGCTCCGCGTTCTGTGCGGGAGTACCGGGGCCAAGCTGCGGGACCATGGCACGCAGGAGGTCGACGTCCGCGCGCAGCCAGTCGAGGGCCATCATGCGGCCGAGGAAGACGTCTGGCGCGTTCTTGCAGACGAAGCCGACGACGGCGCGGTCCGCGCGCGGCACGACGAGGTTGCCGAGCACGAGCTCGACGTTCGCGTCGCCCATGCCGCGCGTGCGGTGGAGGGCGAGCATACGGCGCCCGAGGTCGAAGCAGACCTCGGCCGTCTGGGGGTCGCGGCTCGTGGGGTGGCGCAGCGCGTGCCACGCCCTCACGACGGCGGCGCGGAACAGGTCGTCGAACACCGTCGCGTCGAACAGGCCGTCCCGCGCGATGCGATAGACGCACGCGCACGCGTCCGACACGCTGGTCTTGCGCGCGTACGGCTTGCCCGCGAGCTGCTCCACGCCGGTGAACGGCTCGAACACCTCCGTCGAGACGGTGTGGTCCATGTTGTTGAGGAAGAGTGTCGGGCTTTCGCGCGTGAGGTCGAAGCGCGTGAACGTTCCCTCGTGCGGCATGAGCGCGCGCAGCTTGCGCGGCTTGCGGAAGTCTCCCAGGAGGTCGACGCCGCGGGAGAGGAGGTCGCGCGCGGCGTCCTCGCAGGCGCAGCGCAGGGCGAGCGCGAGCGCCCAGCCGGTGTAGGCGAAGTCGCCGTCGAACGCGTCCCACACGGCGTCGACCACGTCGACCTGGCCAAACGCCGACGCGCGCTCCAGCAGGTCGACGGCCTCCGTCGCAGAGACGGCCTCTGCGAAAGACGCGAGCGCGCGGACGGCGGCAAGCGCTTCTCGCACGCGCGGAGGCTGTGCGCAGATGGCCGCACGTGCGGCCTCGAGCAGCGCCTGGACGTCTGCGTCCTGCCGCGCGTCTGCCGTGTGAGCGTCTGTGTCACGCATGGGTGCCGCCCTCCCGATAGCACGTGTACTGCCTTTGAAAGTAGCACTTGAGAGCCGTGGGTCAAACGCGCATCTTACGCCCGCCGCAGATGCTATCCGCGTGAACTTGCGTCGCGCGGCGCGCGCGTTGCTACCATCGACTTGCCGGGGACGGGCGTTCGGTCTGGCCACGGCCCTTGATGCGCCGGCGGATGCGGCGACAACGCGTGGAATGGATTGGCATGATCAAGCTTGTGCTTTGCGACATGGACGGGACCCTGAAGCCGTTTGGGCGCGACCGCGTGTCCGAGCGGTCGGTAAGTGCGATTCACGAGCTGCGTGACGCGGGCATCCAGTTTGGCCCCGCGACCGGGCGAGAGGCCGTCGACCTGTACCCATTCTTCGGCGGCGACGGAAGCTGCTTCGCCACGGGCATCCTCGCAAACGGCAAGCAGGTGTACGTGGACGGGGAGCTTGTGCTTGAGCGCCTGCTCGACCTAGCCGCGCTGAAGAGGCTGGAGGCGTACTGCCTGGACAACCCGGACTTTGCGCTCATTGTGTACGTGCCGACGGGCGAGAAGTGCGGCCGTCCGACCGCGGACGTCATCCTTTCCGGCACGACGGAGCGCGAGGTGGAGGCATACGCGCGGCGCACGGGGCTCACGACGTCCGAGGGACGGCGGCTTGGCCGCGTGCCCGACGCGAAGATCGTGACGGCGGGGTTTGCGTACATGGGCGAGAGCGCCGAGCCCATGGGGGCCATCCGCAACGAGCTTAGGGAGCGCTTTCCGGAGTTTGACTTCGTGCGGCCGTCTCCGCAGTTCTTCGACGTGCTGCCGCGTGGGTGGAACAAGGCGACCGCGCTCGTGCCGCTGCTGGAGCGCCTGGGCATCACCCGCGACGAGGTCGCGTTCTTTGGCGACTCGGAGAACGACGTGGCGCTGATGGGGGAGGTCGCGCACTCGTTTGCGGTCTCGAACGCAAGCACGGTCGCGCGGAGCGCAGCGCGCTACCACATTGGCGACGCGGCGGACGACTCCGTGGCGAAGGTTATGGAGGCAATCGCGAGGGCGGGCGGCGCACTCGAGATTCCCGAGGACGCGCTACCGCGATAGGCGCGCGTCGGCTGCGTGCAGAAAGCCCGGGTCGCGGCTGTGGGCCGGACCCGGGCTTTGCGCGCGTATATCAGGGCAGGCGCGTTAGGACTACTGCTCCTTCTGCGTGGCGGGGCGATCCGGCACCTTGCGCATCATGATGAAGCCGATCACGAAGAGGATGACGATCGAGAACACGCCGAGCGAGCCGGAGCCGGTGAGCGCCGTCATCGTGCCGACGATGAACGTGCCCATGATGGCCGCGTACTTGCCAAAGATGTCGAAGAAGCCAAAGTACTCGTTCGCGTGCTCCTTCGGGCAGAGCTTGCCAAACTCGGAGCGGCTCAGCGCCTGGATGCCGCCCTGGAACAGGCCGACCATGATGGCCAGGAACCAGAACTCGACGGCGCTCCTGAGGAAGAACGCCGCGAACAGCGTGATGAACGTGTAGCCCGCGATGCCCACGAGCAGCATGGTCTTCGTGCCGAACTTGCGGCCGAGCTTGCCGTAGGCGATGGCGGACGGGAAGGCCACGAACTGCGTGACGAGAAGAGCGAGGACAAGCTGGGTGCCATCGATGCCGAGGTCGGAGCCATAGCTGGTCGAGAGCTTGATGATGGTGTGGACGCCGTCGATGTAGAAGAAGTACGCGATGATGAAGTAGCGCAGGGTCTTGTCGGCCCAGATCTTCTTCAGCGTCGCACCGATGCCGTGGAACGCCTTCGAGACGGCGTGGTCCTCGCGCGGCTTGTAGTGCGTCTGCTCGACGTCTTTGAGCATGGGTATGGTGAACGCGACCCACCAGGCGGCCGTGATTACGAACGCAATCTGCATGGCGTTCTGGAAGCTCATGCCAAACGGCCTGGTCAACACGATGGCGAGGCACGCGATGAACGGCACGCAGCTGCCGATGTAGCCCCAGGCGTAGCCCTGGCTCGACACCTCGTCCATGCGCTCGTCCGTGGTGGCGTCCACCAAGAGCGCGTCGTAGAACACGATGGACGTGTTCAGCATGACGGACGAGATCACGTAGATGACGAGAAACGCCATGGCGCCGGTCGGAAAGCCCATCGCCACCGTGGCGACGACGCCGGTCCCGACGGTTCCCACGACGAACTTCTTCTTCATCCCCTGCATGTCCGCGATGCTGCCGAGGATCGGCATGAGCAGCGCGATGACGAGCGAGGCGACGGTCTCGCCGTAGCTCCACGCCACGAGGGCCGGCCCGTCCGCGAGCGACTTGAAGTAGATGGGGATGATGCTCGTGGCCAGAAGGACGAGGGCGGAGTTACCCACGTCGTACATGATCCAGCTCTTCTCGGCCCTTGTGAACTTCTGCTTTGCCATGTTGGCGATCCCTTCTGTGGACCCAGCCCCTTGCATAGACGAGGCAATTCTAGAAGAACTTATGAAATGTTTTCGAAAGGCTGCCGTAAGCGGTACGTCAGGCGGCGCATGGGGCACGAACGTCGTGGCGTGCCGGCGGGAGCTCAGGCTATGCGGGCGATGCACCGGCGCCGGGCGCAAAGGTGTGCGCGCTATGTGCGTGGTGCGTGCGAGGCGTCGCGATGTTGCGGTTCTCGAGGTGGGGGAGCGGCGCATCTGCGATACTTGTCCACTAGGCCGCATGGGGCAAGCACGGTGCGCGCCCCGTTCCATAAGGAGATGACGGATGCCTGCAATTTTGACGCATGACTTCTTTGGCAGGGATGCCTACGACGACGTCTCGGCGAGCCGGGGGTTTGTCACGCCGCAGCAGCGTCAGGCCTTCCTGTTGGGAAACCAGGGTCCCGACCCGCTGTTCTACCTCGTGGCGGACCCGTTTGTTGGAAGCGAGAACCGCGTGGGTGGGCTCATGCACCACGCGAAGCCGGCAAGGCTCCTGAGCGCCCTGCGCGACGCGCTGACCATGCTCACCCGTGACGAGCGCCCGGTGGGCGACGCGTACGCCGCGGGCTTCTTGTGCCACTACCTGCTGGACCGGTCCATGCACCCGCTGGTGTACGCCTACCAGTACGCGCTGTGCGACGCGGGCGTGAGCGGTCTTGACAGGTCGGACGGCGACGAGGTGCACGCGGAGATAGAGCGCGACCTGGACGAGATGGTGCTGTACGCGAAGACCGGCATGACCGTGCGCACGTTCAAGCCGTACCGCGAGGTGCTGCGCGCGGACGACGCAACGCTGGCCGTGATCGACAAGCTGTACTTCTACATGAACCTCTGGGCGTACAGCCGCACGCTCGACCAGGACTGCTACACGCACGCGGTGAAGTCGTTCAGGCTCGTGCAGCGCCTGTTCTACGCGCCGGGGCAGGGCAAGACGCGTCTGCTCGCGCCGCTGGAGCGCAGGCTGGGGCACAAGCGCTACTCGCTGTACAGCGCGATGGCCCACCGAGACCGCGCGGAGCGCACCTCTGACTTCGACAACCGCGAGCACCGCGCGTGGAGGAACCCGTTCGACGGCAGCGTGTCGACGGACGGCTTCTGGGAGCGCTACGATGCGGCGCTGGCAGAGGTCGCGAAGGCCGAGGACGCGTTCTTCTCGCTTGGGTTTGACGAGCGCGAGGCGGAGGGGCTGACGCGCAACCTCAACTTCAGCGGCCAGCACGCGGACCCGGACGACCCCGTGGGGCCGAGCGAGCCCGAGCCGGAGGCATAGCGGTCGCATGGTGAGCGAGGCCACGCATCACGTGATGCAGGCGAACAAGAGCAAGAACACGAAGCCGGAGCTCAAGGTGAGGGAGGCCCTGCGCAAGGCGGGGCTTTCCGGCTACAGGCTGCACTGGAAGAAGGCGGCGGGCAAGCCGGACATCTGCTACCCGGGGCGGCGCGTGGCCATCTTCGTGAACGGGTGCTTCTGGCACCGCTGCCCGCACTGCTCGCTGCCGCTGCCGAAGTCAAACGTCGCGTTCTGGTCGGCGAAGTTCGAGCGCAACGTGAGCCGCGACGAGCGCGACGCGCGCATCCTGGTGCAAGACGGCTGGACCGTGCTCGTGGTGTGGGAGTGCCGGCTGCGCAAGGCGAGCTTCGACGCCACGATGGCCGAGCTCGTGCGGCAGATTCGCCTGAGCGAGTCGCAGCCGCCGCGAGAGCGCGGGCGCTACGTGGACGTGGGCTCTACGGCGCCGTGGAAGCTGCACGAGGCGCGCAGGCGTGCGCGCGGGCGCGCAAGGCGCTAGACTCTGTATATACTGGGCACGAAATCCTGGCGGCGGCCGGGCATGGGCAGGTGGCCGCGGCTGACTTTGGGGGCACGCATGGCAACGTATGCGTTTTCGGACGTGCATGGACACAGGGCGACGCTCGAGCGGCTGCTTGAGCGCGTCTCGCCGGCGGACGACGACCGCATATTCATGCTGGGCGACATGATCGACCGCGGGCCGGACCCCGTGGGGGTGCTGCGCATCTGCCGCGACCTGCCGGGCGCGACCGTGCTGATGGGCAACCACGAGGACCTGATGCTCACGTACCTGGAAGCGCCGGACGAGGGCATGAACCAGGTGAACTGGGAGATGAACGGCGCCGGCACCACGATGGACGGGCTTTCTGCCCTGCCGGAGGGCGAACGCGTGGAGCTTCTGGACTGGGTGGCGAACCTGCCGCTGTACGCGTACGCGTTCGTGTCCGGCCGCCCGTACGCGATGGTGCATGCCGGCATCAGGCCGGGTGTGCCGTTTGAGCGCGCGGGCGAGAAGGACGAGGCGCCTGAGGCAGCGGACGACGGCGCGTACGCGATGGGGTGGAGCGACGACGACCTGCGCGCGATGCTCGAGGCACAGCGCCCCGAGGACCTGGTGTGGATTCGCGAGGAGTTCTGGGGCCAACCGACGGGCCTTCTGGACGAGGACGGCCGCGGGCCCATCGTGATCGCGGGCCACACGCCCACGCCGTACCTGCAGGGCATGGCCGACCTGCCTGACCGCCTGCCGCTTGACGAGAACGGGCTCTGCCGCATGGTGAAGGTGGGCGCGAGCGCCCAGACCGGCGGCGTCGCGGACCGCTGGGACATCGACTGCGGCGCGGCGGGCGGCGCCGGCTTCGGCAACCTGCTGATGCTGCGGCTGGACGACGGCCAGGAGACGTACGAGCCCGTGCGCGAGGGGGAGTAGCGCGTGGCGGCGCCCAAGGGGCCCGCGACGCACGTGGACTCGCCGCTGGAGCCGGTGTTCGACGCGCACAGCCGCGTGCTGATGCTCGGCACGATGCCGAGCCCAAAGTCGCGCGAGGTGGGCTACCACTACGGCAACCCGCAGAACCGCTTCTGGCGCGTGATGGCCGCGATCTGCGGAGAAGAGCCGCCCACGTGCCGGGAGGAATGCCGTGCCCTCGCGCTTCTCCACCACTTTGCCCTGGACGACGTGCTGAGGAGCTGCACCATCGTGGGGGCGAGCGACGCGTCCATACGCGACGCCGTCCCAAACGATCTGCGCGCCCGCGTGCTGGACCACGCGCCCATACGGGCGATCTTCTGCACCGGCGCGGCCTCGCACAGGCTGTACCGTCGCTACATAGAGCCCGAGCTGGGCATTCCCGCCACGAGGCTTCCGTCCACGAGCCCGGCCAACGCCAGCTGGAGCCTGCCGAGGCTCGTGGAGGCGTATGGCGTCGTGAAAAGGTATCTGCAAGAATAGGGGCGCAGACGCACGATGCGCCCTTACGGCACGGCAAGACGGAGCTGGTGGATGAGGCTGAGCGACATGACAAGGGGAGAGGTGCCGGGCTTCGCGCTCGTGCGCGCAGACGCCGCCGACCTTCTGCATGGGGCCGTGCGCCACGAGTCCGAGCTCGAGGGCTGGATACGTCCGTGGCGCTTCTCGGCAGACCAGATGCGCGCCATGGGCAGCTGCCAGGCGTGGCACCCCGGCCTCTACCGGCAGATGGGCCGCGCGACGGCCGGCGTCTGCCTGGAGTTCACGACGGATTCCTCCGAGGTCGCGGTGGAGGTGCGCCTTGACGGCGAGCCGGTGGGCACGCGGGAGGTCCTGAAGTACGTTGACGCACGCGAGGCGGGGCGGCAGGCCGCCGCGCCGGAGGCCTTCGCGCGGCAGGCCGGAGCCGCCGCGTCCGCGCGCATGCACGACGGCCTCTCGTGCGAGGTGGACGGCCGCCCGCTGGGCGTGCGCGCGCCCGCGCCCGGAGACGACCAGGTGACGTTCACGCTGGACGACCCCTCGGCCGCGCCGGCGGAGGGCATCATGCAGCTGCCCGGCATGGGCGACACGCACCACGTGCGCGTGTGGCTGCCGTGCCTGCGCGGCTGCACGCTGCGCTCCGTCGTGGGCAACGGCAGCTTCATAGATCCGGTCGAGAAGCGCCGCAACCTCCTGGTGCTGGGAGACTCCATCGCGCAGGGCTTCGTGGTGGACGACCCCGCGCTCGCGTGGCCCACGCTGCTTGCGGCCGAGCTTGGGCTCGACGTCGTGAACCAGGGCGTGGGCGGCCAGGTGTTCCAGCCGGGCACGCTGTATGGCCTTGCGCCGGCCATAGACCCGGCCGCCGTCATCGTGGCGCTCGGCGCGAACTACCGCTACGAGCCGTGCCGCGAGCGCCTGGTCACACGGGACGTGCGCTCGTTTCTGGAGCAGGTGGCGCGGCTGTGGGAGGGCGTGCCCACGTGGGTGGCGACGCCGCTGTGGCACGACGAGGACGCGTGGCCGTCGCATCGCATGAGCTGCTTCGAGGTGGTGCCGCGGCTCATCCGCGAGCAGGCGTCGCGCTTCGACGGCATGCGCGTGGTGGACGGCGCCGGCCTGCTCGACCACGACGCGGCTCTCATGGCCGACGGCTTCGAGCACCCCGGTCCCGCGGGGTCGCGGCAGGTCGCGCGCAGGCTCGGCTTCGTGATGGAACAGGCGTCCACGCCGCAGGACGAGCTGCGCGAGCGGGCGCTCTCGCTTCTGGCAAAGGCGCCTCGGCGCACGTTTCCGCTGGCAGAGTGCCTGCGCCGCGGCGTCGGCAGCGTGATCTGCGCACGGCCCGGCTGCGTGGCGCTTCGCGAGCCCGGTGGCATGCAGATGCTGTGGGCCACGGACCGCGAGCTCGCGAAGGACGTCGCGTGCGCGCTCATGGGCGACGCCGTCACGCTCTGCCTGGAGCCCTCGCTTGCGGACGACCTCGCCGGCTGGCTCGGCCTTCCCGTAAAGGACCCCGTCCACCTGGCCATATACCGCAAGAAGGCACGTCCCAGGGTCGATGCGGCCCATCCCGTGCGGCCGCTTGGTCCCCAGGACCTCTCGGCCGTGCGCCAGCGGATGACGCACCCGGAGTACCAGACGGACGCCCAGACGCTCGCGCTCCTTGGAGAAGGCAACGTGCTCGGCGCGTTTGCGGGCGACGAGCTCGTGGGATTTATAGGAGAGCAGACCGAGGGCTCCATGGGCATGCTCGAGGTGTTCGAGGACTTCCGCAGGCACGGCTGGGCGCTCGCGCTCGAGTCCGCAAAGATCTGCCAGGTGCTCGACCGCGGCCAGACGCCGTGGTGCGAGGTGTGGCCGGACAACAAGGCGTCCGTGCGGCTGCAGCACAAGCTCGGCCTCACGGTGCTTCCCGCGACGGAGGCGTGCTTCCTGGCCAAATCACGCGGCAGCGCGCCCGAGGATGCACGGTAACGCCACATACGGCGCTCGGCGTGGATTATGTCCACCGTTTGGGGTAGGGTATCCGGAGCCAAAGAACAAGAGAGGTACCCCATGCCAACACAGGAAACGCCAGACGCAAGGGTCAACCGCATGGCTCTCAGCATGCCCATGCAGGTCTCGGCCCAGGTGGCAGAGCAGGTCCGCGCGCTTGCGGCCACGGGCGGGCTCAGCCCGTTCGCCTGCAAGAACTCCGCCGTCATCAGGCGCGACGTCACCCAGCGCGACCTTGACACCTGCGTTCGTCCCGCCTTCGTGCGCGACGCGGAGAAGATCGTGCACACCCCCGCGTACAACCGCCTCAACGGCAAGACGCAGGTGTTCTCGTTCCGCCAGAACGACGACCTCACCCGACGCGGCCTCCACGAGCAGCTCGTCGGCCGCGTCGCGCGCGACATCGGCCGCGCCCTCGGGCTCAACCTCGACCTCATAGAGGCCATCTCGCTCGGGCACGACCTCGGCCACACGCCGTTCGGACATGCGGGCGAGCGCTTCCTGCACGACGTCTACCACGAGCGCACCGGCCGGTGGTTCCGCCACAACGTGCAGAGCGTGCGCGTGCTCGACGTGCTGGAGGGCCGCAACGTGTCGCTCCAGACGCTCGACGGCGTCATCTGCCACAACGGCGAGTTCGAGCGCCAGCGCTTCGAGACGAGCGGCCTGAACGACTTCGACACGTTCGACCGCGTGGTCGAGGGCTGCTGGGAGTCCGGCGACGCCGCCATCGCCCACCTGCGTCCCATGACGCTCGAGGGCTGCGTCATGCGGATATCGGACATCATCGCCTACGTGGGCAAGGACCGCCAGGACGCCATCCGCGCAGGCCTCGTGGGCGAGAAGGACTTCGAGGACGGGCTCGGTGGCGCCTACAACGCCTGGGCGCTCTCCGCGTTCGTGACGGACGTGGTCGAGAACAGCATCGGCAAGCCGTACGTCGCCATGAGCGAGGAGGGCTTCGCGGAGCTTTCGCGCGCCAAGCGCGAGAACTACCAGAAGATCTACGGCTCTGCCGAGGTCAACGGCGACTTCGCGGGCCCGGTGCGCGAGCTCTTCTCCGCGCTGTATGAGCACGAGCTGAACGCGCTCGCGGCCGGGGACGAGTCCGCCGCCATCTTCGCCCACCACATCCTGCCTCTTGGTCGCAGGCTGTCCTTCTACGGGCGCCGCTACGACTGGGAGGCGGACCCGGACCAGTGCGTCGTCGACTTCATCAGCGCCATGACGGACGACTACTTCGTCGCCACGTGCGAGGTGCTGTTCCCCAAGGCGCGCGAGATCTTCCCCAGCCGCAGCTACTTCGACGGCGTCAGGGCGTAGGGGCTGCCATGGACACACTGTTCTCTCAGTCGGAGCGCAAGGTGCGCAGGCAGAACGCGCCGCTGGCCGCCCGCATGCGCCCGCGGTCGCTCGAGGAGTACGTCGGCCAGGAGCAGGCCGTGGGGCCGGACTCGTGGCTGCGCCGAGCCATCGAGCACGACACGCTGTCCTCCGTCATCCTGTACGGGCCGGCCGGCACGGGCAAGACCACGCTCGCGCGCATCATCGCGAACACGACGCACGCGGAGTTCGTGGAGGTGTCCGCCATCACGGGCACGGTGAAGGACCTTCGCCGCGAGATAGACGCCGCCGAGCAGCGCCTGCTCACCAGCGGCCGGCGCACCATACTCTTCGTGGACGAGATCCACCGCTTCAACCGCACGCAGCAGGACGCGCTCCTGCACGCGGTGGAGGACAGGGTCGTCGTGCTGGTGGGTGCCACGACGGAAAACCCGTACTTCGAGGTGAACTCCGCGCTCATCAGCAGGTCTCGCGTGGTGGAGCTCGAGCACCTGGACGATGCGTCCATCGAGAAGATCGTGCGCCGCGCGCTCGCGGACGAAAACGGGCTCGCGGGCGCG
>OCVV012875254.1_pt1 | contig 17856 bp, 18 predicted proteins | sample 1539721 | NCBI WGS metagenome assembly OCVV01 (sample SAMN02144230, study PRJEB22623) | gut metagenome | biome: sheep rumen | host: Ovis aries | place: New Zealand | reverse complement strand
TTTCTTCCGCCGACGTTTATCCCCCGCAGAAGCAGGATGTAAGTGGTTTCGTGTGCCATATTCAGCTCCTTTTCCGCCCTAAAGATCAAAGCGGTGACAGCTCGCTGAAAAATCCGTCTTTACGATAAAGGAGAAGAATTTTTCTTCGGTTTCCATTTGCAAGACGGGAGCTTTGTCGTTGCGGAAATGATAGTACGTTCTTTGCCAAAGATCCGTATGTGGAATCGTCTCAATTTCGATTCTGTCTTCGCTGACAGAATACTTGGACTTGGACGGTTCTCTTATCCATTTCATTTCGTTTGTATTCATATACTCTCCCATGAAACCAACTAATAATGAATCTGCTCATCCAAAGAACTGTGCTCTTGATCCGCCGAGAATCAGCACAATCAGAATGGCTGTGTAGGCAATACACTTCAGGACAGGAAATGCGTTGATCTTTCCCTTCAGCTTCCAGGCAACAGAAGCAATGGAAAACAGTGTGAAGCCTAAGGCGATCCAGAAAAATACTGCGTTATGCCGATGAAGAATCGCAAAGGACGTGATTCCCTGAACAATGCCAACCAGGAAGGTGACCCATCCCATTTTGATTGTGAATCGTTTTAATCTGCCCGGATCGGTATACCGGCTCATAAACTTGTCTGACAGCTCCAGCGGGTTCAGTTTCTTTTTTCCGCTGGCGTACATCAGTCCTGTGACAATGCTGAATACGCAAAGCACCGCATAAAAGATCCCGCAAAGTAACAGTAACGCATCGATCACAATGATTCCTCCTGGATTGAATGACCTTTTGATTTACAGCACCATCACCAGCGTCCCGGCGCCGATTAGGATGCAGCCGATCAGGGATTTTGTTGTGAATTCCTCGTGCAGGAAGAGAAAGGCCAGCACCAGCGAGATGACCACGCTCAGCTTGTCGATGGGCACGACCTTGGAGGCTTCTCCAACCTGCAGCGCCTTGTAGTAGCACAGCCAGGAAGCGCCCGTGGCAAGGCCGGACAGGATCAGGAAGATCCAGCTTTTCTGACTGATGGATCTGATGCCGCCCTGCGTGTTTGTCAGGAACACCATGCCCCAGGCCATGACGACTACGACCACCGTGCGGATCGCCGTAGCTAAATTCGAGTTGACGCCCTCAATGCCGATCTTTGCAAGAATAGAGGTCAGCGCGGCAAATACCGCAGAGCCCAACGCAAACCAGAACCACATAACCTGTTTCTCCTCAGTATTTCTCGTAATGTACGTTCTCAGTGTGCAGGTCAGCATCGGTGTAAGCCTTCTTCGTTTCGCCCTTCTCGCCAATGGCCACAAGGTTCAGCACGGTATAGCCATCCGGCACACCGAGCAGCGATCTGATCTCCTGGTCAGAGGTGCCTCGCTGCCCCATGCGGTTCCGGATATGGACCCAGCAGGCACCAAGGCCATACTGGTCTACCGCAAGGAGAATGTAAGCCGACGCGATCGCTCCATCCTCGATCCAGAATTCTGCCTGACGCTTGTTCGCCGTCTTGACCATGACGACGATCACGGCGTCCGCGCCGTTGATCTGGGAGCCGCCCATCTGCTTACAGGCTCCGATCTTCCGGATCATGTCCATGTCACGCACAACTACAAATTCCACCGGCTTATGACCGAAGGATGTCGGTGCGGTCAGTGCTACCTTCATGATCTCGCTGATGATCGCATCATCGATATGCTCACTCCCATAGCGGCGAACAGAGCGCCGCGTTCTGGTCAGTTCATATAAATCATTTTTCATCTTCATCATCCTCCGGCACCAGGCCTGTCCATCTCTTTTCATTCCGAGAAAAAATTTCTGAAAGTCGTCTGCTGCTTTCCATATTTTGTTGTCTCCGGGGAAGGGGTTCCACCGAAATCTGCGAAAAAATTTTTTGATCTGTGGCTCGAATTTCTCTCAAACCGGTGTTTACGCAAGTTCGAGTCCTACATGATTGGAAAACTGGGGGTTTGGTATCTACGGAAAAACCTTGTACTTTTTTGACCCCCAGACATGCAAAAAACCCAGGAATTTCCTGGGTTTTTTGGGGTGGTATCTTTTTTGATCTACCCTTCTGGTGGACGATGTAGGACTCGAAGTGCGCGGGGCACTATTTAGATCTTACATTTCCAGCTAAGAGGCAGAAATCCACCAAAAAACCCAGGGCTCTTAGAAAACCAAACCTTGGATTTTACAAGTTTCGGTTAGGGTCTGGCAAGATAAAAGGGAACAATAAGGGAACATTTTTTCGTGCCATATATGTGTCTGACAAGACGTATCTTCATCCCGATCAAACATAACACAGCACAAATCGTGCAAAGAAATGGAGGACACTACAATGTATGAAGAAATCAACTCTATGCCCCAGATCATGAACGTAAAAGAAGTGGCAGCGTTCCTCGGAATTCCCCAGTCCACTACGTACGACCTGATGCACCGCGCCGACTTTCCGACGCTCCGTGTCGGTGCTCGCCTGCTGGTCTCCCGCGCAAATCTGTTGAAGTGGATGCTGGAACATACCAACGGGGCTGAAGGTGCGGACGCGCAGAGTGAGGAGGCGTAGTCATGGAGAAATACATCATTGACGAGCGTACCGGCTGGAAGTACGAGCTGGTGGGCGACTACTATCTGCCCATCGAAATGCCGATAAGAACGGCCAAGGATCGCCAGCCTGATTCAACGGTGTCGGAAGCGTCTCCTACAGAGGAAATGCATCGAGCCTCCACCCCTGAGAAACCAGCCGAGGAGGAAGTGCCTCTCCAGATCGGTCGCTTCGGCCGAGCCCATGGCGAGTATCTGAAACGCACCCAACGCCCTGTCTACTCCAAGTTCGTCGCAGAATATAAGCTCGGCACCTACCTGGCTCAGATTGACGAGCAGGCCAACTCCATGCTGGAACTGCTGATCCGCCAGATGGCCGAGCGTGAAGGGGTCACAGAAGACCTCAAGGCCACCGACCAGATGGAATGGGTCCGGCGCATGAACAATATCCGCAACCGCGCAGAAGAAGTTGTCCTTCACGACATTATCTATGTTTAGCTATGAATGCCAAAGCATGTAGTCAACAGGGAAAGGAGAACAATCAAATATAAGTAATCACATCAATATCAGTATTAAAAATATCGTTGACTTCCTTAAAGCGTTTATAGCGTCGCAAGAGCAGTTTGTAATGAACATTGAAATGATCAATAAATTCGGCCAAATTCAATAATTCGTCAGCATTTTCCGCGTCTAATTCATATTCTTTTTTCATTGTATACTCCTATATCACCCTATATATTTGTGATGAGATTGCTTTACGTTTGCCTGGTTGACCATTGCGTATTGAAGCGTAGTATCAATGTTCTGATGTCCCAGGAGCTGCTGGACCTGCTCGATGGGCATGCCCTTGTCGATTGCCATGGTTGCGAGGGTACGCCGGAATTTGTGTGGGTGGATTCTGCACAGGTTCAGTTTTTCTCCCAGGGCGTGCAGCCGATCTTCAATGCCGCGGATCTGCCAGCGGTTATGAGGCCGCTGGAGGGAAACAAACAGCGCCGGGTTATCATCGCTGCGGCTGGCCAGATAGCGCTGCAGATGAATTTTGGCTCTGGCGTCGAAATACACCTTACGCTGCTTGTTTCCTTTTCCGAGCACAACACATTCCCGGTTTGCAAAATCAATGTCATCCCGGTTCAGCAGCACCAGCTCGCCTACACGCATCCCTGTAGAAGCCAGCAGATCAATCAACGCAAGATCTCTGATATTGCCGCATTGATCCCGCATGATCTCAAGTGCTTCGTCGGAATAGGTCTCTTTGACGGTTTTACAGGTTTTTACCTTATGAATCCGACGCACCGGGCTCTTGACGATATAGTCCTCATCCTCCAGCCAGGAAAAGAAGCTGGACAGGATACGCCGGATATTGTCTATGGTCACCTTGCCCGCACGGCTCTTTTGCTGGTAGCTGTCCAGGTAGATCCGCAAATCCTCTGTGCTGATCTGCTCCGGCTCCTTGCTGATACAGGCAAACAGATTGCGTAGGGTGGAGTCGTAATAACGGACTGTCTTATCCGAGCAACCCTCCACCCGCTTTGCGGCAAGGAAAACCTGAATCAGATCCTGGCGTGTTGAAGATCCACCTTCGGCAGAATATTTTGAGAGGCATTCCGCAAGGACGGTGTGAAGCTGGCCCATCTGTTGCTCGTCCAGGCAAGCCTGCATTCTGGATTCGATTTCAGCGATAACAGAGATGTTCATAGTGCGTTTCCTTTCCTACCGACATCCCTTCACCGCCTTCATTTATTTCTCTATTTTGTTAAGTGCTGTCGTATGAGTGCTTTTTGAGCAGCCGTCAAATAATTCAATGCTTGCTGGGCTTCAAATTTTGATTTATCGCTCTGTTGTAAGATACCAATATACCGGTCCTGTTCAGCAGTCGGGGGGACTATGAATTCAACGCAGCGTAGATCCTCCATGTTTAACTGAATAAGAGTTATGCCTTTTGCCAGCGTCTTCATGTAACTGTTCATTGAATCGAAATCCATCTGCGCTTTAAGAAACTCTAATCGTATTTTCGACTCGTCCGTCCGAATTGGAACGATGCCACGTCCCACGTTGCACCCTTTGAATTCTTCACCGGCAATAAACGTATCTGCAATATTTGCCCGTACAGTCACAAGAAGATCTCTCCCTTTGAGTAAAGATCTCTTATATTGGTTGGAGATTTCGGGCGTAGTTCTCTTTAGCTCTGCCCGTGTTGGTACTTTTCCAACGATATCTACAGGCCGGAATACAGGAATACCGTCCTCAACATCATCGCCAGTTTTCACTATACCGTAACTTATCGAACAATCTTCTGATACGAGTTGCTGTAACTGGAGTTTTTGCCATCCCATAGGGTTATCAACGGGATCACCAAACATCTCCATAAATTGCGATTTCACAAGCTCGTCAGTCTTTTTTATAAGCGTTTGATATGCTTTTTTCGTCCGCGTCATTGCCCAAAGCAGATCCACCAGTTTCTGCTGGCTTTCCAGCTCAGGGAGCTCAAACTCATAGTTTTTCAGATGTTCCCACTTTACGCGGGGAGACAGCGAACCTGCGGACTTCTCAACAGCGTAATCAAATAAGCTGTCGTTCTGAATAATAAAGGGTAAAAGCTCCGGCAAAATCCGGTCGGGCAGTGCTTCGATGACAGTGATGTCCCCAGAACAGATTCCGTCGAAGGGTGCAACGGCAGCTTTCTTCTGATAAGCTCTACGGCGGCCAAATAGTATTTGACCTTTTTTGAATCCCTTTGTAAAGGTGTTGTTTGTTTTCTCACTCCACTGGGTCAATTCGATCTGTCCAGGGATCAGGTGTTCCAGACCGACGATTGGAAGACCGGTGCTGTCTTCGACTGTGGATTTGCATTCTCTCGCAACTTCGCCAAGTCTCACTTTAGCCAATTTCGTCACCCGCCCTTCCCAGAAGTTCAGTCAACGCCTTTAAGGATGCTTCTAAACCAGATCGCTGTGACAGCCAGTCGTTGATGCTCTCGCCCAGAGATTTTACCGGCTCTGTGGTTCCGACACTTCGCACATACAAAGGAATGCTGAGGGAAAAGCTCTGTGTTCCCACATCTTCAATTGTTACGACTTTGGAAAAGCCTTCTTCATCTTTGAAATCATGATATGCTGACGCAATGTGCTCAATGTGATCGTCTTCCAGATAGCTCTGTGCGTTCTTTCGCGTCACTTCTGCCACTGCATTGATCATAAGAATCCGGCCACGCCGCGCAAGCGGTTTGTTCGTTCTGCAAATCACGATACAGGCTTCCATCGGAGAATTAAAGAACAGATTCGCGCCGAGACCGATCACGCACTCCACCAGATCGCTTTTAACGAGCTTTTCCCGCATATCCTTTTCTTCGTTACGGAACAGGACTCCATGTGGGAACAGGATGGCACAGCGGCCGGTATCCGGCTTCAGGCTTTTCAAGATATGCTGAAAGAAGGCATAATCCGCCCGGCCCTGCGGCGGAGTGCCGAGAAAGTTTCGCCCATACTTGTCGTTCTCAAAAGCGCCGCGATCCCATTGCTTGATGGAGTAGGGCGGATTGGCGAGCACCAGGTCAAATTGCTTTAGCTGTCCGTTTTCAATGAAGGCCGGGTTTTTCAGCGTGTCGTCGTTGACAATATGGAAATCCTCGATCCCATGAAGAAACAGATTCATTCTGCCGATGGCGCTGGTGAGCTGGTTGATCTCCTGGCCGTAGACCTGGAGGTTCCTCCATTCTTTGCCCTGGTCCTTAAGGTGGGCAATACAGGAGATCAGCATACCGGCGCTGCCGCAGGTGGGGTCGTACACCGATTCCCCGCTCTGGGGCTGCAGAATCTCGGTCATGAGGTGCACGACGGTGCGGTTGGTATAGAACTCCTGAGCCGTATGGCCGCTGTCGTCAGCAAACTGCTTGATCAGGTACTCATAGCCCTGCCCAAGCTCATCCTCGGGACAGTTTTCCAAGGAGAGGTTGCGGGAGGAAAAGTGCTCCAGCAGATCCCGCAGCAGTCGGTCCGGCAGGCGGTTTTTGTTGGTCCAGGCGCCGTCGCCGAAGATACCGACCATCTTTTCGCCGTTGGCCTTTTCGATTTCCCGGAAGGCAGAGACGATTGCGGCGCCGACGTCCTCCGTCACTTGGCGTACATCATTCCAGTGGTGCCCCTTGGGCACGATGAACTTGTGAAGTTCATGCTCCGGGTAGAGGTCAATATCATCCCCATATTCGGCAAGGGCTTTTGCAGCTTCTTCATCATAAACATCGCAGATTCGCTTAAAGAACATCAGCGGGAAGATATACTGCTTGTAAGCGCCGGCGTCGATATTGGTACGGAGGAGGACCGCCGACTGCCAGAGGTAGGACTTCAGCTCGTCCAGGGTAATGCGATTAGCCATCGATGTATCCTCCTTCCTGCAGCAGCTTCATCAGAGCGGCCTCGCTCTCCTGCACTTCCTTCAGGGCCGCCATAAACTCCCTGCGGACCTTCGCCGGATCGATGGGCGGGGCCGGGGATTTCTCGATGTAGGTATTGACCGAGAGGGTATAGCCCTTCTCCTTCACGGTATCCAGATCCACAATGGCGCAGTAATCCACAACGTTCTTGTAGTCTGCCCAGAGGGAATACACCCGGTCCGTGTCCGCTTCGGTCATGACGTTCTTGGCACGCTGTGCCGTATAGATGTTCGTGGCGTCGATCATGCAGATCTTATGACGGTGGGCAAGCGGCTTGTTGTTGTTCAGGAACAGAATGCAGGCAGATACACCCGCGCCGTAGAACAGGTTTCCAACCAGGGTAATGACGCATTCCACAGCATCGGTCTCAATCATCCGCTGACGGATCAAGCCTTCGCGCCCGCCGTGGAACAGCACGCCCTGCGGCATCACGACAGCGCAGCGGCCTTTGCCGGGACGCATGGACTTGTACATATGCTGGAGCCAGGCGTAATCCGCATTGGAATCCGTGGGGCTTCCCCAGAGATTGCGGCCCCACTGGTCGTTCTCAAAGATCTCAGCGCCCCAATGATCCAGGCCGAAGGGCGGATTGGCCAGCACGCAGTCAAACTGCTGGAGCTGCCCGTTGTGGATGAACATGGGCTTGCGCAGGGTATCCTCCCGGATGATCTTGAATTCCTTTGCGCCGTGGAGGAAGAGGTTCATGCGGGCAATGGCGGAGGTGGAGAGGTTCTTCTCCTGGCCGTAGATCTTGCCATAGGAGGCCTTTTCGTCATCCATGTTGCGAATGGCCTCGATCAACATGCCACCAGTACCGCAGGCGGGGTCATAGACGGACTCGCCGGATTTGGGCTGCAGCAGGCGTACCATCAGCTTGACCACAGAACGCGGGGTATAGAATTCACCGGCGTTCTTTTTGCTCATATCGGCAAACTTCTTGATCAGATACTCATAGGCGTCGCCCATGACATCGGCGGAGTAATTCCGGTTTCCGACGGGAAGCGCGGACATATGCTCGACCAGGTCCTTCAGACGCTCGTCGTCCAGCTTGGTCTTGTCGGTCCAGTTGGCGTCGTCGAAGGAGGAGAACAGGCCGGCCAGGGTATCCGGGTTGGCGTGCTCAATGCCCATCATAGCGTCCACAATAGCCTCGCCCACGTCCTCGCTGGTTTCCCGGACGTCTTTCCAATGGCAGCCTGCGGGGATCACAAAGGTGTGCAATTCGTCCTCCGGGTAGAGGTCAATGTCCTCTCCGTACTTCAGCTCATTCTCGGCGGTCTCTTCGTCGTATACATCAGACAGCCGCTTAAAAAACAGGATCGGGATCACATAGGACTTGTAATCGTCCTGGTCGATGGGGCCGCGGAGGATGTTGCAGCATTCGAATAGATGGCTGTACAGCTGATTCGCGGTTGTCTCCGGATCTGTGGCATCGGTGCTGTGCTCCGCAGCGTCTGCGGCTTCTACAGCGTCAAACATGGAAAGTTGCCGGGAATCCGGCTCTTTTGCTTTCTTTTTCGCAGGGGTAAACTGCACCGGTCGAGCAGAATCCTTGCTGACAGTTTTCTCGACAACCATTCCGTATTTCGCTTCAAAGGCATTCAGAATGTCCAGCTGCGTCTTATCCAGGAAAGTCAGCGCGTGCTTCCGCAGATCTGACGGAATGCCGTAATAGGCCTCCGCAATGCTGCCGGCGATGGCAGCAATCGTATCACTGTCGCCGCCGATGGAGATGGCGTTGCGAATCGTGTCCTCAAAGGAGGTGGACTCCAGAAATGCTACGATGGCCTGGGGGACGCTGCCCTGACAGGAGACGTCGAAGGAGTAGGTGGGCCGGATCTGCTCCAGCGTGAAATCCAGCGGATAGTAGGTTTCATGGATGTGGTCCCGGATCTCCAGGATGCTGGCGCCTTGCCGGGCCATGAAGATGGCGGCGGTGACCGCGCGGGCTCCCTTCATCCCTTCCGGGTGATTGTGCGTCACCTCAGTTACGATGTCAGACATTTTGAGCGCTTCTTCCATGCTTGACGCTGCCCAGGCACAGGGGGAGACACGCATAGCAGAGCCGTTGCCCCAGCTGTTGTAGGGCTTCGGGTCCGGCGAGTGAATCCACCGCTTAAACCCTCCGCCATATCCGCGGGGGTACTTTTTGCCCAGCTCCCGCATGGAGGCAATTGCTTTCTCCGCCAGATTTTTCATATTGCCTTTGCTCTGAAGAATCGCCTGGGCAATTGCCAACGTCATATTACTGTCATCCGTCGGATGGCAGTAGTGCGTGAGAAGCTCAAACTCTTTCGTTTTGATGTTGTTCCATTCAAATCTGGAACCGGAAATATCTCCAACTAATGCTCCAAGCATATGGAATCACATCTCCATTCGTTAATCCAGTGCTGATATCGATTTTTGCATAAAACACTATTAAATACTTACACGAAAAAGCTCGTCCATGAGCTGGACCACCGCTTCGCAGGTTTCCGCAAATGCGATCTCGGCGGCGTTATCGAAATCTTTGCTGTAGTTGCTCCATTGGCGGTTCATCACGTCGCTGTGCTTGACAATCTCCATAATGCTTCGGTATTGCTTCACCGTTTCCGTTGTACCGCGTTTTTGCGTTGTCGCATCAAGGGCCTGCCGGAGCGTCGGCATATCGAGGTTGTCTGCCCGCAGCTTGCGCAGAATGTAAATATCGTAATAGTCTCTCGGGCGTGTGTTCTGATCGCCGCGGGAGACGACTGTTTCCAGCTTTTCTGCCAGGATCGTCGCCAGATTGTATGCCATCACCTGGATATACCGATCCTCCAGCATCAGCTTGTACTGAAACTCCACCTCACGGGGCGTGATCTTATCTCCCGTCGTGATATCCAGCTTCAGCGGGACAGCCAGCGGGGCAAAATCCGCCGTAAGCGCCACCCGATAGCCAGTGTACTCGTCGCCCTCGCGGATCGGTCCGATGCCTTTCAATGTAAAGGTGACGTCATCTTCGATGGGGATCGCCGCCACCTCTTCGATCATACGCTGAATCGTCTCCTCCGTGACGGGGTAGCCTTTCATGGTAGCGTCCATGTCCATAGTCGCTCTGGAATCAAGGCCAACCATGGATGCAATTAGGAATCCGCCCTTCAGAATGAAATTGTCCTTGAACCGAGAGACGGAAACCCGTTCCAGGAAGCGCTCCAGCATATAGTTCTGGAGGACCAGCTGGGCGGAAATCTTTTTCTCTTTTGCAATCTTCTTCACAACAGCCTTCAGCTGCATCGCGTTTTTCACAGCAGTACCTCCAGATACGATCTGAGTTTTTCCTCGACCTTCAGCGTTTTCGCGTATTGTGACAGCAGCGGGATGTTTTTCTCTTTCTGCGCAGCATAGCGCTTGAACGCGTCGGTTACAACACTCACATCCACACGGTTTCTTGACCGCAGCACATCACAAAGCGTCCGCTCGGCGTCGTAGACCGCGACTGTATTTCCGCTGGGAGTTTGTGCCTTCGTAATACCAAGGCTGTAATACGGCTCCTTTGCGCCGCTGCACAGGATTCCTTCGGCTTTCGGTTTTGAGAGGTTGTAGGTGCCGGGGAAGGTCATATGGAATTTCCCTGGGGTACGGTCAGTTAAATTCCAGAGAAACAGGGCGGTCTCAAGGGAGAAGATCCCGCGTTTGAATCGCTCCTGCAGCGATACAAACTCATCCTCCCAGGCGTCAGGGAGGATATAAATGCCCCGCGCGGTTTTTTCCAGTTTTCCGAGATCGGCAAGATATTTCAGAACGCCGCGGGAAAGGCCGGCCTCACCAATCATAGAGGCAGTCACGATGCCGTTGTTCTGTTTTGCCAGATCAAGGATTTGCTGCGTGTGATTCATGCGGTCGCCCCCTCTCTCATAATTGACATTTACGCTTGTTATTATATGTCAAGCAAGCATGAAAGTCAATGTCTATTCGGCTGTTTTTTCCCCGCAATCTCTGCACTGCTCTGCAAATCATCGCATCTCGTCCCAAAAATGCGTCTCATAAATAACTGAGCTAACTGATCTGCATCGGATCAGTTAGCCCTTTTTTACTGGCTTTTTAATTAGCCATCTTTCTTCAGTTGCTTGATGATCATGTCACTGACTTGTTTTGAGGGGCAGATGGGCGTACCGGCAGTTGGATCAGAACGCGGGTAAATATATCGCCAGTTATCGTATTCCTCTTTTGTGATTTCACCCGCTCTATATTTCTCTGCCTGCTTTGCCCACGAATCAACCAACTCAGCAAGATCTTCGGCAAGAGAATTATTACAATTTGGGGCGATTTTGATTATCCCTTTGCTTCCGTCGTATTCAACTCTCAAATCATAACGGTCTTCCAACGCAAAGAAGGTATGCATCACACCAAAAATAGAATCGATGTCCGGTACAGTCAGTGCAAGAGGATCAACGCCTAGCACCCCAGCAATGTTTTCAAGCAATTCGCGTTTCGGGGTACGTGCGTCAGATTCATATTGTGCAACTCGTACATCTGCAGACCTTTCCGAAAACCCAAGTCTCATGCCGACAAATTTCTGTGTCATCCCACGCATGGTACGAAAAAAATGAATTCGTTCGCCAATGGACATAGCAATACCCTCCCCTAGACTACTCCTAACATTTCTACTGCGAATATAGCAGAAATGTTTAATGATGTCAAGAAGAACTTAAACAAAAATATTTAAGAAAAATGCTCGGAACTACTTGACATAAGCATAATTGCTTAGTATAATACAAAATACTAAACATTTTAGTTTAGATCACAATTGAATGACCGTCCGTATGGGATACTCCGCCAAGACCTCTTGAAAAGCTGATTCTCAGCCAGACCAGGAGCGAGCGAGACAACGCCGCTGAATAAAACAGGGGCAGGAACGGCATGCGGATAGAGCGGCGCATACAAGCCAATTGCTGAAACGAAAAGTGTAAACAGGAAGGAGGCACGCCAAGCAGAAAGATCGGCCAAATCAACAATCTCGAAGAACGACTCAAACGACTGAAGGAGGAAAACGAAAATGGAACCTGAACGTCGCTACCCCACCACCGAAGCCGAAATCACTGAGAAAGGAGGAAGCACCATGTTTGAAAACTTCGACGCTCTGCCCACTGTTCTGAACGCGAAGGACGTCCAGACGTTCTTTGGCATTTCCCAGAGCAGCACCTATGATCTGATGCACCGGGCCGATTTCCCGACCCTGCGCGTCAACGCCCGGCTGATGGTCACCAAGGCCAATCTCAAGACCTGGATCGAGTCGCACACCAACGGTGCCTATGGTGTGCAGTAAAAAACGACCGCTTCCGAATCGTCTGTTGCAGCAGACGGGAAACGATCGCTTTGGTATGAACCTACTCGCAGTATAGCGGAGTTTCATGGAAATTGCAAGCACTATTTTTCCTCAAACGCACAGAAAATCACAGAGATGCACAGAAAGTACCTTCAATTCCCTTCGGATTCCGCTGAGAACCCTTCGCCCGGACGAGCCGCGGGCGGCGGCGAGGAAGGCTGCGGGGAAGCCCCGGTGGGGCCTCCCCGCAGAGGGCAGCCGCAATCCAGGCTGCCCGCGCCGGAGATCTGGAGCGGCCAAACCGCTTCATATCTCCGGCATAGGCTGTCGCAACAGCCGCATCCCCCTCGGAGAGCCCACGACATCTTTGCAGCTTCGCTGAAAGTGTCATAGTGGGTCATACACTTTGAAAAAGGTGTATGACGCCCCCGTCGCGGCCTTGCGGCTCGCTCGGGGTCCTGAAGAAAGGAGGAACCCCTTTGGCAAGAAACGATGGCGTTGACCGGTCCTTTGTCCGGGAAGAACCCTTGCGGAGAAGCAGCATTGGAATTCGGGAACGCCACAATGAACGCAAGAACGAATCCTACTCCAACGCGGACGTCGTGCCGGAGCGGAGCTTTATGAACATCCATTTTAAGCAGCCGGAGGCTAGTTATGAAAGCATTCTGAACCACCTGCTGAATGAGAAGATCGTCTCCGACCGGGGCCTGCGCCAGGACGCCAAGCTCTTCGGAGAGATGGTCTTTGACGTCAACACCAGGTACTTCGACGAGCACGGCGGATATGACTACGCCAAAGAATTCTTCGCGGAGGCCTATCGCTGCGCCGTCGGCATCGTGGGCGGGGAGCAGTTTATCGTCTCCGCCGTCATGCACGCCGACGAGCGCAACCGCAGTCTCTCCCAGGAGCTGGGCCGGGACGTGTATCACTACCATCTCCACGTGATTTACATTCCTGTGGTGAAGAAGGATGTGCTTTGGAGCAAGCGTTGCAAGGACCCGGCCCTTCGGGGAACGGTGAAGGAGCAGATCAACCAGATCAGCCACAGCAAGAAATGGCGCTCCTCCCGTGTGCTGGACGAGCAGGGAAAACCTCTCTTCACGCTTGACGGAAAACCCCTTCTGGAAAACTCCTATTCCGTGCTGCAGGATATCTTCTTCGATCACATGGAGGAGGCTGGATATCACGGCTTCCAGCGAGGAGAACGTGGCAGCACTGCGGAGCACCTGTCGGTGCTCCAATTTAAAACGGAGAAGGAACAGGAACGCTTGTCCGGGCTGGAAGAGAAAACCGCAGCGGCTGCCGAAACTCTGGAAGCTCTGGAACAGGAGCAGGAGCAGGGCAGGGAGGCTGTCGCACGACTTTCCAAAACGGCGTCGGACTATGAGCGGCGGCTGGAAGAGCTGGCCCCACAGGTTCAGGACGTGGAGGAGCTGATTGGCATGAATGTCCACAGCACCGAGGAGCTGCTGCCGGAGCCGGGGACCCTGGAGACCGTGAAGCACTACCGGCAGAGCAAGGTCTACCCCCTGGTGGACAAGCTCCGGCAGTGGCTGCTGGCCCTCTACCGGAAATACCTGGATCTGAAACAGGATTACCGGGAGCTGCGGCAGAAGTTTTCCAGGGTCAGCCAGGAGCGCAGCTATTTTGAGGAACAGGCCAAGAGCCTGTCCAGCGAGAACGATCGGCTGCGGGAAAGCGCCCAGGATCTGAGCCGGGTGCGGCGTGCCCTGGGAGACGAAGCGGTGGACAACGCCATTGATTGGGCCAAGGACCGTGAAATGGCCGAAGCGCTGGCTCCGAAAGGCAGCCAAAAGCCCGCAAATCGAACTGTCCAGGACCGCTCCGATTGGGAGGCCAGATAATCCTGTCTTGACCTGTAAGAATCGCAAATTGTCCTACAGAAGCAGTCCCGATGATACAACCGGTCATTGGGACTGCTTCCATCGAATAATCGGCCTCTTTTTCCAGGTCTTGACCTGGCCGGAGGGGGCCGAAAAAACACTGTTTTTTCAGGAGGTAACTGTTTTGAAAAAGAGCGAGAAATTCACGAAAGTATTATTTATCTCCCACATGAAGCCGAAGGGAGGCGCAGAAAATGGACGAGAACCGGAGCAATCCTGAACAGGCTCAGATGCCCGACTGGTACGACGGCAAGAAGGTGAACGAGGTCCTGTTCTGCCGGGAGTTCCTGGGGGAGCATCCCATGATCTGCGTGAAGGGCAGCTTCTTCACCGTGGAGGGACGAATCACCGACGAGGCGGCCCTTGGCAAAACGATCTATGAGAAGCTCAGCCCCTGGGTCACCTCCGGCCTGCCCCGGCGAGTGGACAGTCTGATGAACGTCCTCCGGGTGGAAGCCTACCAGCCGGAGCTGCCGCTCCACACGGACCGCATCCACGTGTCTAACGGCACCCTGTTCCTGGACGGCAGCTTCACCGAAGAAAAGGAATACTGCCGCAACCGGCTCCCGGTCCGCTACGATCCCTTGGCCGCCGTTCCGCTGGCCTGGATTCTCTTTTTGGACCAGCTTCTGGAGGTAGACGATATCTTTACCCTCCAGGAGTTCATGGGCTACTGCCTGATCCCCACCACCAAGGCCCAGAAGATGCTGATGATCGTGGGCCAGGGCGGCGAGGGGAAGTCCAGGATCGGGGTCGTCATGCGGGCCGTCTTCGGGGAGAACATGGTAAACGGCAATCTGGCCAAGGTGGAGACCAACCGCTTTGCCCGGGCCGATCTGGAGCATGCGCTGGTGATGGTGGACGACGACATGAAGATGGAGGGCCTGCCGGACACCAATTATCTGAAAATGATCATCACCGCAGAGCTGCCCCTGGACCTGGAACGGAAGGGACAGCAGAGCTACCAGGGCGAGCTCTACGCCCGCTTCATGGGCTTCGGCAACGGCTCCATCAAGGCGCTGTATGACCGCAGCCACGGCTTCTTTCGCCGGCAAATCATTCTGTCCGCAAAGAAGCGGGCCCCGGACCGGGTGGACGATCCGAATCTCTCCGAGAAGCTGACGGCAGACCCGGAGGGACTCTTCCTCTGGTGCTATTACGGTCTGCAAAGGCTGATGGAGCGGAACTACCGCTTCACCGTCAGCGACCAGGCCAGGGCCAACATGGAGGCCGCCGTCTCCGAGGGCAACAACGTGGTGGACTTCATGGCGTCCAGGGGCTATCTCAACTTCTTCACGGAAGCGGAGACCAGCACCAAGGAGCTCTACGCCGCCTACAAGCTCTGGTGCGAGGACAACGCCCACATTCCCCTGGCCCAGCGGAGTTTCAGCCAGCATCTGACGGAGAACCAGGAGGCCTATCACATTCGGCCCACCAACAACATCTATATCGGCAACGGACGGCGAGCCAGAGGTTACCTGGGCATTGAGCCCGCCGAGCAGCTTCCCCTCCATGGGTGACGCAAAAAAAGTTAAGAGAAGTCCGATTTTATCCGTACATCCGTACGATCTGTACGCAAACCGGTTCGCCGGACGTACGCTTCGTACGGACGTACGGATATTTTGAAGCTTCTTCCAAAAAATCAAACCGGGTTTGTAAACAATAAGTTAACATAACCCGTCCGAAATTGACAGTGCCAAGCAAAAATGGTAAACTGATCGTAAGATACGTCATGGTTGGCACTGTATGGCATTGTAAGGAGGTATCAGAAATATGCCATACAAGAACCATATTGGAACAAAAAGCGCAAACGGATGCGGCAGCATCCGAAAGCGAAGCAAAATGCGCAAGAACGGCACCGAGTACGTGTACTTTGAAGCCCGCTACACCGCAGGCCGGGACCCCAAGACCGGGAAGCAGATTCAGAAAACCATCTCCGGTCCTACCCTGCGGGAGGTCCGGGACAAGCTGAACAAGGCCCTCTACGCCCGGGATCAGGAGGAGTTTGTGGGCTCCGGACGGATGACGGTGGAGGAATGGATGGAGTCCTGGCTGACGGATTACGCCGTGAACGTCAAGCCCTCCACCAAGCGGCTCTATGAGGAGTGCATCCGGCTCTACATCAATCCCCACCTGGGGAAGATCCGGTTGGACAAGCTGGACGGTCCCACCATCCAGCGCTATTACAACGACCTGCATCAGCCTGCGGACCCGGATCAGAAGCCCATCAGCGCCAAGTCCGTGAAGAACGTGCACGGGATTCTCCACAAGGCCCTGCAGCAGGCGGTGAAGAACGGCATGATCCGGCTCAACCCCACGGAATCCTGTGTGCTGCCCCGGATCGTGAAGAAGGAGATCCAGCCTCTGACCCAGGAGCAGATCCAGGCCTTTCTGGAGCTGCTGCCCGGTCACCCACACGAATATCTGTATCAGATCGCCATGTTCACGGGGATGCGGGAGGGCGAGCTGCTGGGGCTGCCCTGGGACTGTGTGGACTTCAAGAACAACACCATTCTGGTGAAGCAGCAGCTCCAGCGGGAGCACCGGAGCGGCGGCGCGTACAAGCTCGTTCCCACCAAGAACGACAAAAAGCGGGTGATCCCCATGGCCCCCACGGTGGTCAAGCTCTTTGAGCTTCAGCGCCGGCGCCAGGACTACTACCGGAACCTGCTCGCTGACAAGTGGGAGGAGACGGGGCTGGTGTTCACCGGCCCCTTCGGCGGGTATCTCTCGTACCGCACCGTGTACGACTGCTTCAAGCGGCTGGTCAAGAAGATCGGAGCCCCCAATGCCAGAGTCCACGATCTCCGGCACACCTACGCCGTGGCCTGCATCGAGAGCGGCGTGGACGTGAAAACCCTCCAAGAGAACCTGGGCCATGCCACCGCCGCCTTCACCATGGACGTCTACGGTCACGTTTCCCGGCAGATGCAGCTCAACTGCGCCAGCAAGCTGGAGACCTTCATTCAGAACGTCCAGCCGAACCGGGAGCTTGAGCCTGCGGCCCAAGGCTCGGAAACCCGGGACCCCGGGCCAATGTAAGGGAACGATAAGGGAACAGCAGGATTTCAGCCGTTTTATGCAGCCCATTCATTTTTGAAGCGGAGCCGCGATCACGGAGGAAAAGGCCGGATTTTCCTGTGCAGACCTGGATTTTTCGCCACAGAAAGCAAGAACCCCTGGCCCTTTTCAGGGTCAGGGGTGAATGGTGGACGATGTAGGACTCGAACCTGCGACCTTCCGCACGTCAAGCGGATGCTCTACCAGCTGAGCTAATCGTCCGGACGCAGGTGTTATTATAGCGGAAGGGGCACGATTTGTCAAGAACTTTTTTGGGAAATGTTGATTCGGGCTTTTTGGGAAATGTTGATTCGGGCTCACATCATCGGGAAACGTGCGTTTGGGGGACTGCTGTTCGGGCTCACACCATCGGGAAACGTGCGTTTGGGGGACTGCTGTTCGGTCTCACACCATCGGGAAACGTGCGTTTGGGGGACTGCTGTTCGGGCTCACACCATCGGGAAACGTACGGTTTGGGGGACTGCTGTTCGGGCTCACATCATCGGAAAACGTGCGTTTGGGGGACTGCTGTTCGGGCTCACACCATCGGGAAACGTGCGTTTGGGGGACTGCTGTTCGGGCTCACATCATCGGGAAACGTGCGTTTGGGGGACTGCTGTTCGGGCTCACACCA
>OCVV011321605.1_pt1 | contig 17860 bp, 14 predicted proteins | sample 1539721 | NCBI WGS metagenome assembly OCVV01 (sample SAMN02144230, study PRJEB22623) | gut metagenome | biome: sheep rumen | host: Ovis aries | place: New Zealand | reverse complement strand
AAGGCTACCTGGCCAACGGCAAGACCATACTCTGCCGCACGGAGGACAGCGTGCGCTTCCGCTCGCTGGAGGACATAGACCGGGAGGAGGTGCGCGTGATGGTCAACCCCGGCGGCCTCAACGAGCAGTTCGCGCGCCAGTACCTTACGCACGCCACCCTCATCGTACACCCCAACAACGAGGAGATACCCGCGCTCGTGGCCGAGGGCGAGGCTGATGTGATGATCACCGAGATAACGGAGGCGCCCTACTACGTGCAGAGCGACCCGCGCCTGGCGGCGCCGCTGATAGACGCCCCCTTCACCCACGGCGAGATCGGCGTGCTGATGCGGCAGGGGCAGGACGACCTACTGGCCCTCGTCAACAGCATCATCCGCCAGATGAAAGCCGACGGCAGCCTGCGCCAGCTGACAGAAAAATACGGACTGGTATATGCCTACTGAAACACGAAGAACGCAAATGAACACCGAGCACCTGACCATAGCGCCCATGCGGCACGAGGAGATTGGAAAGTGCGCCGAGCTGTCGGTGCAGGCCTTTGCCGACTACGAATACTTCACCAACTTCTTTGCCGAGCGCGAGGAGCGGCTGGCTTTCATGCGTGCCATGATACACAGCGAGTACCGCACCACGCGGAGACGCGCCCACTTCCTTGTGGGTCACGCTGGCGGAGTGCCGGTGGCGGTGGCCGACCTGTTTCCTCCCGACTGGCGGAAGCCTTCGGACTTGCAATACCTGCTGCATGGCTGGGGGCGTGTGCTGCGGTTGCCGAAGCAGGACATCGTCAAAGAATGGCTGGCGATGGACAGCGACGCCGGACACTACTGCCACACGCTGCTGGGCGGCAGCACGTGGTACCTCAGCTCCCTCACTGTCAGCCCCGAGCACCAAGGGCACGGCTATGGCCGCGAGATGCTGATGGAATGCGTGGTGCCCTACATCCGTAGGCACGGCGGCACGCGTCTGTGCTTCTTCACCAACAGCGAGAGCAACCTGGCCTTCTACCGCCACCTTGGTTTCGAGGTGGCCGACTACCAAGAGCTCGACTGCCGCGGAACGAAGATGGGCAGCTGGAGCATGGTCTACGAAATACCACAATAGCAGTGCGGGAACATGAAATGGGATGAATGCGTCACCCATTTTGAGCAACGACACGACGTTGGAATTGCTGGTGCGGTGATACCAAAGGTACAACTTTGGAAGTTCTGGAAAGAATCAACCAGAAGGAATTAGGCGGGAATAATTAACAGAATCCGCCTTCCTTGTCACGCAGACGCAATGAGAAGCGTACATAATAATAATCTAAGAAACGAATATCACATTCAAATTAATAAATAATTACTATGAAAAGAGTGTTTTATCTTCTGTCGTTACCCATCGTGATGGGTTTATGTTCATGTAATAGTTTAGCGCCAGAAGAGGCTAAAGAAGCTGTTGTCGCTGGGGTCAAGGATCAAGTGCCGCTCCTTGTGCAACAATTGTTTGTGGTTGACGACATTACGATTGACAGTATGCGCATTGTCGTCGACCAAGAGCCGATGTCAGGGTACCTCTACACCACCTGGATAGCAAAAGACAATACTTGTCCGGTTATCGTTAATGTGACAGATATACAAAGAAGCAAGAAGGCGAAAGGCTACATAGAGTGGACTGCGGATTGGGAGTCGGCAGCGAAGGCCTATGTGATGAATTCCTTAAAAGACAGATTGTAGCAGACCGACGCTATGATGCTCGGTTGGTGTAGTGGCATTAATTTTTGATTATGAAACAGGTAGAAGTGGTGGCGGCGATTATATATGACGGGGAGGGGAGGGTGTTTGCTACGCAGAGGGGGTATGGGGAGTGGAAGGACTACTGGGAGTTTCCGGGGGGCAAGGTGGAGGCCGGGGAGACGCGGGAGGAGGCTTTGCGGCGCGAGATACGGGAGGAGCTGGCGACGGAGGTGGCGGTGGAGGGGCTGGTGGAGACGGTGGAGTGGGACTATCCGGCTTTCCATCTTACGATGCACTGCTTCCGCTGCCATGTGGTGAGCGGGCGGTTGGAGCTGAGGGAGCACGAGGCGGCGAGGTGGCTCGTGGCGGAGGAGCTGGGGGAGGTGGAGTGGTTGCCCGCCGACAGGGCTTTGGTGGGGAGGTTGGGGAATGTGTTAATGTGTTAGTGCGTTAGTGCGTTAGTGCGTTAGTGCGTTAATGCGTTAATGTGTTAGTGCGTTAATGCGTTTAATGGGTGGGTGATATTTTGGGGATATGTTTTTTGGGGAGGGGTGGGGGTATGTCGGAATTTTTGTGTATATTTGCAGTCGGAAAAAGCAATTGTTTGTATGGCGCAGTTTACTCATTTGCATGTGCACTCGCACTATTCGATGCTCGACGGTATGTCGAAGATTCCGGAGTTGGTGCAGAAGGCGAAGCGTTGCGGCATGTATGCCATGGCGCTGACCGACCACGGAAATATGTTCGGCATAAAGGATTTTCTGGACACGGTGAGCAAGGAGAACGGGAAGGTGAAGGACAAGATAAAGTCGTTGGAGGCCGAAATCAAGAGGGTGGAGGAGATCTACACGCAGCAGGAGATTCCGGAGGGGACGCCGAAGCTGAGCGAGCTGCAGGAGGAGCTGGAGGGCTTGAAGGGACAGATTTTCAAGCCGATAGTGGGTACGGAGGCTTACTGCGCGCGGCGTACGCTGCACGACAAGGACAAGAACCTGAAGGAGATAAACCCCGAGACTGGGAGGGACCGGATTGTGGACAGTTCGGGCTATCACTTGATACTGCTGGCGAAGAATTTGAAGGGTTACCATTCGCTGTGCAAGCTGGCGTCGATAGCGTATACGGAGGGTTTCTACAACCGTCCGAGGATAGACCACGAGGTGCTGGCGCGGTACAAGGAGGGGCTGATTGTGTGTTCGGCGTGCCTGGGCGGCGAGGTGCCGCAGCTTATCATGAAGGGCGACATAGAGGGTGCGGAGCGAGTGGTGGTGTGGTTCAAGGAGCAGTTCGGCGAGGACTACTACATAGAGCTTATGCGCCACAAGACGGACAAGCCCAACGCGAACCGTCAGACCTACGAGCTGCAGCAGAAGATAAACCCGGTCCTGATAGAGCTGGCGCGGAAGCACGATATAAAAATCATAGCCACCAACGACGCGCATTTTGTGGAGGAGGAACACGGGGAGGCGCACGACCACCTTATCTGTCTGGCGACGCAGAAGGACTATGACGACCCCAACCGCATGCACTATACGAAGCAGGAGTGGCTGAAGAGTCCGGAGGAGATGGAGGCCATATTCGCCGACCTGCCGGAGGCGCTGGCGAACACGATGGAGGTGGCGGCCAAGGTGGAGGCGTACAGTATAGACAGCGACCCGCTGATGCCGGTGTTCCCCATACCGGAAAGCTTCGGCAGCGAGGAGGAGTGGCACGACAAGTTCAGCGACGAGCAGCTTTTCGACGAGTTTACGCGCAACGAGAAGGGCGAGGTGGTGATGAGTCAGGAGGCTGCGGAGAAGAAAATCAAGAAGTTGGGCGGGTATGCCAAGCTGCGGCGCATCAAGTTCGAGGCCGACTACCTGGAGCACCTGGTGTGGCAGGGGGCGAAGAAGCGATATCTGGACGGTGGAAATGCGGGAGTGCGGGAGAGCGAGAATGCGGGAGTGGAGGAGAGCGAGAATATGGGTGTGGAGGGTAGAGAGGGGGTAGAGAGGGGGCCAAGAGGGGGTAGAGAGGGTGGCGTGGAATGGGCGGACGCGGACATAAAGGCGGCGCTGAGCGAGGAGGTGAGGGAGAGAATCGTGTTTGAGCTGCACACTATCAAGACGATGGGCTTCCCGGGATACTTCCTAATAGTGAGCGACTATATCCGTGCGGCGCGCGAGGAGCTGGGTGTCAGCGTTGGGCCCGGGCGCGGAAGCGCTGCCGGAAGTGTGGTAGCCTACTGCCTGTGGATTACTGACTTGGACCCGCTGCGGTACGACCTGCTGTTTGAACGATTCCTGAACCCCGACCGTATTTCGCTGCCCGATATCGACGTGGACTTCGACGATGCGGGACGCGGCAGGGTGCTGGAATGGGTGACGCATAAGTACGGCAAGGAGCGCGTGGCCCACATCATCACCTATGGCACCATGGCCACCAAGAGCAGTATAGCCGACGTGGGGAGGGTGGAGAAGGTGCCGCTGAACGTTGTAAACCAGCTCAAGAGCTATATTCCCGACCGCGGATTTCCCGACAGTGTGAAGGACGAGAAGGGCAAGTCGCCGAAGGTGAACCTGAAGAACTGCTACAAGTATGTGCCCGAGTTGAAGGCCATCATGGATGGCACGGACGAGAGCCTGAAACGGATGCTCACCTACGCCGAGGAGCTGGAGGACACGAACCGCCAGATAGGCATCCACGCCTGCGGTGTCATCATAGGCTCGCAGGACATCACCAACGTGGCCCCGGTGTGCGTTATCAACGACAAGGAGAGCGGCGAGGATGTGCTGGTTACGCAGTATGACGGCCACGTGGTGGAGAACGTGGGCTTGATCAAGATGGACTTCCTCGGGCTTAAGAACCTCACCATCATAAAGAACTGCATCCGCATGATTAAGAAGCGGACGGGTGAGGACATCGACATCGACCACCTGCCGCTCGACGACGAGCTGACATACCGCCTTTTCTGCGACGGCAACACGGTGGGCGTGTTCCAGTTTGAAAGTGCCGGCATGCAGAAATACCTGCGCGAGCTGCAGCCACATGTCATCGACGACCTCATAGCCATGAATGCCCTTTACCGGCCGGGCCCCATGGACAACATACCGGAGTTCATCGACCGCAAGCAGGGGCGCAAGCCCATCGTCTATGACCTGCCGGTGATGGAGAAGTACTTGAAGGACACGTATGGAATCACCGTCTATCAGGAGCAGGTGATGCTCCTGAGCCGCCTGCTGGCGGGCTTCACTCGCGGCCAGAGCGACACCCTGCGCAAAGCCATGGGCAAGAAGCAGATAGACAAGATGAACGAGCTGGAGGTGCTCTTCTATGAAGGCGGCGAGAAGAACGGACACCCGCGTGAGAAGCTGAGCAAGATATGGGAGGAGTGGAAGAAGTTTGCCAGCTATGCCTTCAACAAGAGCCATGCGGCCTGCTATTCGTGGGTGGCCTACCAGACGGCCTACCTCAAGGCGCACTATCCGGCGGAGTATATGGCCGCCGTCATGACGTCGTCGCAGACCGACATCAAGCGTGTCACCGAGCTCATGGACGACTGCCGCCGCCAGGGTGTCGACGTGGCGGCGCCCAGCGTCAACGAGTCGGATATGGACTTCAGTGTGGACTCCATGGGCAGGATACGTTTCGGACTGCAGGCCATCAGTGGTATGGGCGAGGCTGCATCGTCGGCCATCATTGCCGAGCGCGAGCAGAACGGCCCCTATGCCGACATCTTTGACTTCCTGAAGCGTGTCAATATGCACGTTGTGAACAGGAAGAACATAGAGGTGCTGGTGAAGGCCGGAGCCTTCGACGGGGTAGGGGATATGCACCGGGCGCAGTATTTCTACAAGGAGAACGAGCTGGAGAGCACGCCCACCTATATAGAAACCCTTGTGCGGTGGGCCATCAGGCGTCAGGACAGCGCCTCGTCGGCCCAGATGAGCATCTTCGACATGAGCAGCGAGCTGGCCGAGGAGGACCACCCGCCGGTGCCGCAGTGCGAGCCGTGGAACAACATCGAGCGTTGCCGATACGAGAAGGAGGTTATCTCCACATACCTGAGTGGACACCCCCTTGACGACTTCCGCTATGAGATGAAGATGATGTCGTGTACCGACGTTGCGTCCCTCAACAACCTTGAGCCGCTTGCGGGCCGTGAGGTGCGTTTCGGCGGCTTGGTCTCCAATACCAAGAAGATGAGGAGCAAGAAGGGCGAGGAGTTCGGGACGATGGTCATAGACGACTACTCCGGAAGCTACGAGCTGCGGCTCTACGGCGACGAGTTCATGCAGTTCAAGAACTTCTTCGACGACAATACCTTCATCTTCTGCCGCGCCAAGGTCACATCGCGGCGCTATACGGACAAGAACGGCAACGAGCGCAAGTATACAGGATTGCACATACTGACCATGATGTATCTCGGCAGTGTACTCGACAAGTATACGTCGCGCCTCAACTTCAGGGTAAACCTTGAGGATGTAAATGAGGCTTTCTGCCACGAGGTGGAACGGATAGCCAAGCGTCACAAGGGAGCAGTGCCGCTTCAGGCCACAGTCTATTACCGTGAGAAAGACATGGTGCTTAACATGGACAGCCAGGACCTTCGCGTCTCGGTGCGCGATGTGCTGCCTCTGCTTGAGCAGGTGAAGGGCATCGTCAGTATCACACCGATGATTAAATCGTGACGCATATCATGACCACGCGACTCTATACCCCGGTGTACTCCCCGACGCTGCCATTCGTACTGACGCATGCCGACTGGATTGTGAGCATGGGATCCTGCTTCAGCGACGAGATAGGACGCCGGCTGCAGGACGGGGGCTTCACCGTTGACCTCAACCCCTTTGGGACCCTTTATAACCCAGCCTCGATGGCGTCGGCGATAGAGCGTATTGTCGACGACCGCGAGGTCGGCATGCCGGATTTGGTCAGCCATGCCGGTCTGTGGCATTCGTGGCACCACCACGGTTCCTTCTCGCGCCCTTTGGCCAGTGACACGCTGGAAGTATGCAACACGCGGATACACACCGCACACGCAGCCCTCAAGGAGGCTACGCTGCTGATGGCGACCTTCGGCACGGCTTGGGTTTACGAACGGGAGGGTGCGGTTGTGGCCAACTGTCACAAACTGCCGCCACAGAACTTCGAGCGCCGCATGATGTCCGTCGGAGAGATTGTAGACCTCTGGACCCCGCTGCTCGGACGCCTTGCGGCCTTCAATCCAAGGATGAACATCCTTTTCACGGTGTCGCCCATACGCCATCTGGCCGACGGTGCCCATGGCAACCAGCTTAGCAAGAGTACACTGCTGCTTGCGGTGGACAGGCTGACAGCCGACACCAGGACTGTCAACTACTTTCCAGCCTACGAGATAGTCCTCGACGAGCTTCGCGACTATCGTTTTTTCGGTCCCGACATGGTCCACCCCACACCGCTGGCGGCCGACATAGTATACGAACGCTTCCAGCAGGCCTGCATGTCGGCAGCCACCATACAGCAAGCTCACAACAACGCCAAGCGTGCCAGACAAAAGGACCATATTCCGCTACACTGACAAAATAAACAGGTCGGCGCGGCGTTAAGTGGATGTAAAAAATAGAGTCTATGAAAAAGAACATTGCACTCGTCATGGGCGGTTACAGCGGCGAACACGACGTCTCAATCGCCAGCGGTAGCCAGGTGTTCGGCCAGCTCGACCACACCAAGTACAATATATACAAGATTGTAATAGACCGCCAGGGATGGTACTGGCAAAGCGGAGAGTGGAAAAAGGGGAGTGGAGAGTGGGTCGATGGCGACAGGTGTCCCGTTGACCGGAGTGACTTCACTATCGTAGACAAAGGGCAGAAGGTGCACTTTGACTTGGCTTTCATTATTGTGCACGGCAACCCTGGGGAGAACGGGGTACTGCAGGGCTACTTCGACATGCTCGGCATACGCTACAACACCTGCGGGTTCTACACCTCGGCACTGACCTTCCAGAAAGGGTTCTGTAATCCCGTGGTGAAAAGCTTTGGCCTGGTCAAAGTGGCGCGGTCGGTGCTGCTCTATAAGGAGCCGCCAACCAAGGCCAAGCTCGACGAGCTTATGGATGGTATGCGCTATCCGGTGTTTGTGAAGCCCGCCGCCGGCGGAAGCAGTGTGGCCACTACCAAGGTGAAAAGCTACGAGCAGCTGATCCCGGCTATCCGTGAAGCCTTCACGGAAGACAGGCAAGTACTCATCGAGGAGTTCATCCCTGGGCGAGAGTTCGACTGCGGAGTCATGCAGTTTCCCAAAGGCTCTAAATACGAAGGCTGGAATGCCGACTTCAAGCACAAGTTGGTGTTCCCCGTCACGGAGATCATTCCCATCGGTGGGCACGAGTTCTTCGACTACGAGGCCAAGTACGACGGCTTCAGCAACGAGGTGTGCCCTGCGGTGGTCGACGATTCAATAGCCCACCATATCCAGGAGGTGTCGTACCGTCTCTATGACCTGCTGGGTTGCCGCGGATTGGTGCGGTTCGACTACATCTACAATACTGAGGAGAAGGAGCTTTACTTCCTCGAGGTGAATACCATACCCGGGCAAAGTGCCGAGAGTATAGTGCCCAAACAGGCACGAGCCATGGGTATCAGTCCCGCTGAACTATACGAGATGAATATCCAAGCTGCTTTCGATGAACGCTGAGTGACAGGCGCCCAGCGTTCATCGTAAGGCAATTGTTATACGAGGTCGATTGAATAGTGGAGGCCGACGTTTTGGCGTCGAGCACGCGCCATCTTGATGATGAGATAGGAGCATGCGATGAGGTTGCGCAGTTCGCACAGCGGCTCAATCAGGACGGAACGGTTGTAGAGTTCCTCGGTCTCGCGGAAAATTAGGTTCAGGCGGTCGAATGCGCGCTGCAGACGCAGGTCGCTACGCACGATGCCGACGTAGTTCCACATGATTTCCTGCAGTTCGTGTTTGGTCTGGGTGATGAGTACCATTTCTTCGTTGAGTACCATGCCCTCGGCGTTCCAGTCGGGGATTTTGCTGTTCGGCTTGCTGGTGTTCGTCTGGATGTTCTTGATGGCCGCCATGGCTGCGTTGTGGGCGTAGACGACGGCTTCGAGGAGCGAGTTGCTGGCCAAACGGTTGCCGCCGTGCAGACCGGTGCAGCTGCACTCGCCGGCGGCGTAGAGGTTCTTTATGGAACTCTCGCCGTTGCGGTCAACCTTGATGCCGCCGCACTGATAGTGAGCCGCGGGGCGTATGGGAATCATGTCGCGTGTGATGTCAATACCGATGCTGAGGCACTTGGCATAGATAGTGGGGAAGCCTTCGATGAGGTGCCGTTTGCCGATGCCGCGAGCGTCAAGGTAGAGGTAGTCCTTGCCGCGGAGTTTCATTTCGTTGTCGATGGCGCGTGCCACAATGTCGCGAGGTGCCAGCGAGAGCCGCTTGTCGTATTTCTGCATGAACTCCTTCCCGTCGCGGTCTTTCAGGACAGCGCCGGCGCCACGCATGGCCTCGGTGATGAGGAACGCCGGCTTTTCGGCCGGGTTGTAGAGGCTTGTGGGGTGGAACTGCATGAACTCCAAGTCGCTCAGTACGCCACGTGCACGGTGAACCATGGCCACACCGTCGCCGGTCGAGATGACCGGTGTCGTGGTGGTGCTGTATACGTTGCCCATGCCGCCGGTGGCCAGGAGGGTGACTTTGGCCAGGTAGGTGTCTATGCGGTTGGTGTCGCAGTCGAGGGCGTAGACGCCGTAGCACTCGATGTCGGGGGTGTGCTTCGTGACCCGCTGTCCCAGGTGGTGCTGGGTGATGATGTCGATGGCGAACTGGCGTTCTTTTATCTCTATGTTGGGATGGCGCCGTGCAGCCTCGAGGAGGCCACGTTCTATCTCCTCGCCGGTGTTGTCTTTGTGGTGCAGTATGCGGAACTCCGAGTGGCCGCCTTCGCGGTGCAGGTCGAACCGGCGTTCGGCGTCCGGTGTCCGGTGTTCGGTGTTGGGAACACGGTCAAACTCGACGCCGTACTGCACCAGCTCGCGTATGCGGTCGGGCGCTTCGCGGATGGTCATTTCCACCACCTCGCGGTCGCAGATGCCGTCGCCGGCCACCAAGGTGTCGTGGATGTGCTTGTCGAAAGAGTCGCTGTCGTACATCACGGCGGCGATACCGCCTTGAGCATAGCGTGTGCTGCCTTCGTCGGCGGCGCCCTTGGTCAGGATGCACACCTTGCCGTAGGGAGCCACCTTCAGGGCGAAACTCAGGCCGGCGATGCCCGACCCGACGACAAGAAAGTCTACTTCGTATCGCATAGTTCTTATGTAGTTGTTATGTCAAGTGTTGTCACTCCACCGGGATGTCCCGGTTCACGTTCTTCGAGCCCACGAGGGCGTAGAAGAGGATATAGGCGAAGCCGGCCACCACAATCCAGTAGCTGGCCACGAAGCCGGCGCCGTCAGCGACCATGTTCTGGAAGAAGGGCAGGATGCCGCCGCCGCAGACCAGTGTCATGAAGATGCCGCTGGCCATGGGGGTGTACTTGCCGAGACCTTCGGCCGAGAGGTTGAATATGGCGCCCCACATCACCGATGTGCAGAGGCCGCAGAGAGTGGCGAAGGCAATCTTCAGGGGCACGTCGGCACCGTGGATGTGCACCGTGGCGTCGACGGGGATGAAGACGAGGCACAGCAGGAAGCAAATCGCCAACGTGGATGCTACGGAGAGCATCGTCTTGGACGACACTTTGCCGCCCAGGAGGCCGCCTATGAAACGGCCGCAGAGCATCAGGAACCAATAGGCTCCGACGAACCAGCCGGCCAGGTCGGCACCCAGGCCCAGGCCACCGTCTTCGGCTGCGGTGGTCATGTACAGGTTGGCGGTGTTAGGGATGCCCACTTCCACGCCAACATAGAAGAAGATGGCGATGGCGCCGAGCACGAAGTGCCGGAATGACAGGGGCGAGTGTTTGTCTTTTGTCTTGGCGGCACGCATCTCTTTGGTTTCGAGGTGCGGCTCGGGGATGCGTGTGAGCAGAATGACGACGAAAGCGACGGCGAAGATGGCCATGGCGATAATCATGGCCGGGGCAGCGTCGCTGACGCTGGCTTTGTCGACGGCTCCGCCGATTAGGTAGCCCAGGAGGATGGGTGCCAGTGTGCCGCCGGTGCTGTTGAGGGTGCCACCCCACTGGATGAGCTGGTTGCCCTTGTTGCCGCCGCCGCCGAGCGTGTTGAGCATCGGGTTGACGACGATGTTGAGCAGGCACATCGAGAAGCCGGCCACGAGGGCGCCAGCCACATAGACGGCGAAGCTCTCCACATAGCCGGAGAGGAACTGTATGCCCACGCCGGCGAAGCCCACGGTGACGGCCAGGAGGGACGTGAACTTATAGCCCTTGCGGCGCAGAATGATGCCCGCGGGGATGCCCATGCAGGCATAGGCTATGAAGTTGGCCAGGGTGCCCAGCTGGGCAATGGCGTTGCTGGTCCCGAACTGGTTCTTTACGATGACTCCCATGGAGCCGGCAAAGTTGGTGACGAACGCTATCATGAAGAATAGCAGAAACATCACGATGATGGGGATGGTGAAATTTTGTTTTTTTTCCATATCAGTGGTTTATTTGACGATTATCTTGCTTGTGCTTGCGCCGCAGCGGACGATGTAGACGCCAGCCGAAGGCACTGTGGCCTTGAGGTTGCGCACCGACGCCGCCAAGCGGCGGCCTTCGATGTCGAAGAGGAGGATTGGTTCGTCGCACTCGGCGACGGCGGTGACCGTGTGGCCGGAGACGTGGACCCGCATGCTGCTTGGGTCGGCTATGCCGGCTATGCCTTCGGGGTAGCATCTATAGTAGAACACCGTGTCGCCCTCGACGACGAGCGATACCGAGTCGAGGCCGAGGGCGTTGCCCGAAGCGTCGACCAGATAGCCGCCAGTGACCGAGACGACGGTGCTCTCGCCCTGCGAGAAGTAGCCGTCGCCGCTGACGGAGGCAGAAGTGCAGCCGTCGTAGGGGCGCACGGCGACGTAGAAGGGGCGCTCCTCGAGGATGGCCCGAATCATCCAGGTGCCGTAGAAGCCGTGTTCGTCGTATTTCACCCAGCCTTGAGGCAGCCTGTACCACGAGCCGTCGCTGTTGCCGCCGTAGTGTGCGCAGGAGGCAGGATGGCCGCCACCGATGGTGTAGAAGGTAATCCATAGCGTCTTGTCGCCGTAGAGTGCGACGGGGTTGGAGAGGGTGTGGGTGTACCACAATCCCAGCGAGTCGCTGAAGTCGCAAACGATGTCTTCCTCATGCACGAGGGTTTCGTCGCAGATGCTGTCGCCGAGGTAGATGCGCAGGGTGTAGAGGTCCTGCTGAGTGACGAGCAGCTGAACTGCCGAGAGGCGGCGCATTTCGGCATGGCGCTCAGCCGGGATGCGGATGCCCCACTCGGTGCGTGAGCGGTAGTCGTCGTGCCAAGCTTTGACAGAGAGGGCGTCGGAGTAGGCTATGGTGTCGCCCACGATGGGTGCATAGATGGCGGTGTCGGTGATGTCGCCTCCTACGATGATGTTGAGGGGGTTGAGAGTGGAGCCGCTGTGGCTCCACCGCACAAAGCGGTAGCCGTCGGCGGCATGTGCTATGATTTGCGCAGTGTCTGCGTAGGGGGTGTAGTTTCCGTTGCCGGAGACTGTTCCTTTAGCCGGGTCGGCGTACATATTTATGATTGCTGTCTCGCCGTTAGAGAGGACCGACGGTTCCACGCCAATCAGGGCGATGTTGCCCTCGTTGAAGGTGTAGGTGGCGTTTCCGCCGGCACCGCCGGCGCCTGGGGAGAGAGAGTCGATGGTGTAGTAGCCGTCGCAATAGCCGCCCCAGCCCCAGTTGACATGGTACATGCCGTAGCCGTCGTAGCCGTCGAGCACGAAGGCGTGGCCGCCCTGCGAGTCGAAGCCGCCGTAGAGTACGGGTCGGCGGTGGCTGACCTCGTAGTATATCATCTCGTCCCACTCGGTGTCGGAGTAAGACGACTTGGTCTCGCCCCTCAGCATGGGGTTGTATCTGAAGTAGGTGCGGAGTGCATGCTCGGCCGACGGGCGGTTGGGGATGCCGTAGGTGATGAGGGCGGCTCCGCTGGCGTCGACCCCGTAGTTCATCCTCACGGACACGCCGGCGTGGTACATCAGCAGGGCTACCGCCTCGACCGCGGCGCTGTCGCTCGTGCGAGTGAGTCTTTCGGGCATGCTGTCCCACTGGTAGGTGGTGTTGCCGAAGTCGGCCGAAATGGTGCCGAATGGCGATTGGGTGTAGCTGTAGCTTCCGCGGCCGGTGGTGGGGTGGTTCCAGTATTTCATCAGCTGAGCCATGGCGGTGGCGGCACAGCCCGTGAGGCAGTTTTCCGAACGCTGGAAGTCGTACGGGCAGCGCTTGTTATAGAATCCGTCCTGGTCCCACTTGGTGGTGAGGAGCGGGTTGACGGCTGGACCTGCAGAGCGGCGTGGATGGACCGCCGAGGCCCACTCCGCCTGCACCTGGGCCGAGGGGGTGATGCCGGCGGCGACGCAGGATTCGATTTCCATGCGATAGCCGTCGAGCCAGGACTGTATGTTGGCCGGGACGTTGTCTGTGCGGAAGCGGCCCACGCGGGAGTAGGCCAGCACGGGTCGCATGCAGTCGTCGGCGCTGACGAGGACGAAGCCTTGGCCGTCGGCGGGAGCGACAAGGTAGATGCTCCCCAAGGGGGTGGCGGTGAGGTCGGCTGTTGCAAGGTAGCGCTGTGCCACCTGGATGGCGCGGGACGGGTCGACCGGTTTGGCGACGGCGACGGTGGCCAGGACTGCTATTGCTATCGTCAGCAGTGTTCGTTTCATCTTCTTTCTCTCTTTCGTTGTGTGGTTGTCATAAACAAAAAAGACACCGATACGCAGGTCGTAACGGTGTCTTCATGATGTCTTTATCAGCCTTTGAGCGCTTCGGAGCCGCTCACAATCTCTATGATTTCGTTGGTGATGGATGCCTGTCGGGCTTTGTTGTAGCTCAGGCGCAGGTCTTTCAGCAGTTCGGTGGCATTGTCGGTGGCTTTCTGCATGGCTGTCATGCGTGCACCGTGTTCGGCTGCCAGCGAGTCGAGGATGATTCGGTAGAATGTGCTGCGCAGCGACAGGGGAGTCATTTCGCGGAGAATCTCCTCTTTGGACGGCTCGAAGATGTAGTCGGCCGGGGCTTTGGCACCGCGCTGGGTGTCGTGTTCGGCCGCCACGGGCAGGAACTGCTCGCACGAGAGTGTCTGCGAGAGCGAGTTCTTGAACTGGTTGTACACAATCTCTACGCGGTCGGTCTCCTTGGCCACGAAGGCGGCCATGAGCCTGTCGGCGAGCTCGGCCACGGCGTCGAAGGCTGGGCTGTCGAGCAGTTCGTCGTGGGACGACAGGGAGAGCTCTTTCTGTTTGGCCAGATGTTCGGAGGCTTTGCGTCCGATGGCTATCACCTTCAGCGCGGCGCCAGCCTTGCGCCAGTGCTCGATGCGCTGTTGAGCCAGCTTGATGACGTTGCTGTTGAAGGCGCCACACAGACCCTTGTTGCTGGTCACCACGACGAGGGTGGCCGTTTTTACGTCGCGCACGGCGTGGTAGGCGGTCTGGACGCCGTCGCCGGTGTCGATGTCGTCGATGACCTCCTGCAGCATGGCGGCATAGGGACGCATGCCTATGATGGCGTTCTGTGCACGGCGGAACTTGGCGGCAGAGACCATCTTCATGGCGGATGTTATCTGCTGCGTCGAGCCGACGGAGGCGATGCGTGTACGAACTTCTTTGAGGTTTGCCATTATTTATACCTTTCTGCTGTGTCCAACGCCAGGGCCTTCATGGTGGCCAGGTCGCTGTCGATCAGTTTGCCGGCCCGCAGGTTTGCCAGAATGTCGGCGTGCTCCTGCCTCATGATGAAGAGGAAGGCCTGCTCGAAGTCGCGCACTTTGTCGACGGCCACTTTCTGGAGCAGACCGTTGGTGCCGCAGAAGATGATGGCCACCTGCTCTTCGACGGGCATAGGGCTGTACTGAGGCTGTTTGAGCACTTCGACGTTGCGGGCGCCCTTGTCGAGGACCGCCTTGGTGGCGGCGTCGAGGTCAGAGCCGAACTTGGAGAAGGCTTCCAACTCGCGGTACTGGGCCTGGTCCATCTTCAGGGTGCCGGCGATTTTCTTCATGGACTTGATCTGGGCTTTGCCGCCGACGCGGCTCACCGAGATACCCACGTTGATGGCTGGGCGCACACCGCTGTTGAAGAGGTTGGTCTCGAGGAAGATCTGACCGTCGGTGATGGAGATGACGTTGGTCGGGATGTAGGCCGAGACGTCGCCCGCCTGGGTTTCGATGATGGGCAGAGCTGTGAGGGAGCCGCCGCCCTTCACCTTGCCCTGCAATGAGACGGGGAGGTCGTTCATCTGTGCCGCGATGCGGTCGTTCTGGATGATGCGTGCGGCGCGCTCGAGGAGACGGCTGTGCAGGTAGAAGACATCGCCCGGGTAGGCTTCGCGTCCCGGCGGGCGACGGAGGAGCAGGGAGACTTCGCGGTAGGCGACGGCCTGCTTGGAGAGGTCGTCGTAGATGACGAGTGCGTTGCGGCCTGTGTCGCGGAAGTATTCGCCGATGGCGGCACCGGCGAAGGGTGCGTAGAACTGCATGGCGGCGGGGTCGGAGGCCGTGGCGGCCACGACGATGGTGTAGGCCATGGCGCCGCGCTCTTCGAGGTTCTTCACGAGGTTGGCCACGGTGCTGCCTTTCTGACCGCATGCGACGTAGATGCAGTAGACGGGGTCGCCGGCTTCGAAGTTGCTCTTCTGGTTGATGATGGTGTCGATGGCGATGGCGGTCTTGCCGGTCTGACGGTCGCCGATGATGAGCTCGCGCTGACCGCGGCCGATGGGGATCATGGAGTCGATGGCCTTGATGCCGGTCTGGAGGGGCTGTTCGACGGGCTGGCGATAGATGACGCCCGGGGCTTTGCGCTCCAGCGGCATTTCGAAGAGTTCGCCGTCAATCGGGCCGCGGCCGTCGATGGGCTGTCCAATGGTGTTGATGACGCGGCCCACGAGGCCTTCGCCCACGCGGACGGAGGCGATGCGCTTGGTGCGTTTCACGCGGTCGCCCTCGTTCACGTCGCTCACCTCGCCCAGCATGACGACACCCACGTTGTCCTCCTCGAGGTTCTGGACGATGCCCTGGTCGCCGTTCTCGAACTGCACCAGCTCGCCGCTCTGGGCGTTGTTGAGGCCGTAGACGCGGGCAATGCCGTCACCGACGGTGAGCACCGTGCCTACCTCCTCGAGCTCGATTTCCAGGTTGACGTCGGCCAGTTGTCTTTTGAGTATTGCCGATACCTCGGCAGGCTTTATCTCTGACATATTGTTTGTTGTTTCTTTGTTCGCTTTATTGTTTCATGTGCGTGGCTTTGGGCCTTTGGGGCTTGGTGTGCCTCACAGCTTGCTCTCGTAGTCGTTCTTCGCAAACTCGTTGCGCAGCTTGCGTATTTTGGTACGTATGCGTGCGTCGTACATTTTGTTGTCGAACTCCAACTTGAAGCCGCCGAGCATGTTCGGGTCGGTGTGGTCGTTCAGTTCCACGGTGCGGCCCGTGTACTCTTCCACGATCCGCGTCACCGAGCGGCGGGCGTTGTCGTCGATGGGCTGGTGGGTTACAAGGTCGCTGAGCACGATGCCGTGGCTGTCACGGTATTGCGCGAGGTAGGCCTGGCTGATACCGCGCAGGTTGACGGCGCGGTTCTTGCGGATGACGAAGCGCAGGAAGGCTATGGTCTCATCGTGGAGGCGTCCCACGAAGAGGGCGTCGGCCACGGCGACTTTCTTGTCGGCACGAATGGTGGGGTTGGCGAAGATGGCACGGAGCTCGCGGTTTTCGGCGCATACGCTGTCGACCGTCTTCATGTCGTTGGCCACCGCTGCGTCCACTCCGCGGTCTTTGGCCAGCAGCAGCAGCGCTTTGGCGTAGTTGGCGTTGATCCTGTAGCTGTTCATCTTCTTAGTTCAGTTTCATCAGTTCCAACTCTTTGGCGATGAGCGCGTCGGCTTTGGGCTTGTCGCTGAGTTCGGCGCGGATGAGTTTCTCGGCAATCTCGATGCTGAGGTTCGCAATCTCGTTCTTCAGCTCGGTCATGGCCTTGAGTTTCTCGTATTGTATGTTCTCGCGAGCGCTTTCCACGATGTGGTCGGCCTCGCTCTTGGCTTTGGCGCGGGCTTCTTCGACAATCTGGTCGCTGGCCTGGCGTGCGCGGCGCAGCATTTCGTCGCGCTCCTGCTTGGCCTGGCGCAGGAGTTCCTCGTTGTGGACCACGAGGTGCTTCATCTCCTCGCGGGCCTTGGCGGCCTCGCCGAGGGAGTCGTTGATGGCCTGCTCGCGCTCTTTCAGTGACTTAAGTATCATCGGCCAGCCGAACTTCATCAGTATGAATGCCACAATGCCGAAAGCGACAAGCATCCACACGAAGGTGCCTAAGCCGGGGTTTATCAATGGGTTGTTCATTGTTTTTCAGTCAGTTCTTTAGTGACGCGGATGGACGCGTCAGTCATCGGTTCAAATGGGGCGGCCAATCGCCGCCCCACAGGGGTCTGAGACGGCGTGCTTACTTCAGGACAACCAGGAGGCAGCACACCACAGCGAAGAAGGCGACGCCTTCCACGAGTGCAGCGGCGATAATCATCGTCGAGCGGATGTCGCCACCGGCTTCGGGCTGGCGGGCCATGCCTTCCATGGCGCCCTGGCCGATTTTGCCGATGCCGAGACCGGCACCGATGGTGGCCAGACCTGCTCCCACAGCGGCACCCATGTAACCGAGCGCCAAGTTCGTCACTGCTTGCAATGCAATCAATAGTGATGTCATAATACGTTGTTTTATTGTTGGTTAAACATTGTTTTCTTTTTCTGCCGCTGCGGAGTCAACTTTTCACCGGAACGGCAAAATCGGGTGCAAAGATAATCATTTTTTCACAAACAAATGTTAAATCGGCAAACTTTTTTCTCCATGCGGCCGGAGCGGTGTCCGAAACAGGGTGACACTCAAAAATGTGGGACAAAAAAAGGAGCCATGCGGCTCCTTGCTGTTTGAGGTCGCTTCCGGATTTGAACCGGAGTAGCAGGTTTTGCAGACCTGTGCCTAGCCCCTCGGCCAAACGACCTTCTTTC
>OCVV012875945.1_pt1 | contig 17862 bp, 41 predicted proteins | sample 1539721 | NCBI WGS metagenome assembly OCVV01 (sample SAMN02144230, study PRJEB22623) | gut metagenome | biome: sheep rumen | host: Ovis aries | place: New Zealand | reverse complement strand
ATTGAATTGAATCAGACAGTTGAAATCAAAGTTGGTCAAATTGGCATTAATAAATTCGGAAAGAAACAAGTCTCAGGATTCATTGGAGACAAGTATTTCTTCTTGCCGACCCACCAAGAATTGGTGGAAAAACTGCTTAGATGCAATGAAGGAGAAACAGTAAAAGTCAAGAGATTAACTCTTGGCAGTGCAAAAGAAACTGCCAAATACGAAGTCACCAGAGAAGGCTCCCCAGAGCCTTCCACCCCTTCCGAAAACTCCGAGCCTTCCGAGGCAGAAAAGGTTCTGAAGACAATAACAAGTTGTCTGAAAAACAATATGTCCGCCTCAGCAATTATCCTGATTCTTAGACAAGAGTTTGATGAAGAAGTTTTAAAAGATTTGGGATTATAAATTCCCATTTCTTTTTTTCTTTTTTTATTATTTTGTAACCACCCCCCCTCTTGGCTCAAGAGCCAATTCACTGCCTTCGGGCCACCACGGGCCCCTCCCCCAAGCCAAATATTATTATTTTGAACCCGATTACCGGAGCCTCTTAGCCTTGCAAGCCAGCCCAAAGAGGACCATGAGCCTCGAGTGCCTCGAGGCTGTAACGAGCCTCGAGCTGCAAGCAACTCGAGTTGCCTCGTACTCTTGATCTGTTTCGAATACGATTTTTTTTGAAAAAATTTTTTGAACCCGATTACCGGAGCCTCTTAGCCTTGCAAGCCAGCCCAAAGAGGACCATGAGCCTCGAGTGCCTCGAGGCTGTAACGAGTCTCGAGTTGCAAGCAACTCGAGTCGCCTCGTACTCTTGATTTGGTTCGAATATGATTTTTTTGGAAAATTTTTTTTGGATAAACATTTATATACTATAAAATGTATATATATGTATACGGGGTGGTGCATTAAATATATCGTATATACCAAAGCAAACATGGTCATATACGGTATAGTGCTTTATATAAAATAAAAGGTGATATACATGATAGTAAAATATTTCAATAAAGAATTAGAATTAGATATAGATGAATTCATAAGAAAACTTGTAAATGATATGAGTATCAGTGATGATTTATGGGAGAGAAAATATCAGCATGTTAGAGATGATTTATGCGGAGTCTCAGAAGGAGAGTTTGATTTCGCAGAAATTGCAGAGCTTCATAGAAAAATTCATAACATCAATGTATGGTCTTTAGCAAAAAGGTATGGTGTTATACACGAACAATAATTACGGTATATTGCATTTATATAAATAAATAATATAATTAAAGGTGTTAAATATGGAAAAAATATGTGTTTTTGGACGTCAATATTATGAGAATACTGTGTGGGATATTACAGCTGAGAAAAATGGTAGATACATTAACTTGAAAAAATATGGTGATGACAAGAAAGAGTACAGATATGATATTTCTACTGGAAAGTTTGAAAGAATTAATCACTATAAGAAAGGTGACAAGATTACTCCAGTAAAGACAAAGAATATCACAAAATGGTTTACTGATTGTGGTCTCTTCTGTACTGATGAGAAATTCGCAAAGTTAATCAAGACAAATGCGAAAACCTGGGAAAATAATCGTTATAAGAGTATTGTTAGATACATTGAAGCTTTAAGCAGTGAGTTTAGTAAAACATATGAAGCTTGGTTGAGCTTAGGAATAGAAATTGAAGAGATAAAAAATGCTGTGGAAAACAATTATCATGTGAGTTCTTGGAGTCTGGGTGCTCATCCGAGCCAATTGACAAAAGAACAGTTGAAGTTTATTACAGATAATTATAAAGTTATCTCAAGAGATGAGATTAACTTCATAAAAGATATGCCTGATATGAGAGTCTTCAATAAACTGCGCGAGCTTGCAAAGACTACAAAGTATAGTGAGATTTTCGAGTACACACAGACTGAGTATGATTATAGCAGACCTTTTGGGGACAGATATGTGAAAATCAAACAGAATCTTTTCAACCCTGAAAAAGAACTGAGTACCTCAGGCAGATACATAGTAAAGCATATCATAGACACTATTAATGATTTTAACTTAGATGTTATAAGTTTTTGTGATTATTTGCTAAGACTTAAACATGTTGAATGCTTAGATGTGCATGATTTGTTTAACACATCACATTATCCAGATTACTTAAAGATGGAAAAAGTGTTGAAAAGACATAGATTATCTAAAATTGATAAATATCCGAAGTATTTCCTGAGTCAATTTAAGATAACACAAGCTGAGTATAAAGTGATGAAGACAAAATATAGTGAGGAGATGTTTAAAGCACAATGTGATATGTATAGGTCTTTGACTTCAAAATATGACAAATATCAGATTGTTGTTCCAGAAGCAACAGCTGAGATTGAAAATGAAGCTGATGAATTGAAACATTGTGTAAGAAGTTACATTCAAAGAGTGGTTGACGGAGAGACACTGATTGTCTTCTTAAGAGATAATGAATCTCCAGAGACACCTCTTGTGACTATAGAGGTCAGAGATGGAGAAATCATACAAGCTTATGGAAAAAGAGATAGAAAGCCTGAACAAGAACAATTGGATACAATTCGAGTATGGGCGAAAGAAAAAGGATTACAATTATCATGGTGTTGGGGTGTATAACCTCAACATACATACGGTATGGTGTAATATATTATTAATGGTGGTATTATGATAGAAAAAGATATTATTAATAAGTATTTTGAGGAAAATGCATCTGATGCATATATGGAAAGCGATGATGGAGATATAATAATCTTCTCAAAATCTGCACTTGGTAGATTAATCATCTTGGAGAATTTTGATGTTGATGATGAAGATTTCGATGGGGTGCATATTGATAGATTGTATGATCTGGTTGAGCAATATACCGCAGATGTTATTTCAGAAATTTTGACTGAAGCGATACAATATTGTGATAATCATAATATTAATTATCATATGTAATACGGTATGGTGTAATATATAATACATATTATATATAACAAAAATAAAAAGGTGAAAAAAATGAGTACTTTAACCGATATTGATAAAATTGTTGATAAATTCAGCGAATGCGAAATTGATGAATATTATTATGATGGTTGTTTTGGTTATGTCACCATCTGGTGCAATCCTTACGAAGAGCAGGTATGGCCTCTTCTAACAAAGATTAGAAACAACATTGAAGACATTAGAAGAATTAACATTGGTTTAGCTGTAGATAAAGATGAGGATTATGATATAATTGAAATTAATTATATAGATGATATAAAGGAGAGGTTAAAATGATGTGTGAATATTGTCAACATTATGACGATGAAGATGGCATTAAAATATGTATGATAAAAATGGATGCAATTGATTATATAGATATAGAAGATTGTGACTATTTTAAAGATAATGTATATAGATGATATGAAGGAGAGGAATAAATGAGGATAAAACAAGAAGACTTTGATGATTTTTCTAAAAAATTTGATGATTATGTTAATTTGAAAAGTAATTGTGCTGTGCTTAATGAAAGAGATGAGTGTGGCATGACCATGGATATGTATGACCTTGAAGCTTATAATGCCGAGTTGCAGGAAATAGCTAAAAAGCATAATATCCGTATCTTTCAAATAGCTGATGATTCAGATTTTGATGAATTAAATATGTATGTGTGTCACATAGAGAATGTGATAATTGACGAATTATACAAGCAAATTGTGCATATGGTGCAATATCCAGTTATTGTGTAATTAATACGGTATGGTGCATTATGTATAATAGTGCATCATATATACGGTATATTGCAATATATACTATGTATATATAAAAAAAATAAATGATAAAAAATAGAGGTGTAAATATGAATATGAATGTAAATGGAATTGGAAGAGCTCAGAACAGTAAACAAGTTGAATTTTTGAACGACATCAGAGATGTTGGAATGGGAATCATCTATGGACAGACAACAGGAAGAATCTTTATAGATGTTTTTGAGAAATATCTGGATTATGTTGCTGTTCCGACAAGTTACTTGAAGACTTTGAAAGAAGTTTCTCATCTTATTGAACATGAACAGTGTTCTCCTGACACTTTGTTGTTCAAGATGGGTAGACATTGTCCTGAGATTGAGTATGAAGATGTGCCAGAAGTGCCATATGAGGAATACGATGATGAGGAGGATGAAGATGATGAAGAATGTCTTGGAATTATCAAGATGTCTTTAGATGATGATGACATGGAGTTGTTAAGAAGAATCCTGGAAATTGACGAGGAATAATTTCCTCGTACTCTTCATTTATTTCGAATATGATTTTTTAAAAAATTTTTTTCAGACCAATCTCTTAAGGAATACAGAACCATATTAGGATTAAAATAAAAGTGATTATTATGAATGTCATTGATATAGAAACAATTTTAAACAAAACAAGAGAAAAAATGAAAGCAGATAATACAATCATTTGTCATCATAAAGATGATATATTAGTTGATTGTAATGGAAATGTATGCCCTGAAAGTATTGCTTTAAGAGAATTAATGATTTATGGAGATTTTGATGAGGATTTTAAAAACAAAATCTTCCGTTTGTTAATGATTTATAGTAAAACTTTTGATAATGATTATGATGAATTTTATGATGCTTTAAGAATAGTTAATGATGTTTGTTATTATGAAGTAGACTGGGTAGAAAGCAGTAAACTATTACTACAAGTCTTATGTTTCGACCAAAGTTATATCTTAGACATAGCTATTCAAACAATATTATTAGAAAGGTGGCAAGATTATGAAATTCCTACTGACAAATATGATGAGATTGTTTATTCTCATAAGAAACCATTTGTCAGTACATATGAAAGACTGATGTATCATTATGAATGTCTACATGATAAAAGTCTTGATTGGGATGATATTGGTGAAGGTTATAAATATGATATTGAATTGACTTATAAAGATTTGAAGATAATCTCATTGAATGCTCGTGATAGTGGTGGTCATATGGATTGTTTTGGATATGCCCATGATGGCACTACTATGAATTGCATTCATGCATTCATCAGTAATAAATATGATATTCCACTTGGTGAATACTATGATTTCGAAGATGAAGAACTCGAAGATGTTTGTCAGGAAATCTTTGACTATTGTTTATTACTCGGAGAATTTTACATTACATTGTATTAACGGTTTAATGAAATATAATGGGGGTTGTTAAAACCCTCAAAAAAAAATATAAAGGTGATGTTATGGATACTTGGGAATTATTAAGAATACAGCACGAATATTCAAAATTCGCAACTATAAGAGAATTTGCAAATCTTGACACAAACGATGATGTTAATTATTGTATGAATATCTTAAATTGTGTTCCAGATATTAATATTGAAGAGGCAGAAAAGGCGATATTAGACCATGTGGGATATGATGATGAGACCGGTTGGTTTAGCAAAAAAGAAGTTGGAGATGATTGGGATTACATTACATTAGATGAAGTGTTATTCAAATGTATCGGAAAAGTATTATATTGTGAATATTAAATGTGTATACTATTTATGTATACATATTTTATACGGTATAGTGCAATAATTATTTATTGTTTAATAAATAAAAAGGTGGTATTATGAATTTAAATGATGTTGAAAAAGCTATCTTAGACCAGTGTATCGGTGGAGATATTCTTGTTTATAGTGTCATGGAACTTGATGAAGGTAATAAAAAAGGATTAGTCTTTGACTTGTTTGATTATTTAGATAAGCAAGGAAGCTTCGAAGAGTCAATTGAAACCTTGTTATATGTGTTGGATAAGACATTAGATGAAAAATTTATTTTTTCTCATAATTATTCTGATGAATCTAGTGTATGTGGCTTAGATGGGGAAGAATATCCAGATTATCATTGTGTGTTGAAAATTTGGGAGTTGATCTGATGATAATTACAGAAGAGTGTAAATGTGAAAACAAGATAGAGTTATTAATAGACCTCGTCAGAGCTGATGAAGCTTTGGCGACTCTCACAGAACGAGAGTACGATTTCGAAGAGGAAAGCAAAATAACTATCGAAACTCTGGAATATCAAGGAATTAAATGTGAATTAAATTATGACCAGTATGGTCATACAGAGGCAGGAGAAACTGTGTTTGATGAGTTTGGGTGTTTAATTAACGAAATAGCAAGAGAAATAAAAAATAATGACCTGGAAATTCATTATAATGTTAAATATGGGTATCAAGAATAATCATGTATTATATCGTATTTTATACGGTATAATGCAATATATAATATATTGTATATAATAATACAGGTGTTAAATATGGATATGGAAAAAGCAGAATTGATAAGAGATTTAATGGAATTAGCTTGGTTGCAAGGAAATCATGAATGCAGATTCATGTATTGTAAGAGAGATGAAATAGCTGCTGAAGAATCCTTTGATGAAGTTATTCCTCTTGCAGAAAAATATAAAGTTGAATATGAAAAAGTAGATGGGATGGACTTCTGGGAAGAAGGAGAAAGTCTTGAATATAAAATTCTTAAAAAAATAGAAGAAGAGATGGAAAAGGTGATATTATGAGTGTTAGAGCTTACTTGGTTCACGAAGATGTAAAGATTATTGATGGTAAGAGATATGTTCATGAAGAAAATGAGTATCTTTGGAATAACTGGCATGATTTTGAGATATGGGATGTTTTAAGTCCATATATGAATGACATGACCAATGAAGAATGTGTTGGAGTAGTTGAAATAGTGGATGAAGAGTTTGATTGTTTTAAAGAAGCTTATAAAAGACAGGATAGAGTTAAAGAAGTTGTGAATAAACATAAGGATGTTTTCCAGAAAATTGATGAAGCACTAAAAGAGAATTATTATGTTAAAATTAACTTATACTAAAAAAGGAGATGAAAATATGAAGATAATTTTAAGTGAAAGAGCAAAAGAATTAGAACAAACAGAAAGAGCATTATACGAATGTGAAAATAAAGAGAAACAGCTATTTGCTGAATTGTGGTTGAATACAGACTTTAAAAAAGAGTTGAATATGGAGAAGAACCCAACAGAAAAGGATAAGACCAGCTGGATTCGCACAAATCCTGATTATGTTGAGGCGAAAAGGAAAACAGCTATGTACAAAGCAAAAGCAAGATATCAAGAAAGAATGTTTAACATATGTTTTGAGGAAAAATACAGTACAGTATCACAATAATTACGGTATATTGCATTTATAATAACAATCATTATGGTTGTTATTATATCTAAATTTTTATACGAATAAACAAAAAAAGAGGTAAAAAATGTTAAGAGTATATTTCGAAAAAGTAAAAGAGTCTGAAAATCAAGAAAATGAGAATATCATGAATGTGTTGTTGAAAACTATCAAATCCGCTTATAAGGATTTAAGGAAAGAGTATCCTGAGTATCCTGCAAAGGAGTGGGTTGAAAATGAAAAACTGATGCCGTTTAGTCAAGGTAATCATAAATTACCTAAGAGCACTTACATCATCAACCTGGGAACAGCAGGATTGTGTCCAGGAAGACTGCTTCAGACATGTAACTGTTGTGATGTTTGTTATGCGAATAATGCAGAAAGACAGTATAAAGAGAATGTGATTAATCGAAGATTATTACAGACTCTCAGATGGAGACAACTTTCAGCAGAAGAGATTGCAAAGCAGTTGTTGGACAAGTCAGATAGTGCGAATGTTCACAAGATGAAGTATTTGAGGATAAATGAATCTGGTGATGTGTTCGACCAGTCAGATATTGTTAAAATGTCTAAAATTGCGGACATACTCGCAGAAAGAGGAGTTGGAACATATACTTATAGTTCAAGATATGACCTGGATTGGTCTGAAAAGTCAGATAATCTTATCGTGAACGGGTCTGGTTGGCTTTGTGATAATTCATTCATCGCAGTTAATGATTTTGATGACAGCATGGAGTATCGTTGTTATGGAGATTGTGACGAATGTGATTATTGTAAAGAAGCCAATGGCAGAAGAATCTATGTAAAGGTGCATGGAAATGGACGATAAGCGAGTAAAGAGTTATATGACTGGTTATAAAATCGGTCAACAAATTCGCGAGTATCTGATGGCGATTCTTGGATTAACGATTCTTGTGTTCATATGGATTATTCCGATTTGGTTATTTGAAGTTCTTGGGATAGGATATTCATGATGACTGATGATGAAAAAGTATTGTTGATTGTATGTTTTCTTCCTATATTACCATTGTTGTTGGTAAGAATAGTGATGGAAATATTGTATATATTAAACGGTTATGGTGTAATATCTTAAATATTACATCTTTTATTTATTTATGTTGGTGATATTATGAATGAAGTAATAGAAATAGAAAGTTATGATGGAAGTACTCTTGGTTATATTGATGTTGATATGAACGATGAAGTGAAGGTTAGTGGAAAACTTTCTCTCGCCGATATTGATGAGAATATTAGAGTTCAGTTGGAGAAGGAGCTTTCTCCATTCATGTCATTGAATTATGAAAGTTGTGTTAGTCCGCTGGAGCAGGAATTAGCCTCTTATGAAGCTTTAAAGAAGCATTTTCTTGATAAGAATTATTATGATTGTGGAATTTTGATTAAATATTATTTCGGACATATTGATTATGGAATTGAGTTTGGCTACTGCAAGAGTCATGCAGAGATTTGCTTGATTTTGTATGATAATCTTTTAAGCAGTATTCAAAATGACTCAGATTCTTTACTGAGTTTTATTGATAGAATGATTGGAAAAATCAAATGGAATCTGGAATCATAAAGATTCCAGATTTTATGGAGGAGAATATATGGAGTACATGGATGAAAACAATGAAGTTTTCAGATTCGATATAAGTGATTTTGCAGATAAATCCTTCATCGAGTGGGATGATGGAACAACCGCTTTGAATGTGTTCTGCCTGGGACAGAATATCGTCGCGGATTTGTTCCATGATGGATGCTTTGATGATGAGGTTGTGATTTCTGAGGAACAGATATTGAGTTGGATCTATGAAAGATTTGATAAGATTTTTGATGAGGTGAAAAAAGAGGTTAAATATCAATTGATATTTAATCCTGATATCAACCAAGGTAATGTATATGTAGAGGATATTATTCAATAAATAATGTCCTTTATGTAATATAATTTTATACGGGTTAGTGCATTATATCATTATATGGTATAAATATCAAAATAATAAAAGGAGAAATCAATATGAATGATTTAGAAATTATTGACATAATTAGGAATAAAAAAGAATTAAACAATGAAGAGCTAAATGAGTTATTACATAGATTATTTGAATCAGGAGATTATGCTCTGGATACATTAAGAAATTATACAAGAATTGGTGACTGCTATTACTTTGATAAGATGATTAATGTATTAAACTGTATCTGTCGAAAGACAGACGGATGGTTCAAAATCTTTAATCCAGATTTTACTGTCACTGATGATATACATGATATGGTTGATATGTTAGGACCAGATATGTTAATAGAGTTTATCAAAGGAACATGGTTGAATAGTATTGTACTTGTAGACTTCGAAGGCCAGGATAAAGTATATCGTTCAAATTCATTAATGGATGTTTACACAAAACACTTGGAAAGCATCATCCTTGATGAAGATATTATCATTCAGGACGATATTGATGATATAATAGAATTTATTTATAATTTAGATTTGTTTGATGTGGAGATGATAAGATGAAAATGAAATTAGATAAGAATATGGCGAATGAAGTACAAGACATTATTGAAGCTGTTATTGAAATTGATAAAGCAATGAGCTCAATAGGAGTTCATGTCAGTGATACATGGATGGTTCTGGATGGTGTGAAAAATGACTCCCCAGTTGAAATCGATGGACTGACCGGAGATGCAAGAAATATTTATAAATTGATTGATATTGAAACTGATAAATTAACTATTGGATTGAGCATCAGTACAGGTCCGATTTGTTTAAATGGAAAATATGTTCAGCCTCCAGAAAGCTTCGAGTTGGAAAAGGCAAAAATATTAGAGCATTATATGCTTATAGAGCTTGAATTGTTAAAAAAGCATCTTAATTTTCTCAACATTCGTTTCGCCGATAATGGTATTATTGATGATGGTTGTGATGGTTGGGAGCATTGGATGGGATTCATAATAGAAGAGAATCCCAATTATACAAGCAAGCAGTCTATAATAAAAGATATTCTGAATGAAGAAGATGGTATAATTGAATTCGGTTATATATATAATAATCCTAATGAGATGGCTTCAAGACCTGTTGGGGATTGGAGATATATGATTGAATTCTTCTCCGCCGAATTGATCTGTCCTGACGATGATTTTGAAAAATATCGTGGAAATTTTGATAAGTATGATTTGAATGGGACTTATATAAGAGAATGTATGGATATCATTAATGATGTTGAAATGAGAGTTAAAGAGTTGAAAGAGAAATATGACAAATATGATATTGAAATTACCATTGGGGATTTTAATATTGGTTGTCAGTATGGCATGGCCGTGTATATATGGGTCCCTGAAAAATAATACGGTATGGTGTAATATATTTATTATATTACATTATAATATTTAAAAGGTGAGCAAATGAATTCTGAATTAAACAAAACAGTAAAGGAAATGATAAAAGTAGAAGTAATGGAATTAGTAGAAAATTATGACTGGGAATGGAGCGAGAAAAATATGTGTTATTATAATGAATGGGGTGATGATGTTGCAGATTGTGTTTACTATGATTGCACTGACTTCCTAATTCATCCGAAAGTTTTAGCCACATATGTAGAGGATTATCTTAAACTCAATAATAATACGGTATAGTGTAATATATATTATATTACATTATATTGAAAAACAAAAGGTGATTATATGAATTCAGAAAAGACAAATATTAAGAATCTATTAACATTAATTGATATCTATCATAATGAAAATATCAAGAGTGAACAAAGAAAATTCGTCAAACATGTAATACAAGCCTCATTGCATTTTGCTCTTAATAGTGATACTTCTGATATCAATTGTTTTGATGATTTTTTCGAATCATGCAGAGAAGACTTGGATATGTTAATTGGAAGTGATGATGTTGAAAAAGCTATTGATTTAGCGATTTTGTATAATGAACACTTCGGAATATTACAAGCAGACGGATATGACAATGCTTTAAGACCTATATATGAAAAAGTTATTGAATCTTTGATTCAACAGATAATCGATTATGGAGTTGAATATGATGATTGCCAAGATTAAAGAGTTTATTAAAAAAGAATCAAACCTTAAATTGATTAATATTGACAAATGCGATGAAAACGAATATTGGTTGTTGTTTGAGTTCAATTGTGACCCTTGTGAATGGTATGATACTGAGGAGGATTATTGTATAAATTATGATGAAGATAGAGCTCCATGGTGTGAGGCTATGGAGAATATTAACATTGAGTTGGAGGAGTTAAGCGAGCGGATCTGTGATAATTTTGATATTGAAGATTGTTACGAGTCAAGTGAAATTTGTAATGGAATGTATGTAATATTATAACTAATGATTAACGGCATGGTGCATAATTATGCATCATGTATTTACGGTTTAGTGAAATATAGTAATAAAATGGTGATAATATGATAAGTGATGAATTAGAAGAAATGTTTGAAGAATTGAATGAGAAATATGGCTTTGAATGGGTTGGAGATGACAGTCTTCGATTAGATTACAGGCCATTAAATGGTGATATAGAGTTTAGAGGACTTGGCGATTTCAATTATGACGAACATCAATATCAAGATTATTTGAAAGAAGAATTTGAGATTGTCAAGCCAAGAATCGATAAGTACTTTGAAGAATTGAATCAAAGACTTGGAATGAAGATATTTACATATGAAATTGATGAATATTGTGATAACAGAATTTGCTTCAAATTAAATGAATGGTGGTAGAACATGATTAAAATAGAGCTTGAACATGGTGGAATTGTAACAACAGATAATTGTGCATATTATGATGTATATATGTTGATTGTGAACAAGGAAGAAAAGCAGATTGAAATAAATGATTCATCAGGATTTGCATTCGGGTTAATTAATTATGAGGATGAAAATGTAGAGGCTTTACTCTATAGAGTAGATGGAACCCTGGATGAAGCTCCAAGGAGCATTGCAATTGATGGAGAAATTCAATATTAATGTTTGGTGATTGTATGGATATAAAGAATCTTAGTAATTCTGAAAAAATAGAGTTGATTAATCAACTCTTGAAAGATGTTCTCGAAACAGAGAGTGTATCAGCATTAGAGTTAGATGCAGAATCAATACTTATCAAAATTTGGAGTAAAGAGATAATTGATAATGTGCTCTTTTGTGGAGTAATTCTTGATTCTGACCTTGATAATGAAATCTGGTGGAAGACAGATGAGCTTGGAGGAGATATAAAAGGACACATTTATGATTATGCATATGAAAATGGTATAAAAATAAATGATATATAATTAATAATGTTTAACTATTTATCACCTTTTATGTGTGCATCATTATCGTTTTTTACGGTAATGGTGCATTATTTAAAATAATTAAATTAATTAATGCAGGAGAGTAAGAATATGAATATGAAATGTTTAATTGAGATTTTAAAAGAAAAGAAATATGTTAAAGAAGTTGACCAGTTTTGCTTAGGACAAAAACCTTGTGTCTTGATATTGGAATCAAAATACGATATTGTGATTCAGAAAATCATGGAAAGTGTTGATGATGATTACTTCGCTTATCATGTAAGTACAGGAAGAATTAATATCGTTGATTTAAGAGTCTTGAAGGAATGGTTAAGAAAAAATTGTTTGGATGAAATCAATCCAATAAATCAATCAGCTCTCGCTTATGATGATTATGTAACAATAAAGAGTAATCTTTACATACTCAGGAGAGCCATTAATAATTATATTGAGGATTATGAAGCGGACTTCGAATACTCTGATAAAAAAATCATCAATCTGGAAATGCAATATAATAGATTGGAAGAAGAAGAAAAGAAAAAATTAGAAGTTATTGATTTTATTAATTCATTGCCATGAGCAATGAATTTTTTATATTATTATATAGTGATTTTAATGAGTGTGATAAATATGATAAGCGATAAAGAGCTAATAACAAATATGACTGCGGAAGAAAAATTTGCAATTACTTGCAGAGTTAAAGAAATTAATCCGCTTATAATTCAACAAGTATTAGATGAAATTCAGAGCAAAGGTACATATGACGAGGGGGATTATGATTGTATTGGCGAGTGTTACCATGAAGACCATGAAACAGGATGTGGTGAAATCTTCGCTTATTATATAATTTACCTGGAAGACATATACGAATCAACATATAATAAACTAAGTAAAGAATGTCAATTTATCATTGACCTTGCAAAAGAATGCGATATAAAAGAATTTAGAATCAGCGGAGATAATAGGTGATTTTATGATAGATGAGGCATATGAAAAATTTGATAAGATGGAAAAGCAAGATTATGAAATCTTGAAGCAATTATGTAATTGCGAGAATTGTGGAAATAAAGATGACGAAGATGGTTTATATGAGTATTGTGCTCATTTTAGCACTTGTGCAACTGATGTTATTTTAAGAACTATGGAGAACTGATATGATGAAGATGATATATGTTGTTAATTTTGATGGAGAAAAAAATCGACATGAACAATTGGCTTTAGAATGTTTTAATTATAATCAGGTTCTGGACCATATCATAGGAGATTTAGAATCAGATGCAGAGTATTTTAGATTCTCATTAGAAGCTTATGGAGAGGTGATTCATGGACATCGATTAGGAGTGATTTATATAGAGTGTGATGATGAAATAGGAATTAATGTTAACGATGATGAATGTTCAGATGTTCAAACAATTATTGAAACCGACCTGGACATATGTAGTAATATTGTTAATAAAATAGTAATAAACAATTAATGTACGGTATGGTGTAATATATTTATTACACTATATTATATATTAAGGAGTGTGGAAAATATGGAATTAGAAATAAATGGAAGCTTATGGATAAATTCTGTAAAATACGAATATGTTGATAAAATCATTATCGATAAAGATGATGTGAATGTTGTTAAGGATGAGCAGATAATAGGTTCTGTTGCAAGAGAGAACATAGAGACTATGATTGAGCAAAATTATGAATTAGGTATTATGACTGATTTGCTTGAGAATATGATGCATATAATTGATATTGCAAATCCTGATGATGATGGAAGTGCAGAGGAACATTGGCATTGAGGTATTATGATGATGTTTGATGTTTATACTGTGTCTCAGATTCTATCTGGAGATAAGACTGTTACCCGAAGGATGAGAGGAGGAAGAAGACCTGCGGTTCCAGGTCGACTTCATAAAATCAAAGTAGATAGAACAAAGAATTGGTATGGATGGATTCTTATTCAAGATTGTAAGTTGGAAAGATTAGGTGATTTAACAGATGAAGAAGCTGTGAAAGAAGGCTTTAATAATAAAGAGCATTATATGAATTATTTCAGACATCTTAATGGAGATGTTGATGAGGATGAGCTGATCTGGAGAGTTGAGTTTGAGGTGATTACATGATTATTGATATCAAAGTTTGTGATATATTTGACGATGATGATGATTATTTGAATAATAGAATCATATTCGCATCAAGAGATGATGATGGAAATCTTATTGACTATGGAGGTTATGTTGAAGGAGGGGTTGATGATGCTTTCTGCTTGCAGAGAAGTATTGGTAAATATATGGCCAGTGTTTATGTTTGTGTGTTATCTGGGAGCATACATAATATTGGTGGCTTGCATGAGGATGTATACATGGTTAATGGATTAACAATATAATACGGTATGGTGTAATAAAATAATAAACTTAATATAAAGGTGATTAACATGGAGTTTGATATTGATAAGATAAGAACAGCGGTTCAAGAAGAAACATTGTTGTTTAATGATGAAATTTCAGAAGCAGATGTGACTGAGGAATTCTTCTATGACACATGGGTTGACGATGATGATGAAAAAATTGTTATTGACCTGAACAAGTTATATGCAGAATTGTTATACGAGAATATGACTTATCATGATAAGCCAGAGTGTGATATGGTTTATCCAGAAGTTACAGAGACATATCTTCGAGAAGGATTAGGAGAGTATCTTATAACCCTTATATTGAATAATTTTATAGACTTAATAGAAGAGGAAGGTAGTTGTAAAATCTTTTCAGATGATTAAAGGAGGTAGATAATATGAGATTTTATGAGAAATATGATAATGATGACATTTTGGATTTGGTAAATTGTTTAGATAGTGTCCTGACCAAGGATGATTTTGGAGAATGTGTGACTTATACTGATGATGGGATTGTGACTGTAGATGCTGGCTTGACAAGCATTTGTTTGTTCGCAGATAATAAGACTATTCAAAATAGGTTCATGAGGATGTTGAAGGATGCGAGAAGTGGTGGAGTTGATCCGCAGGCTTTATATGGAGTGTGATTATTATGATTATAGAATTAGAGGATATGTATGGGAATACAATATTCGCATTCAGGTTTGATGAATCTGATGTGGAGAATATGAGAGATTTTGAAGAGTGTTATGATTATGTTGATTTGGAATTTATTGATGTTAGAGGAGATTCTTTCTGGAATTCTGATGATGATGTGATTACTGTTAGAGCGAATAAGAAGATAGCAATTGATGGTGAGGAGTTGATGGTATGAGTTCTATGATGGATATTGTTAAGAAGATGAGTGAGTTGAATGAGAAGTATGGTTTTTGTTGGAGTGGTGAGAATAATGATATTAGGTTGTTGACGAACCTGGTTGATGATGATATTTATGATAATGTTGAGGATGTAATTCATGATTATATTGATGAGTTGAATGATTGTTTTGATGATACTGGTTTCGCTTTTGACTGGTTGTATGATAGAGATTTCCGTATAATGATTTGTGAATTTGATACTTCAGAGTATAGATAAGAACCTTTTCTCCGTTTAATGCTGATGCCCCAGAAAGGATATGCCCTGGGGCATCAGCTTAAACGGATTTTTTTTTATGAGTCGCTGAGCTGCGCTGATTTTTAGAGACGATCTGACGAATCATGGAGCTGAATGAAAGTCGGCCCGCTCAGGTCCGGGGCCCCGCCAGCCTTGCAAGCCAGCCCAGGCGAGGACCAGAGTCGCAGAGTAACACGATTAGTCGCGGGGTACGGCTCGAAAGCTTCGTAATCGCTCCGGCCGGGAAAAATTTTTTTGAGAGTTGAAAAATTTTTTTGGATCTTGTTTCTGATTTTTTTGATGAGTTGCTGCTGTGTCGATTTTTTTTGAGTTGTTTGTCGTGATTTTGCTGAGTTGCCGCGTTTTGTGGGGGTAACTCGGGAGGCGGGTACGGTTTTTGAGCTTCGTTTCCGAATTTTTTGTCAAATTTTTTTGAAAATGTTTGTGATTTTGTTCATTTGAAGCCGAATTTTTATGAAAATTTGTTCAATTACGAATAAAATATTAGCATTTTGGTGGAATTTTTGTTGGATTTTTGACGAATTGTTCGCAATTTTACGAACAAATTTTCCGTTCGAAAACCATCGAAACAGCTAAAAAAGGGCCGAATTTTCGCGAAAAAAGGCCTAAAATGGGGCTGGAAACGCGTTTTTTGAGGGTAACACGGGGGTCTGGTACGGCTTTTCAGCTTCGTTTCGGGGATTTTTCAGGAAATTTTTTTGAGAGGATCGCGGATTATTTGTTCGCAACATTACGAACAAATTTTCTGTTCTACCCCTCACGAACAAACCTGCGCGCATCGATGCAGCCTCCGGATTCTCTGTAGAGTTTCATGTATTGTTTTGGTGTGAGGAGGTGTTTTTTGTTGATCAGCTGGTTTGTGTTGATTTTTGAGCATTTGTTTCGTAGGGCTCCGAAGCTTTTTGTTCGTATTTCCTCGAATTGTCCGTCTCGGACGAAAACATAACTGTACACCTCGTCCTCGGGAGTGTACAGGACTCGAAGGATATTCCCGGCTTCAGCCTCTTCTCGTGTGACATCATTGGTGGATCCTGGTCCTGCGACGAGCATATTGTCCGATTTCGTGTTCTGAGGGTCTCCATCTTTAGGTATTATCCAGCATTTTATCTGATTTATCGTTATCAGGGGCGCAAATCGTGTCTCGAAAGCTGCGTCGAGGAGTGTTTTTCCGGTTTGGTAGTTCTCGTCTGTGAGTATGTAGGTCTGGTTTTTTCGTGGGTTATAAGCTGTATTTGTGACGTTTTTTCCGGGTTTTTTGTGTTTCCAGGGCATTTTTGTTATCATTTTCGGCCTCTTTTTTGTTTGTTTTTGTACGAATTGTTCGTTTTTTGACGAATTTTTCGTGTTTTTTCAACCAATTCCAAGCTTTTCGAACAAAATTTCGGCATGCAAATCATCATTTCGTTGCGATTTTTTTGCTTGTTTGTGTTTAGTTATGGTTGTTTTGTGTTTTTATATTTTTCGTTTTTTCTGGGGTTTTTGGAATATTTTTTGGATTTTTTAGCATTTTTCGTGTTTTTCATGGGGTCGAAGCTGTTGTGATGGTCGTGATTGTCATGATTGTCGTGATTGTCTCGATAATTGCTGTTATCGTGGAGGGGGTTGAAGCTCGAAGGAGGCTCAGAAAGCTGATCTGAGGCTTCTGGAGGCTTAAAAAAGGAGGCTTTATAGGGGGCTAGATTGGCTAAAACGGCTAAAATGGCTCCAAAATCGTCAAAAACTCCCTTAAAATCCTCAAAACGGCTCGAGGCGGCAGGTAAATTCATAAAAAAACCTAAAAACGCCTAAAAATCCTTCTTTTTTCCAAAATATATTTTGTTAACTTTTACGTCGAATAACTATACATATTGATTGAGACAATTGATTGAGACAAAAAAAA
>OCVV012878738.1_pt1 | contig 17874 bp, 14 predicted proteins | sample 1539721 | NCBI WGS metagenome assembly OCVV01 (sample SAMN02144230, study PRJEB22623) | gut metagenome | biome: sheep rumen | host: Ovis aries | place: New Zealand | reverse complement strand
TTATTATTCTCATCATTTCATATTTTATATGGAATAGTATTAGGTGCATTAATGAGTTATTCAGTTAATATTATTATTTATACTATTGTAATAACTTTGTTGTTTATTCTTTCTAAATTAGTAGATATAAAAATAAATGTAGTTGCTTTAGCTTTTATAATTATTTATATAATTACTAATGTTATGGGCGAATTTGATTATAGTTATTTTGATGATGTAATAAAACATGTAACACAAGGAAATGTTAAAGATATGTTAATTGGATTTGGCCATGGAGGATTATGTGCTACATCATTAATTCTAATACTTATATCAAATGTTTATTTACAAGTTACTTCATCAATAAAAACAAATATATTTATATATAGTTTCTTAAGCTTCTTTGCACTTATGCTTGTAAGTGACTTAGCTGGAGTTGAAGGATTATTTACTTATATATCAAGTGTTCCATTTATATTCCTTTATGTTGCAACAGATAGTATGTCATCATGTTATACGTTAAAAGGTACTGCTATTTATGGATTAATAATTGGAATAGGTACATTTATACTTTATTTTATTAATCCCGTTTTAGCTCCTTTTATTGCAATATTAGTAGCAAGTTTTTTTCATGTTTTAATTGATAAACTTGCTAATAAACAAAGAAGTAAAAAATAGGCGTTTCTTTACATAATTAAAGACATATTACTAAGTAATATGTTTTTTTTATGATAAAATTATTATAGGTGAAACTATGAAAGATTTGATGAAGAAAATAGATATTCCTTTATTTCTTATTATAACAATTCTTTTAGTTGCAGGATTACTTACAGTTTTTTCTGCTTCTTCAGTTGCTGCAGTTTTACAATATAAAGTAAGTGAATATTACTTCTTTTCAAGACAAGCAATGGTTATTGCAGTTGGAATAGTTTTATCTTTCATAATAATGAGAATACCAATTTCTAAATATAAAAAATTATCTAGAATTGGAATGATTGGTATAATTGGAATTCTTATTATATTAAAGAGTTATGGAACAATAAGTAATAGTGCTCAAAGTTGGCTTAATATATTTGGTTTATTTACTTTGCAACCTAGTGAGTTTGCTAAATCAATTGTTATATTTTATCTTGCATTTACATATGGAACTCATAAGACATTTAAGGGTAAATATGATCCTTTTATTCCTCTTATACCATGTTTATTTGTAGTTGGTTTAGTAGTACTTGAACCAGACCTTGGAACAGCTTGTATTATACTTGGTATTACAACATTAGTATTTTTTAGTTTACCTTTTCCAAATAATAAATTGATTTTATATGCTAAGACTGGAGTAGTTATAGTTGGTGCTATTGGTCTTGTTGTAATTGGAAATAGTAATAGTTTCCTAACAGAGATGCAATCTCATAGATTAACATTTTTAAAACCTTGTAGTAGATATAAGGAAGATACTGGTTATCAGGTTTGTAATGGTTATATAGCTATGAATAATGGTGGTATATTTGGTATGGGTATAGGTAAGAGCACTCAGAAGTATTTATATTTACCTGAAGCACATACAGACTTTATATTTCCAATTATAGTTGAAGAAACAGGATTAATTGGAGGAATTGCAATACTTTTACTTTATATTCTTCTTTTATTTAGAATAATAGCTATAGCACGAGGTACAAGTGATTTAACGTCATCTATTATTTGTTATGGTACATTTAGTTATCTATTTTTACATATGGTAGTAAATTTAGGAGGAATACTTGCACTTATTCCTCTTACAGGTGTACCTTTACCATTTTTAAGTTATGGTGGATCATTTATGCTTAATGCTTTAATTATGGTTGCTGTTTGTCAAAGAGTTTCAATTGAAACAAAACAAAAAAGATATAGTGCAGAATTTAGAAAGATAATGGGTGGATAATATGAACACAAAACAAATAATGACATTACTTAATAATATTGTTACCAACAAGAGGGAAATCGAAAGTGGAAAACAATTAGAATTATCTTTTAGAATAGAAAATACAAGTGAAAATGCAAAACTTTTTTCTCCTGATATGATGAGAGATTATACAGCAAAAGAAGTTGCTAAATTAATTGGTTTAATTGATGTTAATCAAATGACTGAAGACGAATATGATATGCTTAGTAATTTTGAAAGATTAATTAAGAATGATAATGTAAATGGTGATATATTTTCTAATGAAGAAGATTTAATTGGACCTGTTGCTCAAAAGAAAACTGAATATGAAGGCGTAAGACTTAATGCAGAATTTAAATCTAATTTGGATACTTTAAATGAACTAAGAACTCGTAATCATAATTTAAATTCTTTAAATATTCTTAGTTATAAAGAAAATCAAACTGATTCTAAACGCAATTTAGATTACGTTACAATAAAAAGAGAAAATGGAAAAACAGAAGTTTTACCAATTAATGATGCAAGTTATTTAAGCAGATTTAAAGACGAATTTGAAAAAGATATTGGTAATATGAGTGAAGAAGAATTCTATAATACTCTTAAGAATTCAACTGAATATGAATTATCTTTCGTTAATATAAATAAGTATTTAACTGATGAGGGTATCAGAGCTAGAATGACTACTCCTAAGATAGAGGAAGAAGTTCTAGGATATGAGGTAGACGAGGTTAAAAGACAAGTTGAAAAGTTTACTCCAGGTATTGAAATAGAGATTGCTGTTGATAGAGATGGTGAAGTTCTTTATAGAGCTGGAGATGCTTTATTTAAAGGTTTTTATAAAGATAATAAGAGAGATGTTAGATGTATTCAAGAACCATCAATAATTAATAATTATGTTGATAATAAAGTAGTTGATCAGGGTAATATAGAAGCTGAAATAGAAAAAGAATCTTCATTTGAAATAAGTGTTGGAGATAATCAAGAAAACAAAGACTATATTAATAGTGATGTTGAACTTGATCCTCAAAGACTTGGCGAATTAATGGAAAGAAAAGAAGAAATATTAAATGGTAAGAATGAAGAACTTAAGTCTGAATTGCTTGGTCAAATAGGTGCTGCTTTAAAAGAAAGAAATGAAGAAACTCTTGATAGTGGAGCTCAAAGGCTTGTTAGTGCTTACTATGAATGGAGAATAGAAGACTATAAATTAATGCAAACAGAAGGTCATGTAAGTGGTGGTGTTGATTTATCTACTAGAGAAATCTCTTTAATTAAGAAAATTAAAGAAATAGATGAACGTTTAAATAAAAATCCTGAAATGAGAGATCAAGGAAGTGAAATTCCTGTAGAAGAGGAAGAAGATATATTTGGATTTGAAGGAAATGATAATCCTAAGAATGCTGAAGAAGATATATTTGGTTTTGATGAAGATGGATATGAACAAGTTCAAGAAGTAGAAGCAGTTGAAGAGATGGAAGCACCTGGGAACAGATATGTAACTCCAACAATGACTAATGCTAAAGTTAGAACACTTGCTAAGAATAAAAAGAATGCCCATTATGGAATGACTGCACTTGTAATATTAATTGAAATGATTACTGTTGCATTTGTTGTTATGATGTTTTTATCACTTGATATATAAAAATCAATAATATATAATATGAAACGAAGAGGTGAATTATGAATTACTTAGAAGATACTGAAATGAGAATGCTTGAAGCAATCGAAAACTTAGAAAAAAGACTTGTTACTATAAGAGCAGGAAGAGCTAATCCTTCTATGTTAAGTGGAATTAAAGTTGAATATTATGGAGTTCCAACTCCTTTAAATCAAGTAGCTAATATTACTGTTCCTGAGGCACGTCAATTAATGGTTAAACCATTTGATAAATCAATTATCAAAGATATTGAACATGCTATTAATGAAGCAAATCTTGGTATTGCTCCTTCTAATAATGGTGAAGTAGTTATTTTAACGGTTCCTCAATTAACTGAAGATACAAGAAAAGGATATGTTAAACAAGCTTCTACTATGGGTGAAGATGCAAAAGTAGCCTTAAGAAATATCAGACAAGATGTATTAAATGATATTAAAAAAGATGATTCTTTAACTGAAGATCAAGTAAAAGGTTTACAAGAAGATGTTCAAGAATTAATCAATAAGTTTAATAAAAAAGTTGAAGAAACTGTTAAAGAAAAAACTGACGAATTAATGAGTGTTTAATCACTCATTTTTTTATAAAAATAACAGGAGAATATATGATAGAAAAAGAAAAATATGAGAAGATTAATTATTATTTAAATTTAGCGGCAAGTAGAAACTATAATCAAATACGTTATAATTATTTGTTTTTTTCAGATTATTTAAAATCATTTGGTTCTTTTTTTGATTATGAAAAAAGAAAAATAGATGTAGCACTAACTGGAATTGAAAAAGTTAAAAGTCCTAAACCCAAAAGTGATTTATCAATATTTGATACTTTAAATATATGTTCACAAATATTAGAATCTATTGATAATATGTGTGATACATCATATAAAGATGAGTTTATGAGTTTAGTTAATAATGGAATTATAGATTTTGATTTTCGTGATAGATCTTTAGTGAATCCTGTTGTTTATAATAACTCAAGTTCAATACAAAGTTTTTTATTTTATAGAGATCAAGATGAATTAAAAGTATATAATAGACATGTTGATGTTGTGTTAACTCATACATATGATGATGTATGGACTACTATTCATGAGTTTTTTCATTATACTAATACTCAAAAGAATAATGGATACTCTAGACCAGTTCTTACTGAAGCATTTTCTATTTATTTTGAAAACTATGCAATTGAGTATATGATTAAAAATAATATTTGTTCTCCTAAAGATTTAAGTCTATTTAATAGATTATTTGAATTAAGAAAACTTGAAACTAACTCTAGAATGATGATGGCAATAGGTGGAGCATTTGTTAGTAATGGTTCCTTATCAGATGATACATATAATTATTTAAAAGCTCATAAAAATGGTAGAACTATTAGTGAAGAAGAATATAAAAAGTATATTAATAATTTATATAAATCTATATGTAAGTATGAGGAAGAAGCCACAAGACTAGAAAATAAAAATAGATTTAGAAGTGTTGAAGAATATGTAATTAATAAGTTTAATGTTATGTTTAAACGCTTTAATTATGGAATTGGTACTTTAATTGCATATTATGAAATGGTTTATGGAAACATATATAGAATGGTTTCTTTAAATAGGGAATTATCATTTAATCGTGATATTGATTATTATTTAGATAGATTAGAGTTTCCTTTAGATGAAATAAAAGATGAATTTGAAAAAGATAAACTATATGAAAATGAAAAACTTAAGTTTAATAATACAGATGGAATAGAGAAAATAGATTTTGCAGTTAAACAAATAGCTGAAAAGTTTAAAGAATATTATTTAAGTGAAAGCGAAGAAAAGAAAAAGCATTAGTTAAAAACTAATGCTTCTTTTTAATTTTCTGAAAGTTTACTAATTAGTGTTATTGCTAGTGGAACAACAAATGCTGCTAACATTGCAATAAACATTGCCCAGATAAATATTTTTTGCCATAGAGGTAGGCCATCTCTTTTTTTATTTTTTCTCTTTTTTTCTTTAATTCTAATATGTCCAACTTGTTCATATATACTATTATCTATTTCTTTTTTCATTTTTATCACCACATGTAAATTATAATATATATTTATAATAATTAAAAGTATAAATTATTTTTGCTACATGGTATAATATCATACATAAAGAAGGGATTTTTATGGCTAAAAGAGTGATTTTGGGTATGAGTGGTGGAGTAGATTCTTCGGTTGCTGCTTATTTATTACAAAAAGAAGGATATGAAGTAGTTGGAGTGTCTTTTAGATTCATTGATGAGTTTGATGATACCGATGCTAAAAAAGTAGCAGAGAAATTAGGTATAGAACACTTTACTGCTGATTATAGAGAAGACTTTAAAAAACTAGTTATTGATAAATTTATAGATGCTTATAAAATGGGTATTACTCCTAATCCATGTGTTGAATGTAATAGACACGTTAAAATAAAATTCTTGTATGATGAAATGATTAAACATAATTGCGATTATATGGCAACAGGTCATTATGCAAAGATTAAAAATGATAAGTTATATAGAAGTGCAGATTTAAATAAAGATCAAACATATTTTTTGTGTGAAGTGCCTTACAAAATGATTTCTAAGTTATTATTTCCTTTAGAAGGTATTAAGAAAGATGAGGTAAGAAAAATAGCTGATGAGATTGGTTTAGAAGTTGCTCATAAGAAAGACTCTTTTGATGTATGTTTTATTAATTCTAATTTTAGAGATTATATGAATAATGAGATAAAAGTTAATAAGGGAGACATTATCAATGTTCAAACAAAAGAAAAAATGGGAGAGCATGATGGAATAAGTCACTACACAATTGGTCAAAGAAGAGGACTTGATATAGGTGGCACAAATGGTAGAACTTATGTTGTTGGAAAAGATATAGATAAAAACATTTTATATATTGCTATTGGGGATGATAATGAATATTTATTGAGTGATGAGTGTTTGCTTGAAAATGTTAATTTAATAAGTTATCATCATCCAACATTTGCTACTGCTAAATTGAGATATAGAAGTAAAGAAATACCAGTTGAACTTACTTATTTAGAAGATGATAAAATGATCGTAAAATATGTAAGTGGAGCAAGTGGTGTTACGCCTGGACAAACCTGTGCTTTATATCTTGGTGAAGAGTGTATTGGTGGCGGAACAATAAAAGAAGTAAGAAAAAATGGGGAAAAATTGTGGTATTTATAAAAAAATACTAAATTTTTTCCTTTTTTTGTTTGTTTTTCAAGTAATTTAGTATGGTAAAGTTAATAATATAATAGTAGAGGGTATTTTATATGGCACAGTTATTATCGAATGAAGAGATAAACAAAATACAAAGAAGTGTCGATATTGTAGAAGTTATTGGTTCTTATATTAATCTTGAAAAAAAAGGAAAAAACTATTTTGGTGTATGTCCATTTCATGATGACCATACTCCATCTTTATCAGTCTCAAGAGAAAAAGGATTATATAGTTGTTTTACATGTGGACATACAGGTACAGTATTTCAGTTTGTTGAAGATTATGAAAATGTTAGTTTTATAGAAGCAGTAAAAATTGTTGCAGATAAAGCTGGTATAAAGTTAGATTTGGATTTTAAAGAAAATTCTAAATATGATAGTATGTATGAAGCATATGATTTAGCTATTAAGTTTTATCAAAATAATTTGAAAAGTAAACAAGGACATGCTGCACATGAATATTTAAATAAACGTGGATTATCAGACGACATTATTGATGAGTTTGAAATTGGATATGCATCACCTGATAGTGATACTTTAACGAAATTATTACGTGCAAAAGAATTTGATGAAGAAGAAATGATAAATGCTGGTTTAATAAATAGAGGAAACAGTGTTTATGATTTGTTTAGAGATAGAATCACTTTTCCAATTCATAATGCTCAGGGGAAACCTGTTGCATTTAGTGCACGTATTTATGAAAAGAAAGATAACGAAGCCAAATATATAAATACAAAAGAAACACCTATATTTAAAAAGGGTGAAATCTTATTTAACTATCATAGAGCTCGTAATGAAGCTCGTAAATTAAAACAACTTATAATAGTTGAAGGACAGATGGATGCGATTCGTGTATATGCGAGTGGTATTAAGAATGTTGTTGCAACTATGGGTACGGCTCTTACAGATTATCATATTAGGTTATTATCTAAGTTGAATGTAGAAATTATTCTTTGTTTAGATAATGACTCGGCAGGAGAAAAAGCAACATTTGCTATTGCAGATATGCTTGAGAATGCAAATATTGATTTTAGAGTATTAAGATTAGTTGGAGAAAAGGATCCAGATGAGTATATTATTGCTCATGGTGTTGATGCTTATAGAGATGCAATTAATCATGCGGTAAGTTACTTTGATTTTAAGAAGAAAATATATAGTAAAAATAAAGACTTTAAAAACGAAGTAGATGTTACAAATTATATTAATTCTATGTTAGAAGAATTAAGTAAAAAAGATGATGATGTATTAATTGAGGCAACAATTAATAATTTAAGTGAAGAGTTTTCAATATCTAAACAGACTCTTATGAAAAAACTTAACAGTTTTGAAAAAAAGACTCCAGTTAAAAAGAAAACTCCTGTAATAAATGTAAAAGAACAAAAAGAAAGACTTAGCTATGAAGATAGTTTAAGTGAATTATTAATCTATTATATGATTAGTGATGTTAAATATATTAAGTTATATGAACAGGAATTAAGTTATTTGAACAATGAAAAGTATTATTCAATTGCTTCGGATATACTTGCATTTTACTTAAAATACAATTATATTAATATGGCAGATTTTATTGTTAACGAAAGAGATTCGGAATACTTAGATGATATTATTAGAATAGTAGATAATAATTATAATTTAGAACTCGTTGATAATGATTTTGTGGGTTTAATTGAAAAAATTAAGGAAATTTCTGTTGTTAATGAAGTTGATAAAAAATTAGTAGATATAAGTAACTCTACAGATATAAATGAACAGATGAATTTACTTAATAAATTAATGGATATAAAAAAGAAAGAAGTGTAAAAGATGGCAAAACAAGTTAAAGAAATTAAAACATTTGAAGATAGAAAGAAAGAATTAATTGAAGAAGGACAAAAGAAAGGTTTCATAACTTTTGAAGAGTTAGCTGCTGCTTTAAAAGGCCTTGAAATGGATACTGATAGCTTAGACAGTTTATATAATGAATTAGTTGACGCTGGTATCAATGTTGTTACTGAAGAAGAAGCATCAAGTGGTGGAGATGCTAAGAGTGAAGAAGTAGTTATACTAGACGATGAAGATATCGTTAAAGACGTAAATATTAATGACCCAGTTCGTATGTACTTAAAGGAAATTGGACGTAAGTCATTATTAACTCCTGCAGAAGAAGCTGATCTTTCAGTTAGAGCTGCTGAAGGAGATGAAGATGCAAAAAACCAACTTGCAGAATCAAACCTTCGTCTTGTAGTTTCAATTGCTAAGAGATATGTTGGTAGAGGATTATTATTCTTAGATTTAATTCAAGAAGGTAATATTGGTTTACTTAAAGCAGTTGAGAAATTCGACTTTGGTAAAGGATTTAAGTTCTCTACATATGCAACTTGGTGGATTAGACAAGCGATTACTAGAGCACTTGCTGACCAAGCTAGAACTATTCGTGTACCAGTTCATATGGTTGAAACAATAAACAAAATGTCTCGTATTCAAAGACAATTAACTCTTGAATTAAATAGAGAACCATCTGAAGAAGAAATTGCTAAGAAGATGGGAATTTCAATTGATAAAGTTAGAGAAGTTATGAAGATTAGCCAAGACCCAGTTTCACTAGAAACTCCAATTGGTGAAGAAGACGATTCACATTTAGGTGATTTTATTAAAGATGAATCAACTTTATCTCCTGAAGAATATGCTACAAACGAAATTCTTAAAGAAGAAATCAAAAGTGTTTTAAAAACTTTACAACCAAGAGAACAACAAGTTCTTGAATTAAGATTTGGACTTATTGATGGTACTTGCTATACACTTGAAGAAGTTGGTAAGAAGTTTAATGTAACAAGAGAAAGAATTAGACAAATTGAAGCAAAAGCTTTAAGAAAATTAAGACACCCAAGTAGAGCTAAGAGATTAAAAGACTTTATGGTTGAATAATATGATTAGTAAAAGATTAGAGTCACTTAGTAAGTATTTTAATTCTAATGATAAGGTTATTGATATTGGATGTGATCATGCATTACTTGATATTTATTTAATACAAAATAATATTTTAAGTAGTATGATAGTATCGGATATTCATGAAGGTGCTATTAAACAAGGTATTGATAATATTAAATTAAATAAACTTGATAAAAAAATTGATGCTCGCTTAGGTGATGGGTTAAAAGTTTTAAATGATAAAGACGAAGTGGACACTATTCTTATTTCAGGTATGGGTACTTCAACGATATTAGGTATTATTGAAAATCCTTATTTCAAAAAAATAAATAAGTTAGTTATTCAAAGTAATAATGACCATGAGATATTAAGAACTGAATTAGTTAAGAAAAGTTTTAATATAACTAATGAAGAAATGGTTCAAGAAAATGGCAAAACTTATATTAATATTGTTTTTGAAAGAGGAAGAAAAACTTATGCACCACTTGAATTAAAATATGGACCATTACTTGTTAGAAATATGGAATATTTAAAATATAGAGAAGATTATTTTAAAAATATTTTAAATAAAGTCCCTAGAAGTAAATTATTAATTAGATATAAATTAAGAAAAGAGATAAATGAAATAAAAAAATTAGAGAAGAATATAGTTTAAAGTATTCTTTTCTTTTTAGAAAGAGTGATTATATGAACACTAAGAATATAAGAAATTTTAGTATTATTGCTCATATAGACCATGGTAAAAGTACTCTTGCAGATAGATTATTGGAATTGACTGGAGCAGTATCTAAACATGACATGAAAGCTCAAATCCTTGATTCTATGGATCTTGAACGTGAAAGAGGAATTACTATTAAGTTAAATGCAGTTGAACTTAAATATAATCATAATGGTGAAGAATATATTCTTCATTTAATTGATACTCCAGGTCATGTTGACTTCAGCTATGAAGTATCTAGAAGTTTAGCAGCTTGCGAAGGTGCAATTTTAATAATTGATGCTGCTCAAGGTATTGAAGCGCAAACACTTGCTAATCTTTATTTAGCATTAGGTAATGATTTAAAAATTATTCCTGTTATAAATAAAATTGATCTTCCAAATGCAGATATTCCTAAGAGAATTGAAGAGTTAACTACTGTTCTTGGTTTTAGCGAAGATGAAATCTTAAAATGTAGTGCTAAGACAGGTGAAGGAGTTCAAGAAATTCTTGATGCAATTGTTGAAAGAATAGACCCTCCTAAAGAAATAGTTAATGAAGGAACAAAAGCGATGGTATTCGATTCTTATTTTGATCCTTATCGTGGCGTTATTGCATCAGTAAGATTATTTAGTGGTTCAATTAAGAAAAACGATAAAATTAAGATGATGGAATCGGGTAAAGTTTATGAAGTTGTTGACTTAGGAGTAAATACACCGACAAGAAAGAGTTTAAATGAATTAACTGTTGGTTCAGTTGGCTGGATAGATGCTGCAATTAAGACTATTGAAACAGTTAAAGTAGGAGATACAATTACTACTTTAAGAGATGAAGCAAAAGAGGAACTTCCTGGATATCAACCAATGAAACCAATGGTTTATTCTGGTTTATTTCCAATTGAACCTAATAAGTTTGAGGCTTTAAAGGAAGCACTTGAAAAATTAAAATTAAATGATGCAGCTTTATCATTTGAACCGGAAACAAGTGAAGCACTTGGTTTTGGATTCAGATGTGGTTTCCTAGGTCTATTACACATGGATGTAATAGAAGAAAGACTTAGAAGAGAGTTTGATTTAGATATTATTGCAACAAGTCCATCAGTTATTTATGAAGTTACTTTAAATAACGGAGATGTTGAAATGATTGATAGTCCTTCTAAATTACCAGATAGAACTCTAATTAAAGATATAAAAGAACCATATATTAGAACTAATATATTTGTTCCTCATGAATATGTTGGAGCAATTATGGAATTATGCCAAGATAAAAGAGGTATATATAAAGATCTTGAATATATAAATACTGAAAGAGTAAATATTCATTATGAGATACCTTTATCAGAAATAGTATATGACTTCTTTGATAGATTAAAGTCTTCTACAAAAGGGTATGCATCTTTAGATTACGAATTAATTGGATATAAATCTAGTCCACTTGTTAAAATGGATATTCTAATAAACGGAGAACCAGTTGATGCTTTATCAATGATTGTTCATAAAGACTTTGCATATGCACGTGGTAAAAAGATTGTTGCTGATTTAAAAGAAATTATTCCAAGACAATTATTCCAAGTTCCATTACAAGCTAGTATTGGTTCTAAAGTAATCGCACGTGAAACAATTAGCCAAATGAGAAAAAATGTACTTGCTAAATGTTATGGCGGAGATATTTCTCGTAAGAGAAAACTTCTAGAAAAACAAAAAGAAGGTAAAAAGAGAATGAAGGTTATTGGAAGAGTAGAATTACCACCTGAAGCCTTTCTAGCAGTACTAAAAACTGATAAAAGTTAAAAAGAAGTATATGTTTACTTCTTTTTTTATTGTATAATTGGTATAAGGTGATGGTATGAAAAAGAAACTCGTTGTTATTATTTGCGCTGGTCTTTTATTAACTGGATGTTCTTGGTTTAAAAAAGACAATAATGATATTAAAAAAATATACCTTAATGTTTTATCAAATGAAATAACTTATGTTGACGAACAAAAAAATGCTAAATTTATTAGTGAGTATACTAATGATGATTATGGAATTGATAGTTATGCCATAATTGATATTAATGAAGATGATATTATAGATATGGCTGTTAAACTAACTAAAATTGATAGTGATGATATATATTTATTATTACATTATTACAAAAATAAAGTTTACTCTAAAACTTTTGATAATGTAAGAAGTATTTCTATATCTGATAAAGGATATGTTTCTACCCTTGATATTGATACTTTAACTTATACATGGAACAAGTATACATTTGAAGATGGTAAATTTAAATCAACAGAGGTTTATTCATATAATGCTGATAATACAAAGTGCCGTGTAGATGCAAAAGATTATAAATGTGAAGATTTTACTGAGAAGTATAATAATTGGTTAAATAAGACAATCGTTAATCCTGAGTGGAAACCATATTAGTATTGATTTTGACAATTCATAGATATAAAATATATTTATGTAATTGTCCAGTAGCCAAGTGGTAAGGCATCAGGTTCTGGCCCTGACATTTCACAGGTTCGAATCCTGTCTGGATAACCAAAAAAATAAACTAATCTAAGTGATTAGTTTTTTTATTTTTGAAAAATCTAAAATGCCGGAAATTTATTGACAAATAGGCATAAAATGGGTATAATTGCTATATATTTTGTGAAGAAGACATGGGTTTATGGGCCCCTATATTTTTCAGAGAGCGGTAGAATGGTGGAAACTCCGTGTATAGGCCATAGATTTAACACTTCTTGTAATCAAACGCTTAGCGGCGATAAAGTAAATTTGAGAGTACCTCTGTAAAGTAAGGTGGCACCGCGGATTATTGATCCGTCCTTACAATAGATGGTACTTTTTTTATTTTAAAAAAGAAAGAAGGAATTAGAATGATTACTAAACAAAAAGGTACGTATGATGTTTATGGAGCAGAAGCCAAGAAAAGACTTTATATTAATGATATAATGCATGCTTTATGTGAAAAATATAATTACAATTATATTGAAACTCCTGTTTTTGAGGCTAGTGAATTATTCCATAGAGGTGTTGGAGAATCTACTGATATTGTTACTAAAGAAACTTATGATTTTAAAGACAGAGGAGAAAGAGATTTAACTCTTAGACCTGAAGGAACTGCTGGTGTTGTTAGATGGTTCGTTGAAAATAAACTATATGGTAATATGACTGATCCTGTTAAAGTTTATTACATTGAGAAAATGTATAGATATGAACGTCCTCAAAGTGGAAGAAATAGAGAGTTTACTCAATTCGGTTTTGAATGCTTTGGTAGTGATGATGTTACTAGCGATGCAGATGTAATTTCTCTTGCATATAATACTTATAAATTACTTGGACTTGATGATATAAAAATTAAAATTAATTCTTTAGGAGACAATGAATCAAGACTTGCTTATAGAGAAGCACTTATTAATTACTTTAAACCACATATTCATGAATTATGTGAAGACTGCCAAGAAAGATTAAATAAGAATCCTTTAAGAATACTTGATTGCAAAGTAGATGCTGATTCAGACATTATTAAAAATGCACCAACAACATTAGAATATTTAACTGAAGAATCTAAAACTCGTTTTGAAAAGTTAAAAGACTTACTTGATTTAATGGATATTGATTATGAAGTAGATACTAACTTAGTAAGAGGATTAGATTACTATAATCATACTGTATTTGAAGTATTTTATAATGATTCATTTGCCCTAGGTGGAGGAGGACGTTATAACGGACTTGTTGAAACTTTAGGTGGACCAAGTGTTCCTGGTGTAGGATTTGCTATGGGTTATGATAGAACTCTACAAATCATGGAAGAAGCTGGTGTTCATATTCCTATTAATGATTCTATCGATGTATATTTACTTGGCGTAAGTGAAAACGAAAAAGAAACAGCAGCTTATGTTGCTCAAGATTTAAGATTAAATGGATTCTCGGTAGAAGTTGATACTATGGGAAGAAGTTTAAAAGCTCAGTTTAAATCTGTTGATAGATATAAAGCTAAATATTTTGCTGTACTAAATGATGAAGATTTAGCTAAGAATGAAATTGTACTTAAAGATAATGTTACTAAAGAAGAAGAAAGAATTAATATTAAAGATCTTGCAGATTTTTTAATAACACATATGTAATAAAAGAAAGAAGATATTAAAATGAAGAAAGTTTATAATGAAACAATTGATATTTCTTCAGTAGGTAAGAGGGTTACTCTTGCTGGCTGGGTTGCTAAGAAACGTGACTTAGGTGGTTTAATATTTATTGATTTAAGAGATAGAACAGGTATTATTCAATTAGTTATTAATCCTGAAAATAAGAATTATGAAATTGCTAATGGATTAAAGAATGAATATGTAATTGAAGTAACTGGTACTGTTGTTGAAAGAAGTAATAAAAATTTAAATATTAAAACTGGTGAAATAGAAATTGAAGTTGAAAGTTTAGAAATATTAAATACTTGTGAAGAATTACCATTCCCAATTGTAGATGATGTTAATACTTCAGAAGATAATAGATTAAAATATAGATATTTAGATATTAGAAGAGATAAATTAAAGAAGAATATATTCTTAAGAAATGAAATATTACATTTTTTAAGAAATAAGATGTATGACTTAGGATTTACAGAAGTACAAACTCCAATTTTAACTGCTTCTTCTCCAGAAGGTGCAAGAGACTTTGTAGTTCCATCACGTGTATATCCTGGTAAATTCTATGCTTTACCACAAGCACCTCAAATATATAAAGAGTTACTTATGGTAGGAGGTTTTGAAAAATACTTCCAAATAGCTCCTTGTTTTAGAGATGAGGATCCAAGAGCAGATAGAACTTTAGAATTCTACCAATTAGACTTAGAAATGTCATTCGTTGATGAAGATGATGTTTTAGCTGTTGGTGAAGAAATTTTCTATGATACATTTACTAAATTTAGTAATAAAAAGGTAAGTCCAAGACCATTTAGAAGAATTGCTTATAACGATGCAATTGATATGTATGGTTCAGATAAACCTGATTTAAGATTTGAAATGACTATTCAAGATATTTCAGATGTATTTAAAAATACTGAGTTTACTGTATTTAAAAACGTTTTAAATGAAGGTGGCATTATTAATGCTATTGTTGCTAAGAATGCAGCTGATAAATATTCAAGAAAAGGATTAGATGAATTAACAGATTTTGTTAAATCTAAGAAAGCATCTGGTCTTGCTTATTTAAAAATTGATAATGAAGTAACTGGTTCAATTGCTAAAGTTGTAAGCGAAGCAGAAGTAAATGAATTAAAGAATAAATTAGGCTTAGAAAATAATGATTTAGTTTTAATTATTAGTGGATCTAAAAAAATAGTAAAGGCTGCACTTGGTCAATTAAGACTTAAAGTTGCTGATCAATTAGGTTTAATTGATAATGATAGACTTGAATTATGTATTATTAATGATTTCCCAATGTTTGAATATGATGAACAAAAAGAAAAATGGGATTTCTGTCATAATCCATTCTCTTTACCACATGGCGGTATTCATGCTTATGATGATACATCTAACCTAGAAAATATTTTAGCTTATCAATTTGACTTTGTTTGTAATGGTAATGAAATGGCTTCTGGTGCTATTCGTAATCATGACTTAGATTCAATGGCTAAAGGATTTGAAATTGTTGGATATTCAAGAGATGAAGTGGAGAAGAGATTTAAATCAATATTTACAGCATTTAAATATGGATGTCCTCCACATGGTGGAATGGCTCCTGGTGTAGATAGATTAATTATGTTAATTCAAGATGAACCAAATTTAAGAGAAGTTCAAGCATTCCCACCATCAGCAAGTGGACAAGACTTTATGATGGGTTCTCCTGCAGAATTAATGCCTGAACAATTAGAAGAACTTGGAATAAAATTTGATAAGAAGGAAGACTAATCATGGATTTAATAGATGTATTCAAAACTAAAAAAATAGGAGACAAAGTTACTTTAGAAGGTTGGGTAAGAAATAATCGTGATCAAAAAGAATTTGGTTTTATTGATTTCTATGATGGTACTAGTATAAATACATTACAAATTGTTTATACTAAAGACTTACCTAATTTTGATGAAGTATGTCATATTTTAGCTGGTACTTCTTTAAAGATTGAAGGAACTTTAGTTGAATCAAATGGTAAACAAGATTTTGAAGTTAAACCTGATTTAATTGAAGTAATTGGAGACTGCCCAGCAGACTATCCAATTCAACCTAAAAGACATACTATGGAATTCTTAAGAAGCCAAGCTTACTTAAGACCTAGAACAAAAACATTCCAAGCTGTATTTAAAGTAAGAAGTGTTGCTGCACAAGCTATTCATACTTACTTCCAAGAACATAATTATGTTTATGTTCACACACCACTTTTAACTACTGCTGATTGTGAGGGATCAGATCAAATGTTTAAAGTAACTACTTTAGATTTGAATAATGTTCCTAAAGCAGATGGTAAAGTGGACTTTTCACAAGATTTATTTGGTAAACAAACATATATAACTGGTTCAGGACAATTACATGGTGAAACTTTTGCTATGGCATTTAAAAAGATTTATACTTTTGGTCCTACATTTAGAACTGAGAATTCTAATACTAAAACACATGCAAATGAGTTTTGGATGATTGAACCAGAAATGGCATTTATGCATTTAGATGACTTAATGAACGTTGAAGAAGAAATGTTAAAATATGTTGTTAAAGATGTAATGGATAAATGTAGTGAAGAATTAAAATTCTTAGATAGTTTTGTATCTAAAGGATTAATTGAAAGATTAGAAAAAGTTGTTAATAATGCTTTCGTTAAGATTACTCATCATGAAGCAATTGATTTATTATTAAACTCAGGAGAGAAATGGGAATTTACTCCTGATTATGAATCAGATATTGCTAAAGAGCATGAAAGATGGATTACTGATCACTTTGGAGCTCCAGTATTTATATATAATTGGCCTAAAGATATTAAGGCTTGGTATATGAAACTTAATGATGATGGAAAAACAGTTGCTGCTGTTGACTTAGAAGTTCCTGGTTCTGGAGAACTTATGGGTGGATCTGAAAGAGAAGTAAATTTAGACAACTTAGAAGAATTAGTTAAAATCCATGGTGTAGATAGAAGCCAAATCGAATGGTATTTAAATTTAAGAAAATTTGGTGGATGTTATCATTCTGGATTTGGTATGGGATTTGAAAGATTAATTATGTATTTAACTGGGGTTGAAAACATTAGAGATGTTATTCCATATCCTAGAACACCTGGTAATTGTGAATTTTAATAATTAGAAAGGGTTGATTCCAATGAATAAATATAGAACTCACCTTATAAAGGATATCGACGAATCATTAGTTGGAAGTGAAATAGTTGTATCTGGATGGGTAGAAAATATTCGTGATCATGGAGGAGTTTTATTCTTAGATTTAAGAGATGAAACTGGAACACTTCAAACTGTTTCAAATGATGACGATATGTTTAAAGGTATTGCTAAAGAATCTGTTGTAAGA
>OCVV011183805.1_pt1 | contig 17875 bp, 15 predicted proteins | sample 1539721 | NCBI WGS metagenome assembly OCVV01 (sample SAMN02144230, study PRJEB22623) | gut metagenome | biome: sheep rumen | host: Ovis aries | place: New Zealand | reverse complement strand
GATTGAAGACACTGGATGCGGAATACGGGAAACTCTGCCGCAGCATCGCATTTGACATTCTCGGCAGCCGCGAGGACGCGGAGGAGTGCTTCAATGACGCACTGATGCGGGTCTGGAACACGGTTCCGCCGGTGCAGCCCGAGAGCATGCGCGCCTATCTGGTGACGATCGTGCGCAGACTTGCGATCAATCGCTACCGCGCAGATCATGCACAGCGCAGAGGCGGCAGTCAGATGCCGTCCGCGATCGACGAGCTCGCGGAGATTCTGATTTCCGATGAATCGGTCGAGCAGGAGCTTGACCGGCGGACGCTCCGCGACGGGATCATGCGCTTTCTGCATACACTTCCGCAGGAGACACAATCGGTCTTTTTGCAGCGCTACTGGATGATGCGCCCGGTGAGCGAGATCGCGGAGGCGGGGCAGATCACCAAGAGCAAGGTGAAGATGACGCTGCTGCGGACAAGACAAAAGCTGAAGGAATTTCTGATGAAGGAGGGCTTATTATGAAACCGATTGATTTTCTGGATGTGCTCGGCGATATGGATGAAGCAGAGGTCGATCGGATGCTGGACGGCATCGGCACGGAAAGGGCTGTATCCGACCGGACATTCGGGCATTCTCCGCTTCCGGCAGTGATCCTGCTGGGCAGCATTGCTGCATGTGCGGCTGTTGTGATCGGCATCGGCAGCTTTGCGAAGGAGCGGAAAACGATGCGCAGTCAGCCGAATGAGCAGAACAGCTCGCTTCTGTCCGAGGTGACGGAGCAGACGGCCGCTCTGACCGGCACGACGGCCATGACACAACAGACAGAGACCACGACCGTCACGACCGGGACATCTGTCACGCAGACAACATCCCTGACCGTGACCGAAAAGCCCGCGGAGACCGGAGCAGCGCCCGGCGGCGCGGCTGTGACCGTCCCGCAGAACGGGACACAGCAGACCGATGCACCTGCACACACGTCGGAAACACAGTCCGCACCGACCTTTACTACCACGACGGTCACAACGACCGGCACCGCTCCGCCGCATACCGTGATCCGGGAACCCTCTGACTATGAGATCGGAGACATAGACATGGACGGCAGATTCACCTATGCAGATTATTACTGCATCCTGCTTGTCTATGAGCTCAGAAACAGCGGGGAGCAGGGGAAGGCACTGGTCCCGTTCAGTGCGGAGCAGCTCAGGCTCGGCGATGTGAACGGAGGCATGCTGTTCAGCGGACAATACCACGACGGCTACCTCGAATATGAGTATATGATGCGGGAAAATCCGGTCGAAAATATCGACTGGCAGGATCCGGGTCTGGTTCAGTGCGCCTGCGCTGCCTCCGAATATACCGGCAATCCGGTCACACCGCTGCAAATTGCGGAGGGATATGCTCAGACAGAATTATACTGGAACGGCATCGCGAAGCAGGTTATACAGGGAAATCCGGAAAAATATGCGGAATATCTCGGAGTCTACTATGATATCTATGCCTATGTCTGGAGCAGCACAAATACCGGAAAGATGCAGGAAAACTTCGACACATTCTATGAAAACGGCGTGCTGATGTATGAGGAAACTGAAAACTGCATGCTGATTGATGATGTTCACATCCGCCGCCCGCTCCCGACACTTGATTCCCTGCTTGCGGAGATCGCAGATATGGCCGAATTTCGGTTTGTCTGATCTCTCCGGCGCCGGAAACGGGATTTTCAGCGACCGAAACGGACGCCGCAGCCTCTCTGAACCCATCTCAGAGAGGCTGCGGCGATTTTGCGCAGATACGGGCAGCGCCGTATGCGGATACCGGTGCGGAGCTGCTGTTTTTTTCGGCCGGCGTGAATTCTGAAAAAGAATTGCAAAAAAAACAGGAAAGCACTTGAAAAATGGATGAAAATATGATATACTATAACAGGAATATCAGATATTACAGCGGAGGCATAACGCATGCAACACTACAATATCGCGATCGACGGGCCCTCCGGCGCGGGAAAAAGCACCCTCGCACGCAGGCTCGCGCAGCGGCTGGGATGTATGTATATTGATACAGGTGCGCTCTACAGAACGATCGCACTTTATATGCTGCGGCAGAATGCGCAGACAGATGAGGAGATCACGGACGCGCTGTCCGGACTGACCGTGACAATGGAGCATATCGGCGGTGAACAGCATGTGTTCGCAAACGGCGAGGATGTCAGCGGCCTGATCCGTACTTCTGAAGTCTCGATGGCCGCGTCCAGAGTGTCGGCTGTTCCGGCCGTGCGCGCATTTCTGCTCGATTTGCAGCGCACACTGGCACAGACGCATTCCGTTGTCATGGACGGGCGGGATATCGGTACGGTCGTACTGCCCGATGCCGATGTGAAGATCTATCTGACGGCGTCCGCCGAGAAGCGCGCATACCGCCGCTTTCTCGAGCTCGAGGAAAAACAGCCCGGCGCGCAGACCATGGAATCTGTGCTCGCTGATGTCATCCGCAGAGATGAACAGGACATGAACCGCGAGATCGCGCCGCTCAGGCAGGCCGATGATGCGGTGCCGGTCGATACCTCAGACGCCGATCTGGAGCAGTCTGAGCAGATGCTGCTCCGTGTTTGCGGGGAGAAGCTCGGTCTATGAACGGTTTTTACAAGTTTGCAATGCTCGTGATGCGCGTTGTGATGCCGCTCTGGTACAAGATCGACGCGGAGGGCACGGAGTATCTTCCCGATGAGGGCGGATATCTCTTTGTCAGCAATCACCGCAGCAATGCCGACCCGATTTTGATCGGAATCCAGAATCGCGATACGCAGTTCTGCTTCCTCGCCAAGCAGGAGCTCTTTTCGTCCGGACCGGTCGGATGGCTGCTCCGAAAGCTCGGCGGTGTCGCAGTGGACCGCGGTGCAGGCGATGTCACAGCACTGGAGGAGATCGCCTTCCGCCTGCAAAATGGCGAGAATGCGCTGATTTTTCCGGAGGGAACCCGCTCGAAGGACGGAAAGCTGGGGCATTTCAAGACCGGTGCGGCGCTGATCGCAGCACAGACCGGTGTGCCGGTCGTTCCTGTCGCGATTTCATTCGAGGGCAAGCTGCATTTCCGCAGCCATATTTCCGTCCGCTACGGCGCACCGTTTGACATTCCGGAGACTGACCCGCACGATCCGTCTCCGGCTGTGCTGAAGCAGATCCGCCGTGCCATGACGGACAGCGTTTCCGGACTCCTGGAAATGAAGGATCAGGAGGATGTGCCGCAGCAGAAGGCATTGCCGCTCCGCACTGAGCGGAATCCGGAAATCCGAAAAGCGGAGACAAACACCAATGAAACACGAGAATCGGAGGATACAGAAAACAAAATGAGCAGAAACAGGCATAGCAATCACCCCGGTTCCGGTGAACCGGAGAACACGAGAAAGAATCGCGGCAGCGCGCCGGAGGCAGAGGATACCCGCAGAAAGAATCTGCCCGTTCCGGACGATGCGGATGAATTCGACTTCATCTTTGATGATTTCGATGAGGACGATGAGACTGCTGCGCCGGCCGGCGAGACTGCGGAGGCTGCGGAGGACGATGCCGCGATCGCCGAAGATGCGGATGACGCAGCAGATGAGGAATACGATACCGATGCAGATTTCCTCGACGGTGAGGAGGATGCACAGGAGGAATACAGCGAGATCCTTGACGAGGAGGATGCGTCCGCTGAGGAGGAAATCTCTGACGGGGATGACTTCACGGATGATGAAGAATTCGCCGACGGGGAAGCGTATCCCGAGGACGATTACTCCGAGGACGATTACTCCGAGGACGAGTATTCTGAGGATGATGATTCCGAGGATGAATTCGATGAGGAGGAGTACCCGGAGGACGAGTATTCTGAGGAGGATTACGCCGAGGAGGAGTATTCTGAGGAAGAATTTGACGATGCGGATGAATCCGCAGAGGAACCGAAGAAGACCTCAATTTTTTCCAAGATCGCTGCGCCTTTCAAAAAGCTGTTTGCCAGCCTGAATGCGGAGCCCGATATGCCGGACTTCGATGAGGATGACGATGCAGACGACGAGGACAGTGAGGACGACGCACCGGCCGTCAAGCGCCGCAAGCCTGAAAAAGTCCGCGCTGTACAGGATGATTATGACGACGGGGACGGACGCGATGCTGAGGAGGCGCTGCCGGAGGATGATGCAGAGGACGATCTCTTTGCGGATGATGATGATGCATTTGCCGATGACGGGGATGACTTCACTGAGGAATCCGCAGAGGATGAACCCGCGGAGAAACCGTCTGATGACGTTTATGACGATCCGTTTGACGCGGATGAGCCCGAAGCGGCAGCAGAGGAGTCCGAGGATGATACCAGAGACTACGTGCCCGCGGCGGCTGACCGCAAGGAGCTGAGCCGCAGAAAGCAGCGGACACAGGTCTGGAACAGTGAGGATGTGAAGAAGGCAGAGGCCGCAGGCTATCAGGAGCCGGTCTATGACGAGCCCGATATCTTCGGCGGCGATGCTTCCTATGACGAGGAGGAGTCCTACGACGAGCCCGATTATCAGGATGAATACGACGACGGTTATGACGATACGGATGAGGCAGAAAACAGCCGCAGAGGCCTTTCGGGCATTTCCCTGCGCAAGCCCTTCCGCCGCAGAACCGCTGTCCGCGACCTGGACGATGATTTCTATGATGAGGACGAAGAAGAATCCGGGGAGAATGTCGATGATGCCTACGATGACGGCGACTCCGATGAGGATGCAGGCGGAATGTTCGGCGGCAAGATCGACTACGGCAAGATCGCACTGATTCTGACCTTTGTGATTCTCGGCATTTTCGCGATCGACTTTGTCCGCAGACTCTGGGGAAGCTGGAGTGAGGACAAGAACCGCCTGAATATCCAGAGCGGCGTTTCCTCCGAGGTGGAATCCATGACGCCGGATGTGACCGGCATCGCGGAGGTCACGAGCACCAGTGCTGTGATCGAAACCACCACAACAACGCTTTCAACTGAGATTTTCACCTCTCCGTATGAGTCCACCAGCGATGCGAACGATCCCGGTGCGGATGTTGAGAACAGAGAGAGCGAAACGACCGCAGTTGCCAATGCTGAAATGCACCGCGGCAGTGCGATCCTGATCAACGCGGATCATCAGCAGACCGCCACGCCGAATTTGGTCACGATCGGCTCGATCGGTCTTCAGCATGTCCGTATGGTCAACACCGAGCTTCAGATCGACAGCAGCATGTCGCAGGATCTGGTGCGCTGGTTCAGCGATTTCTATGCAGCGACCGGACTGGGCAATGTCATGATCTATTCGACAACACAGCAGCCTGCTGCGGCAGTCTCCGCACAGGTGCCTTACGGCATCGCGATCCCGGAGCGTACCGCAGGTCTGTCCCTTGACCTCGCGATCCTCGATGAAACGAACAAGACGCACACGCCTTATTCGGCGAGCGGAAATTATGCATGGCTCGCAGATCATGCACACGAGTACGGCTTCATCGTGCGGTATCCCGATGACAAGACCGAATCCACCGGCATGGAGGGCAATACATGGCACTTCCGCTATGTCGGCGTTCCGCATGCTGCCTACATCAAGGAAAACAAGCTCTCCCTCGAGGAGTATCTGACCAAGCTCTCCGGCAGAACATGGGAGAAGGAGCACCTGACCGTGACGGTCGGCGGCGTGAACTACGAGATGTATTACGCACCGGCTTCTCAGCTTGATGCAACGACGGAGATCAAATTCCCGGTCGGCGCACAGCCTGTCGTTTCCGGCGATAACATCAACGGTTTCGTGATTTCCTGCGTGAAGCAGTAAGAAAAAGGCATCGCATATCGCTTCATACGCGGTATGCGATGCTTTTTTATGTGAATAACCGGACAGCGCCCGCCAGCAGCATGCACAGCGCCGTGCCGACGCAGACCGGCAGCAGAATTGCGCAAAACGTCCAGCGTTTGCTGCGTGTTTCGCGGTAGATCGTCAGCAGAGTGGTCGCGCAGGGCGCATGGAACAGTGTGAACAGCAGGAAGCATGCGGCGGTGAGGTGCGTCCAGCCGTGCGTGATGAGCAGTGCATGCAGCGCTTCAAGCGAACCGTAATCCGTCAGCGCGGTTGTGCCGAGATAGGCTGTGACCGTGACCGGCAGCACGATCTCATTCGCCGGCAGTCCCAGGATAAATGCCAGCACGATCACACCGTCCAGTCCGAGCAGCCCGCCGACCGGCGCGAGCGCGGCAGACAGATGCGCGATGACGCTTTGCCCGCTGACGGTGAGATTTGCGCAGAGCCAGATCAGCAGGCTGACCGGCGCGGCAGTCATGACGGCACGGCCGAGCACAAAAACCGTGCGGTCAAGCACCGATCTCACCAGAACCTGCCGGAGCTGCGGCATGCGGTACGGCGGCAGCTCCAGTACAAAGGAACTGCGCTCTCCGCGCAGAATGCTTCTGCCGAGAAATGCCGATGCTGCGAATGTGACGGCGACGCTCAGCAAAATCAGCCCGGTCATCATTCCGGCCGCACGCACGGAACCGCCCGTCCCGCTGCCCGCAAAGAATACAGTTACGATCGCCAGCAGCGCCGGAAATCGGCCGTTGCAGGGGACAAGCGCATTCGTCAGAATCGCGATCAGGCGCTCACGGCGGCTCTCGATGATGCGGCATTCCGTCACGCCGACCGCGTTGCAGCCAAAGCCCATTGTCATCGTCAGCGCTTGTTTTCCGCATGCTCTGCACCGGGCACAGCAGCCGTCCATGTTGAATGCGAGCCGCGGAAGCAGTCCGGTGTCCTCCAGCAGTGTGAACAGCGGGAAGAAGATCGCCATTGGCGGGAGCATGACCGAAACGACCCAGCCGGTGCCGCGGAGCGCGCCGTCGATCAGTGCGCCCGAGAGCCAGTGCGGCCATGCAGCCGTATGCCGCAGGAGCCATGCACAAAGCGCTGAAAATGTGCGGGAAAGCAGCTCAGACGGGTAATTCGCGCCGATCAGCGTCAGCCAGAAGATCATGAGCAGCAGTGCGCCGGTGAGCGGCCAGCGCAGCCATTTTCCGGTCAGCAGACGGTCGGCGGCCTCTGTCCTGCGGTGCGGATGCGGCGGCATCGTGACCGCATCGCGGCAGAGCGCAGCGGCTTCTTTCAGCAGCTCACACGGTGCAGCAGGGGAGTGCTCTGCATTGGAATTCTTCGTATTTGCCTGCTTTTCTGCGGCATCCAGAACAGGGCGCAGCGTTTGCTTCCTCCGTGCTGTGATACCGATGACCGGCACACCGAGAGCCTCCGAGAGCTGTGCGCAGTCGATGTGGATGCCCTTTTTCTCCGCCTCATCCATCAGATTCATCACAACAATCAGACGGCTGTCCAGCGCGCGCAGCTCCAGTGCCAGCCGCAGACTGCGCTCCGGGCTCGTTGCATCACAGATGCAGAGGATACAGTCATGCGGTGTTTGCCGGATCATTTCACCGGCAGCAGCTTCCTCAGCCGTGGCCGATTCGAGCGCATAGGTGCCCGGCGTGTCGATCAGCCGGACGGAGATCCCGTTGTGGACAAAATGCCCTTCTGCGCCGGCGACAGTCTTGCCGCACCAGTTGCCGGTGTGCTGCTTCAGGCCGGTGAGCGCGTTGAAAACTGTGCTTTTTCCGACATTCGGATTGCCCGCCAGCAGATAGGTACGGCCTGCGGATGCGGCTGACCGGAGCCTGATGCGGGCACATTGCTCCGCGCGCAGTGCAAGCGTCACGCCGCGCACCGTGAAAGCGACCGGTGAACCGCCGCTGCCGACGAGCTTGCAGGTCACCTTTGTCCCCGGCACGATGCCGAGCTGTGCCAGCCGCTGACGTTCCGGATCATCCGCGCAGATATCCGTGATCTCACCGCTTTCCCCGGGCTGAAGTGCGGCGAGTGTTCGTGTGGTATCCAATTCATCACCCCTTCGGTATCCGTTTGTTCATCATATGTGACGGGGTGAAATTTGGTGCATCAGAGGTCTTCCGGACGAATGCTGTGCCGCAGACGGAGCATGCCGTACAGGTTCGGGAGTGCCATGCAGGCATTGCACAGATCACAAATGCACCAGAGCCACTCCGGACTGCCGAGTGCGCCGGAAAAAGCCGCCAGCAGACTGAGCGCCGTGAATCCTGCGGTGCTCCGGCCGCCGGAGAGATACCGGAACGCGGCCAGTCCGCAGGGATACCAGCCGATCATCGTTGCAAATGCCAGCAGGATCATGTTGACCGCCAGAAACAGTCCCGCAGCGCGTCCGAGGCCGGCAGAAAACGCACCGAGCAGCAGTCCTGCGGCATCGGTTCCGTTCAGGGAGATGCCCGGCGCAGTCAGTATGACAAGCGCGGTTGCAGTGCAGCAGATGACCGTGTCGGCAAAGACCTCTGCTGCCGCCCATTTCCACTGCGGTTTGTCTCCGGCATCCATGTGCAGGATTCCGGAGCTCCCGAGGCCGGCCTCATTTGAGAAAATGCCGCGTTTTAATCCCTCTGCCATGCAGCGCAGCAGCAGGGACGCTGTGAACCCGCCGCCCGCTGCGCGGAATCCGAACGCCTCACGGCAGATGACCGAGAGCGCGTGCGGGAGAGCGGCCGCATGCATGCAGAGAAGAACCGTGCAGCCAAGGAGATACATCCCGCAGAGCAGCGGCATGAGCTTCAGGGCAAAGCTGCGGATGCCGGACACACCGCCGATCAGCAGCAGCCCCAGCAGGAGCGCCGTCACAGTTCCGGTGACGGGTGCCGGAACGCCGAATGCGGCAGCGCTTTGTGCGATTGTGCTGCTCTGTGCGAGATTTCCCATGCCGAGCGCAGCGCCGATGCAGCAAAATGCAAACACGCGAACCGGCACACGGCTTTGCAGACCATTTTGCAGATAAGCGAGTGCGCCGCCGGCGGATGAGCGGGTACGGAATTTCGCGCTCAGCAGGTTTTCTGCGCAGACCAGCACCATGCCGAGCAGTGCAGAAATCCACATCCAGAAGATCGCGCCGGGGCCGCCGGCCAGCAGTGCAAGTGCGGTTCCCGCGAGGTTGCCGGTGCCCATTGTTGCGGCGAGTGCGCCCGCAAAGATCTCCCGCTGACTGCGGTCTGCGCCGTGCAGGAGACTGCCGAAGGTACCGCGCAGGACGCCGCTCAGTCCGCGCACAGGCCGCCCGCGCAGCCGCACCGCACAGACGATCGCCGTGACGATCAGCAAAGCGGGCAGGATGCTCCCCCAGAGAAGCTGTGTGACAGTTTGCATGTGCATTCCCCCTCTGTGGAGCATATGCGCACACGGCGGGCTGTATGCTGCCCGGGCAGTACCGGAGCAGGGAAGTGCCTTCGCTCAATGGGCATAACTGATATCAGGGCAAAAATCTCCGTTTCGCCGCTTCCTGACCGCCGGGCTTGACATTCTGCCGGTTTCCTGCTATAATGACTGTATTCTATTCCGGAGATTGGAGGCGGCTGCGCTGCATTTCAAAACAGTCAGCGGAATTCTATCCGCGCAGAACGGCATGAACCTGTACCGCGGCTGTACGCACGGCTGCATCTACTGCGATTCCCGCAGCAAATGCTACCGGATGCAGCATGCCTTTGAGGATATTGAGGTCAAGGAGAATGCGCTGACGCTGCTTGAGGCTGCACTTCGCCGCAGGCGCCGCCGCTGTATGATCGCGACCGGATCCATGTCTGACCCGTATATGCCGCAGGAGGCGAAGCTGAAGTATGTGCGGCAGGCTTTGGAGCTGGTGCTTCGGTACGGATTCGGCTGGACTGTCATCACCAAGTCTGACCTCATCCTGCGCGATCTTCCGCTGATGCAGCAGATCCATGCACAGACGAAATGTGTCGTGCAGATGACGCTGACAACTGCGGACGAGGCACTTTGCCGCATCGTTGAGCCGCATGTCTGTACGACGGCGCGCCGGTTTGAGGTGCTGAAGATCCTGCGCGATGCGGGCATCCCGACTGTTGTCTGGCTTTGTCCGATCCTGCCGTTTCTCAATGACACGGAAGAAAATATCCGTGCAATTCTGGATATGTGCATTGAGGCGAAGGTGCGCGGCATCGTCTGCTTTGGCATGGGAATGACGCTGCGCGAGGGAAACCGCGAATACTACTATGCGCAGCTCGACCGGCATTTTCCCGGCCTGAAGGAACGGTATATCCGCAGCTTCGGCAATGCCTATATGCTCCCGAGTCCGAACGATGCGCCGCTTTCCGCGCTGTTTCATCAGACGTGTGCGGCACACGGAATCATGCATAACAATGACGGGATCTTCCGCTGGCTGTCGGAATTTGAAGAACCGTCGCAGGGGGAACAGCTCACGCTGTTCTGAAAGAAGGAGTGTGGAATGTTTCAATCGTATTTTCAGAAAGTGACGGAGCTTCTCGCGCTGGAATATAACTGTGCGCCGGAGGATTTCCGCAGACAGGAAAATGTCCTCACGGTTTCGGTTCTGCGTGAGGGGCGGCGTATCTATTCGCTGGAGCCGTATTTCTTTCACATGGTTACTGCGGGCAGCAACACGGTCATCACGGCAGATGAATCTATGCACCCGTTTCTGCGGGAGCTGATGAAAGCCCCCGATGCGCAGGGACACTGGCTGATGTCGGTGCCGAATTTTGTGCGGATCGAACAGGAGCTGAACCGGCACGGCTATACGCTGACCCAGACGCATCACATGTTCCTGCCTGCATCAGATCAGACGCCGGAGGGAAACTGGCCTGTCCGCCGGTTTTATGATGCGGAGATCATGCCGTTTTACGGGGATCCGCGCTTTCCGAATGCGATCTGTCCGGAATATCTCGCGGGACGTCCTGACCGGATCGTGATCTGTGCCTATGATGAAGCGGGTGAGATCGCAGGTATGACCGGCTGCTCGGAGGATGCACCGCACTGGCAGCAGATCGGGATTGATGTTCTGCCGGCATACCGCTCGCGGGGGCTTGGCAGCTATCTGGTCACGATGCTCAAAAATGAGATCCTCGGGCGCGGAGATATCCCGTTCTACGGGACTGTGCTGAGCAATTACCATTCACAGCAAATCGCGCTGCATGCAGGATTCCGTCCTGCATGGGTCGAGATCGGAGCTGAGAAAATACGCGAAGAAAAAGGGGAAGTGTGCGATGTATGAGGCGCTGAAGGCGCAGATCGTCAGTGTTTGCCGTAAGATGTGGCAGAAGAACTGGGCGGCGGCGAATGACGGAAATGTCAGCGTGCGGGTCGGGGATGACCGTTTTCTGACCACGCAGACCGGCGTCAGCAAGGGCGATATCACGGCGGAAATGATCGGTCTGATCGACGGACAGGGCCGGGTGATCGAAGCGGAGGCAGGCTTCCGGCCGTCCTCTGAGGTAAAGATGCACCTCCGGTGCTATCGGGAGCGCGATGATATCGGAGCGGTCGTGCATGCGCACCCGCCCTGCGCGACCGGTTATGCCTGTGCGCATCAGCCGCTCGATGATTACTGCCTGATCGGGCAGGTGATCTTTGTCGGAGCCGTGCCGGTCACGCCCTACGGGACGCCCTCAACGGAGGAGGTCCCCGATGCGATCGCGCCGTATCTTGCTGAGCATGATGTGCTGCTGCTTGCAAATCACGGCGCACTGGCGCTCGGCACAGACCTCACCGCAGCCTACTGCCGCATGGAAATGCTGGAGCATCAGGCGCAGATCTCGCTGGTTGCAAAGCTGCTTGGCGGAGCAGTCGATCTGCCCCGTGCGGATATCGACCGCCTGATCGGGATGCGGCCGCAGTACGGTGCTGCCGGCCGGCATCCGGGTTACCGGAAATACCCGCAGAAATAACAAAGACCCGCGCCGCCTGTGATGACGGTGCGGGTCAGCTTTAGGAGAAGAATCCCTCGATCTCGTTGAGCTCAGTCTCATTTGAGGCTGTCGAAATGATGCAGTTCATATAATTGCCGATCTTCCGGAGATAATAGGCCTGATAATAGGTATCGCCGGAGGCTGTTACGTCGATCTTGTAGATCAGCTTGCGGTAGGTTTCGCCGCAGAGTGAAATATCTGTCTCATCGCCGATCAGTGTATAGTTTGAACCGCTGTTGGATGTGAGCTGGAGCTTGAATGATACCAGATAATCCTTCATCGTGACAGCATTCACATCCGGGACTTCCTTTGCGAGATTCTCGTACATTACGATAACATTTGAGCCGTTGGCAGGATTATTCGCCATGCCGTCATAGATCGTCACCTGATCGACGAGAGCCTTCTTTACGGATTCTGCGGTCTGGCCGTCACCGGCAATGTTCATCATCTCAAGGAGCTCATCCTCCGTTGAAAAGACCCATGTCTCCGGTACGGTCATGCTCAGTCCGCTGAAGCTGCTGGAGTAGGTCTGTCCGGTAACGCTGCCGCGATCGAATGCGTCGGCTGCTGCCTCAGAACTTGCCTCAGAATCTGCCGCAGAGGAGGCCTCTGAGCTTTCTCCGGAATCCGCCTCGGAACCGGCCTCTGCGCTTGATGCAGAGGATTCTGCCGAGGACGCTGCGGGAGCTGCGGATGACGATGAATCTCCGCAGGCTGTCAGGGCACAGGCACTCAGAAGAAGCGACAGTGCGATTGCTGTTTTTTTCATAGTGTATTCCTCCGTATAATTTCTGTTTGCTGTCCGGCGAATATATCATATCATATTTCTGCATTTCTGTCAAGCACAGCGAACAGGGAGAGCGGTAAAGCGGGAATTTGATGCCCGGGATATCGGTGATTCACATTGAGCGCCTCACAAAAGCTCGCGGAGTCCGGATGCAGAGCCTCTGACCGCCGGGCGCATACCCCGCGACCGGCTAAAATGCACGGCAGGACAAAGGATACGGAGAAAATGACAAAAATCATATTTACCCCCGGACTAAGAGGAGAAGCAAGTTTTGTTCATTATACTGCATATATTGGGTGTGACTGCCAATGCATGCGCCTCAGTTCCTCCGCTCTATTTTTTGTCTGTAACAATATTGATATGAATACTTGGCTCGGAGAACGCGATCCGAGCCTTTTTCTGTTTACTGTTACCCATTTTGCGCGCATGTTGTCCTGCTGTTTGTTTTTTTCGGCTGCTCATTTTTTCCGGCTGCACCCATTGAACTTTTCCGGATAATGTGATATAACCGGGCAGTGCCCGGCTCCATTTTTGCTCCCATGTTTTCATTCTGAGACTTTTTTCTCACTGCTCCCATTGCACTTTTCTGCATATTGTGATATAATATTGAATATTACTGATTACGACAAAGGAGCATCAGGTATGGGCTCGATTATAAAAAAAATCAAAGCATTGATGAAACGATCGGGAGATCGTACAGAACTTTCGATAGACCTTTTGTGTCTTTTGGCTTCCTGCGGACTGATATTCATGCTGCCGCAAAGGATGAGTATTCTTTTCTGGATCACTTTTGGTATTTCGGCATTTCTCTTCTGTATCGGCTTTTTCCGTATGGGCACTGTCATAGACAGATGCAAGGCGAAGAAAGTGAAGCGCTTATCGGGCATTTTGCTGATAGCATCCGGTATCGTGCTGAACTGTTCCGGTGTATTTGCGATATGGAAAACGCAGAGCATTGAACGTGGGATATGTATCGCAACATTGCTCCTGATCGAAGCGATCGTAACGTATTCTGCTGCCGCAAGCCGTGCAGTCACACTGCGCTTTCAGTGGATCATATCTTTGATTTTTCGGGCAGCAGCAGTTCCTTTGGCGGTTGGAGGAATCGCCGCCATTGTGCATTCGATCATCTCCTCTTTTTCCGGCACAAATATCGCAATCGGAGTATTTATGCTGATCGAAAGTATTGTGTTCTGGGCAATCGGCAGCGGCAATGATCCATTCAATCAAGCCTTTTCGCCGATCAGAGCTGTACCCAATATGAATAAAACTGTGCAGGAGCTCTGCGATGCGCTTGCAGACACAGAAACACAGCTCGGTTTCCCCTGGATCGGTAAGATAAGCACGAACAAAGAAGAAACGATCATCTACGGTCCGACAGAGGAAGACATTTTTGTATACGGCCATTTCCATTTCGGCAGATTTTACATTGTATCCTGTGATGATATTTCCCTCTTAAATGCAGAGCAAGCCGATGCACACCGTATTGCTGAGATACCTGACAGCAAAGGAAGAAGCATTGATACTGAATCACTTCCGGAAGCATATTCCAATATGATAACAAGGTATCTGGAGAACGGAAAGGTCATATGGAGCATCAAGCTCAACAGGCATAGAGATTGAATAGAGTACTTGGTCAGGGTATGATCCCAATAAAACCGTTTTTCAAATCAAAACAGTGCCATTCTCCGACAGTAGAGAGCGGCACTGCTTTTTTATAGCAAAATCGTCTGTTTATCGCATTTTTTGATTGTTCGTAAGGTATTCGGGCAGCTTCATCAACTATTAACCACTTCGACAAAATATATGTACTCACGCTGATGTTCAGCGAGTCCTTTGCAGAGCACCCCGGACGGCCGAGGCTCTCTACATAGAGGGGATCGCTCTCACGCACATAGTCAAGCATTGCCCTGAGCTGAGGGCGGTCTGTATTTGCTCATGACAGCTACCCGGAGAAGATGCGGTCAACCTGATAACCGCACATGATCTCCTGCTGTCTCGCTGTTTCCTGATGCCGCGTAGAAAGACGGAAATAATCTATTTTGCTCATAGTTGTTGTTTCATTTCTGATGTAAAATCTTTTCTTTCTGTTGGTTGGCGGTTGACTTGTTGGCGGTGATGATGTATAATTACAGATAAGGGCAGGCATTCGGCTGGCTCATGAAAATCTGATTTTAACGGAGGTTGCATGATGATACGGGAAATAGCAGAAAATGATTTTGATAGACTTTTACGGTTATATATGCAATTACACGATAATCCGTTTCCTGAAAAGAATGCCAGAGTGCTGAGTGTCTGGAACAGCATACTGAATGATGAAAATCATCATATTATTGTAGCTGAAGAAAACGGCATGATAGTGTCTTCCTGCGTTTGTGTTATCATACCAAATCTAACACGAGGACAGCGCCCATATGCTTTTATTGAAAATGTGATTACTGATCAGAATTACAGAAAAAAGGGGTATGCAACAGCATGCCTGAATTTTGCAAGAGAAATAGCCCTGCGAGAGAATTGCTATAAGATGATGCTGTTGACTGGTTCAAAAGAAAAATCTACCCTTGATTTTTATGAACAAGCAGGATATATTCAAAATGATAAAACTGCTTTTATACAATGGTTGTAAATCTGATTGTTCATAGTAACTATATACATTCCACGGCAGGGAGAGCCAACCTCTCCCTGCCGTATTTTATTCAAGTGCATTGTTATTTCTGTGCGAAGATCTGCGCATTTTGCAGATATTGGCGGGATCCGGCGTGCAGATACATTGCACCGCGGAATTCCCGTATCCGGATGTTCGAGACGCAGGCAAAATGCCGCTGTATCAAGCGGGAATGCGATACACAAGCACAGGTGGCTTGCGGGTCATTCCGCTATAAGAATGTAATCCCGGGACTCTGAATGAATAGCCCGGCTCTGCCGGGTTATTCATGTTTTAACTGTCTCTTGACATAAGACGCCGGCTGTGATAAAATGAATCCAGAACAGGAGGTGTTAAAATGCCTTTATCATTGCTTCACACAGACATCACGCAGTTCCCGTGTGATGTGCTTGTTCTTTCAACAGATGAATCTTTGCGTTATGGCGGGAGTGTATTCGGCGCAGTTTGCAGTGCAGCAGGTCCATCCATGCCGGATTTGCTGCGAAAACTGGGTCAGTTTGGAATCGGGCAGGCGCAAGCTGTTCCTGATGCGGACCGGTTCGATCCGAAGGCACGAAATCTCATTGTCACTGCGGCGCCCACATGGCAGGACGGCAAACACGGTGAAACAGAGCAGCTTGCCGCGTGTTATCACAGCAGCTTGAAAATAGCCGCCGCGATGCGATGCAAAAGGGTCGGCATCAGCCTGATTGACTCCGGCGTTTACGGTTTTCCAAAAGATATTGCGCGTGAAATCGCTGTGCAGGCTTTGCTGAATGATCCGCATATCGGTGAGCTTGATATTTTTCTGCTGACATTTGATTGGAGCCGCTACAATACGCATATAGAGCGTGCAAGACAGCTCGAACGGTATCTGAACCTCACATACTGCAAGAACGCGAAAAAACAAAGCACTCCGTTCAGAGAAAGGATAGGCTTGGGGCGTCTTGATGGCACTGCTGTCGGCGTAATGGGCAGAAGGCCGTCCTTTTTCACTGCCGAATTGCTCGATGAGCGGCTGAAACAGCTTGACGAGAGTTTTACGGAAATGCTGCTGCGCAAGATCGACGAAGCGGGCATCAAGGATTCCGAATGCTACAAGCGGGCGAATGTCTCCAAGCAGCTATTCTCAAAAATCCGCTCCAATCCGCATTACCGTCCCAAAAAAGAGACCGTAATCGCGTTTGCACTGGCGCTCGAACTGAATCTGGATGATACAAATGCGTTACTGCAATCAGCGGGCTATTCACTTTCGCACAGCAGCAAATTCGATGTTATCATCGAATATTTCATCAGCAAGCGCATCTATGATGTGTTCGAGATCAATGAGGCGCTGTATATGTACGATCAGCCGATTCTGGGCTCAGAATAAAACGTCCACTTCCGGTTGACCCATTCCTCCTTTTGTTGTGGTATAATGAAGACACAGAAAACAACCTGTCCACAACCAAAAGGAGGAATTTTTATGAAAAACAATCTCACGGAAATGGTCTTTATTCTTGACCGCAGCGGCTCTATGAACGGATTGGAAGCCGACACGATCGGTGGCTTCAATTCGATGATCGAAAAGCAGAAGAAAGAGAACGGCGATGTGTTTGTGACGACCGTTCTGTTTGACAACCGCTGCAAGCTGCTGCACGACCGGCTGCCGCTTGACAAGGTTCCGGCGATGACGGGAAAAGACTATCAGGTCGGCGGCGGAACCGCCCTGCTCGATGCCGTCGGCGCTGCAATCAACCAGATCAGAACAATCCACAAATATGCAAGACCGGAGGATGTTCCTGCACACACGATCTTTATTATTACGACAGACGGACATGAGAATGCCAGCGTGAAATACAGCTATGCTGATGTCAAGAAGATGATTGAATCTGCAAAGGAAAAGGGCTGGGAATTCCTGTTTCTCGGTGCCAATATCGACGCAGCAGAGGAAGCAGCCCGAATCGGTATTTCCCGCGAACGTGCAGCGAATTATCATGCGACCGGTATCGGAACAGCAGTGATGTTCGGAGCAATGAGCGAAACTGTCTCTAACTTCTCCCTCACCGGTATTGTCAAGAATGACTGGGATGCCGACCTCAACAAAAAGTGAGCAGAACCTGCCGATGTGTGAAAGGGGGATGCATTATGAATCAGTCTGAAAAGAATCAAAACCGGTATTGTGAACTGCTTGAAAGCAGTCTGGATTCGTTGAGAGGAAATATTGTTCCGGGATTTATCACATTCCTGATGATGACGAAGAAAATGGCAAAGGAATTCGGATATGAAAATGTCATGGATTTTCTGCGGGAGGATGATGAGAAGCTGAGCGAGCTGCTGGAATCTTTTGACGAGGACAAGCTGAATCGGTTGAATGCACTTTATGAAACAATAGAGCATCATGCAGAGCGGTGTATGAAACTCTGTGACGATGTCGGACAGAACATAAAGGAGGCGGAAAACCTCGAACAGTTGATTCACGAAGTGAATCCGGAATGGGGCGACGGCGGTTAATCTCAATCATTGCCTGAGAAAGGAGACTGTATGAAAAAAGTTGAAAGGCTTATCACCGTTCTGAAACCGGTTTGTCACGAAAAAAACGAATACCCGGCAAACGCCGGGTATTCCAGTCTGTCGAAAAAGGTATCGCTGCGCGATGATTGATATTGGGCTTCGCCCAAACCCGCC
>OCVV011348084.1_pt1 | contig 17885 bp, 12 predicted proteins | sample 1539721 | NCBI WGS metagenome assembly OCVV01 (sample SAMN02144230, study PRJEB22623) | gut metagenome | biome: sheep rumen | host: Ovis aries | place: New Zealand | reverse complement strand
CCGAATTTGCGCTTTGCGAGACTGAACTTCCGCTCCACCTCTATTCGGTCGGTATTATCCTGATAGGCGATCTTTTTCTCTGCCTTGCTGTCTGCATCTTTCTTCGGCCTCCCGAGTTTCTTTCCGGAAAGCCGAATGCCGAGATTGCTGCAGTATGAAATGTTTTCACGATTTCGGTAGATCTGATCGACGAGAACACGCTCCGGATAATGTCCTATGCGTTCCCTGTAGTTTTCAATCGCAGTTTTCAAAACGGCACTCTCGTTGTAGGCATCGAAGGATAGCTTCTCAATTCTGCACATCCCGGTTTCATCTACAGACAGATCCAGCTTCGCTCCGAACTCGACCGGAGATTTCGCTTTTCCTCTGACGATCGGGCGGATATACGGCTGGCTGATACTGACGATGCGATTCACGACGGAATGTGTGTTGTTCGTAAACATATACTGTTGCTGTGCATACAATGCCTGAAGCGTGTCAAACATCTGTGCGTCAGAATGGGACAGTGCCACACCGTTGTTTTCAATCAGATTCGTGAGATATCCCAGGTCACGGCGGATATATTGCAGCTGTTTTCTGATTGCTTTTCTGATCTTTTTCGCACTGCGTTTTCTGCATTTGGCAAGCGCAAGATAATCCTTTCTCGCCTTTTCGCGGTACATTCTCGGCCTGTAATAATTGTATTCGTCGCTGACCCGGCTGATCATATTTTCCAGTTTTTCGCGTGCTTCATTCAGCAGTTCAACGTCCTGCGGATACTTGATATTCTGCGGCGCACATGTTGCATCAAGGATCAATGTGCCTGCGTTTTCGGAATCCGTTGCAGAATCCTGCTGATCAGACTGACCGGCATCTCCGCTGCCGTCATTTGAATCGTCATCGTCTTGCTGTGCATTGAATGCGATGATCATTTCATTGATCTCATTCAGCACATCTTCAGACAGACGCTTGCGGAATTCAACGAGCAGAGACGGCACAAACGGAATCTTGTCCTCGTACCCAGGCAGGCCGATGAAATACTGATAATACGGGTTCTCTCTGATCTGTTCAACCAGTTCTTCGTCGGGATAGTGGTATTGCTTCTGGATCAGCAGCGAACCGAGTGCCATGCGCAGGGGCTTTGCAGGCATACCGGTATGACTCGGGAACAGTTTGGCATATTCTGCTTCAATTGTGTCCCACGGAATCATTGCCGCTTTCTTCACCCAGCGGTTATTCGGATTCATCTGCATTCCCTGCGGCTGATTGAAATCTGTAAATGAGATCTGCTTTTCTCTCTTGAACTTATACATGGCATCCTCCGAAGTGCATGCTTTTTTCTCGTTTTCCGGCTTTTTCCTTGCACTTCTATTATACCATGTTTTATCGTTTTTGTCGATATTACGAGGGTTTTATTTAGCCCTGTATACGCCGGCGCGTGAGAGCCACCTGCACGGACTTTGAGAGCCAGTCTGCCGGACAATCAGAGCCACCTTGCCGGACCTGAGAGCCACCTCAGAAAAGTAGTATAATATTATAGGCACGCTGCATGGCGTGACTATAATATTAGGAGGACCGATACATGACGAATTATCGGGAAATTCTGAGGCTTCAGGCACTGGGACAGAGCCAGCGAAGTATAGCTTTCAGCACAAAAGCTTCTCGCAACTCTGTCAAAGATGCACTGAAACGGGCACAGGAACTGCACATCACATGGCCGCTTGACGATGATGTGACGAACGAGATGCTGGATGAGCTGTTCTACGGCAAACAAAGCGGCAGCGCTGTTCCCTACGCGGTCATCAACTACGAGTACATCCACCGTGAGTTGTCCAAGAAGGGTGTGACGCTCACGCTGCTCTGGCAGGAATACTGCGAGGCAGCTTACGCGAACGGTGAAAAGCCGTACATGAGCACGCAGTTCAGCGACAAGTACCGCCGCTGGGCACGCATTACGAAGGCAACGATGCGTGTCACGCACAAGCCCGGAGAAATGATGCAGGTCGATTGGGCAGGCGGCACGATTCCTTACTTTGATCCGATCACCGGAGAAGAGTACAAGGCATATCTGTTCGTAGCTGCCCTGCCGTGCAGCAGCTATCTCTATGTGGAAGCCTGCACCGACATGAAGATCGAGAACTGGCTGATGTGTCATGTTCACGCCTATTCATATTTTGGCGGTGTGACACGGATTCTGGTACCGGATAATCTCAAGACCGGTGTGACTGCAAATACGCGCTATGAAACACAGCTGAACGAAAGCTACCGTGAGCTTGCAGAATACTATGGGACGGCGATCGTTCCCGCGCGTGTGCGCAAGCCGCAGGATAAAGGCCTTGTTGAAAGATCGGTCGGCTTCTCCACGACATGGATCACCGCAGCACTCCGTGAGCGCAAATTCTTTTCTTTTTCAGAATTGCAGGAAGCAGTCGCGGAACGTCTGGAAGTCATCAATACCAGGCCGTTTCAGAAGCGTCCGGGATGCCGTCGAGAAGCATACCTCGCTGAAGAAAAGGAATTCATGCTGCCGCTGCCCAGGCATCCGTATGAACCGTCTGTCTGGAAACAGCAGACTGTTGGTAACGACTATCTCATCAGTGACGGACTGAATAAGTATTCAGTACCGTTTGATCTGATCGGCGAACAGGTGCAGATCCGGCTGACGCGCGATCTTGTTGAAGTTTACTTCAAGGGCAGCCGTATGACTTCACATAAAAGGCTTGCAGCATACAGCGTTCAGCCCATCGTGAAGCCGGAGCATATGCCGGATCGCCATCGTGAATATCTGTCCTGTAATGCTGACGAATTCAGGACATGGGCAAAGACTGTCGGAAAATCCGCTGAGGAAATCGTTCGGCATTTTCTATCCTCCGGCAGTGTCGAGGAGCAGGGGTACAAAGCCTGCGTGTCTCTCAGAAAACTCGGAAACAGGCACGGTAAGCAGAATCTTGAGGCTGCCTGTGAGCGGATGCTTGCGTTTTCATCCTCGCCGTCAATCCGCACGATCACAATGCTTCTGAGGAACAGCAAAGAGCAGAACTCCTCGAATGAAACGCCTGAATCCGGCAGCAGATACGGCATTACCCGCGGCGCATCCTATTGGAAGAAGGGCGGTGGCGGTCATGCTGAATAACACGCTGGAACATCTGCGCGCCATGAAACTGAGTGCTTTTGCATCTGAACTTGAGCGTCAGATGGAGGATGCAGGAAGTTACAACCAGCTAGGCTTTGAAGACAGACTGACTCTGCTGGTTGACAGCGAGTGGAACCGCCGGCAGAATAATAAATTGAAAGCTCTCATCAACAAGGCAAAGCTTTCCGATTCCAGTGCTACGATTGAAGGCATCGAATACATTGAGGACAGGCATCTGGACAAAGGCAGAATGCTGCGCTTTGCAACATGCCGGTATGTAGACGAAGGTTGTCATATTATCCTGAAAGGAGCGTCCGGCACCGGAAAGACCTACATTGCCTGTGCGCTCGGGAACGCTGCGTGCCGCAAGTTTAAAAAGGTACGATATATCCGGATGCCTGAACTCCTGGATGAGCTTGACATTGCAAAAGCAAACGGAGATCTGCGGAAGGTTATCGCTGCATACAAGAAAGTGGATCTGCTGATCCTTGACGAGTGGCTGATTCGGTGTCTGACGCCGAATGAGACATATAATCTGCTGGAGATCATTGAAGCGAGGATAGAGCGCTCGATGATTTTCTGTACGCAATACCATGCTGAGGGATGGTACGAGCGACTGAATCCGGATACCGAAAACGGCAGCCCGATTTGTGACGCAATCATGGACCGGATAACAAACAATGCATATCCTGTCATGATAGACGGAGAAGTTTCAATGCGGAAAAGGCACGGTCTGCCGGAAGGAGCCGAGCCATGACGCTGACAAGGAAAGAACTGGACACGGAATGGCGGACAATGTTCCTGCGCTGCAAAGACCCTGAAGCGGCTAAGGCTGAAATCCTCACGCTATTCTCAGAAGAACCTGATGATGAACATCAGTGGACGGAACAGGATATCTACGAGCAGTCGCGGAAGATCATCCGCAAATACGAATAAAAGAATCCATATGAGCGGGCCTGTCTGACGTTCTCTCGGGCAGGCTTCCGCTCAAGTGAGGTTTTACTCCGGCAGAGTGCGGTTCTGATGCCGGCAATTTGTAAAGTGGCTCTCAACTCCGGCAGGGTGGCTCTCAAACCGCGGCAAGGAGGCTCTCAAAGTCCGTGCAGGTGGCTCTCACGCGCCGGCGTATACAAGCCCGAGGAGAGACTAATTACCATTAATCGCAGAATATTTCGGGGTAATTGATTTTAATGGTAATTATTCTGTCTCGTAATTCTAAAGATACAAGGTCTATAATGTGATTTTTTATGACTACTTTTTGTCTTTCAAACTCAATCAAATCAACTAATGGCGGCTTCAATAATTCTAATGCATCTTCACGCATGAATCCATATTTTTGTAATACTATAACAGACTTATTGTTTGTGCCATATTCAACATATTCATACCAGTCATTGATTAACGCATTATCTCCATGTATCTCAATTATCGATTCTGAAAGTCTTAAAAAATACATTGAAAACTTATAGTTAATTATTTGCTCGATATCTTTCAGTACCTCATTTATTACTTGATTTTTATGTTTAGTAGAATCATTGTATTTTTCCAGATGATAACTAGGTTCATATGAAACAAGGCTTCCGCCATTTTTTTGATAATGTCTTATAGCTCCTCTAACAATTTCGTGAATTCCTTTTCCTTCCATCCACTGATTCAAAATTACAGCATAGTAAAGGATTTTATCTCCTTTTCCTAAGGTATCCTTTTCATATATCTCCCATTGAAGTATTGCTGACAATTCTTTTAGAAATATAACACAGCTATCATATGAAATTTCTGTTGGGTAATTTAGCTTCTTTTCTCGAACGGCTTTGAGTAATGATGATTTTTGTAATGCTGAAATATTTATATCATCATCTTTATCAGTAAGCATTCCAAAAATCCCCCTAATATCAATTATATTCTGGGGGGTTAATACCTGATTGTTCCTGAAATCTCTAACTATGTAACTGTCATTATTACAGCAAATATCATGCAGTAGTATATTTAGGCACTTTGCGGCATACTCATATGTTGATTCTGTAAACCCTTTATCGCTATATGTATCACCATTTTCTAGCAAATTAGTCTTTCCTGATAATAACGTTTTTACAATATATTCCTTATTTTTCTTTGAAATAGCCTTTGAGGGTAATAGTGTTTGCTTAGGAAGTGGTTTTAAAAGAATATCATCATAGTATTTCTTATCACTTTCATCTCCAACTATAAGGAATACATTACCGTATTCATTTAATGTAACTCTTCCTGCTCTTCCCATAAGATTATAAGCGTCAACAATAGATAATTTAGAACGCGCTTTTTTATTATCAAAAACAAACAAATTATCAACTGGGACATTAACACCCTCAAGGAGTGTACTTGTACAAAAGCAGTATTTGATGATTCCCTTACGAATTAGACTTTCAATTTGTGTCCTAATTTCGGCAGGTAAAGCACCAATATGGTAACCCACCCTTTTTCTAACAAACTGTGCCAAATAATATTCTTTATGAATTTTATTCTCGATTAATTTAGCAACATTTTCTAACGCTTTTTGATCTTCTTGTGAAATCGGGCTAGATGGTATTTTATAGCATAATTTCATAGCAAATTCGATTGCCTTTTTTGCTGAAGAAACATAAATTAAATTACATTTATCTTTACCAAGCTGTAACAAAGCATCTATTCTATTGGTTATGTTTATTGGAAGACGTCCACACTGAATAAACGCGGTTGATAAGCCATTATAGATTGAATAGCTCTTTTCAAAGAAATCGATGTATATTTTATTCTGAATAACTGGCGAAAAAACAAAAGCTTTTCCGTTAGCAATGTTCCCCGGCTGATCATAATAATTTGTTAATTCTAAATAAATATCAGGATTTGGAATAACTGGAGATGAGAAAAATATACAGATATCTTCTTGGTATTTAAGCATATCAAGAATCTTATAGTAAATAATGCTTCTTTTATCTGTATCCGAAATCTTATGCGCCTCATCTATAAAAACATATTTGAACTTAAAGTCAGGCAGTTTAAGAAGACTATAATAAAGACGCTCAGGAGTTAATATTGCAATGCATTTTTCATCTTTCTCCACTGAAGCCATAGTTGTAACTACTTTATGCTTTCCTTTGCCCAGTAGCTTGGAAAAATTCTTAATAACTCCATTAGCTATTTCTGAAAGAAGAGCTTTCGTAGGCACAACAATTACATAATTATCATTACTTCCGGATTCGATTTTTTTACGTATAAAATTTGTTATAATAAAAGTCTTTCCCATTGAAGTCGGAGCAGAAAAGCTAAAATACTGATTCTTTTCAAGGCTTTCTAAAGTGATTCTCTGTGTATCAAAAAATTGCTTATTAGTTCCCGGAATGCTATTACCTATTTTATGCGCTTCAATTTCAATTTGTCTTAATGTCTCAAGTCGTTCATTGGGTTCATGTTCTTTTTCTAAAATATTAGCAGATGCAAAATTTGACACATTTTTATATACATTTTGCTTGAAAAAATCTACTTCTGTTTCATGTGGAAACAGATATGAAAGAAGAATAACGATTTGTTGAGAAATGTTCTGATGTTTTTCGTTTTGTGATAATGAGAGCATATCAGCATATCTTAGTAATGATCTATACTCGTTTGAATAGGATGTACTATTGCCCAATATGACAAAGTTTGCATAATCGATTAGCAAATTCTGAAACTGACTATTGAGGAAACAGTCCTTATCGATGTCACAGAATAAAAATTCAGCTAATGGTTTAGCCATTTCTGATATCCTCCCTAGTAAAATATGGTTGACCTCTTGTCAATTGTTGCATTATTGTTCTTCTATCCCTCATAGCATTATGAAACGGAAGAAAATAAAAGTTAAATTCATAGTTGTTTACTGAGTATTTTATGATTTGCTCAATAATCAATTGGCGCGTCCTTAAAACTTGTTGTATATTTTCTTCGATTATCTTTCGATCATATTCATCATTGCTATCTGACTCTCCTTTGTAATCAATACTATATCCAATAAAGATGCCAAAGACTGTTTCTTTTTTCTTTCGTGGAATGGCCGTTATATACTCTTTAATTATTCTAGCTTCTTCTTCATTGACTATTTGTTCCGTGAGGTGAGTATCAATTAGATTTCTATCTTGTATATTTGAAGTTATATAAGTATTAATCGACTCAAATGCATCCTTAATTCCTTCATTTAGCTCATTTTTTATTTTGGCTTCTCCGATTATTAGCTGCATAACAGGTTCACCTTGAGCATTTTTCCTGAATTTAAAATGGATGCCGTCGCTTCCCTTGACATAATCTTTAGCATTTGTTTTTAATTCAACTTTACTAAATAGCTTTGGCGCTTTAAGGTCTTGTTCTAAAAATAGATATAATAAGATTTCTCCCAATTCGCCACCTGCTCCATTATCTTTATCATTTTCACAGGGGCGTAAATGGCTTAGTGCATCTAATATAATGGTTGTCTGCCTTAATGGATCATTCTCAATGTCAACAAGTCTTTTGCGAGAAAAAACATATTTTACAACATTTGGAAGAATATATCGATAGAGCTCATCATAATTGAAGAGTTTATTCTCTGTATTCAGCATAAATAGTCTCAATATATTATTCTGAACACCATCTAGCTTTTCTTCAGAAACCTTTTTAAAGATACCGAATCCATTCGAGTAGGAAGTGACATTAATGTCCATCATATCTCCTTCACTATGACTTAGGTTGTTTCTGGAATCAAATGATAACAGCGTGTTTATTATTTTTATTACACCGTTTATATATTCTTCGGTTTGTTTTCTTCTATATACATGTATGTATGAAGGATGGAAAATTGGAACGTAGTAAACGCCATCTTTTTCTTTGTATAAAAAATCGTAGTTGTTCCATTTTTCAAATGAGAGACCAAGTTTTCTACCAACTGCTGAGTATACCTTTTCGCCCAACAGAAATACAATTTTAGGTGATAATTCTTGTATTTCAGAAAGTAAATGGGAGATGCAAATATCTATTTCTATTTTTTTTGGATAGCACAGTTTATTATTACTGTCTAAGGGAAGGCATTTTACTAAATTGGTCTTATACGTTTTTACTTTAGGATCGGTAAAAGCCTTTTCAATTAATTGTATTAACTCGCCGGAATCTGTATCCGGTGATAAAGGAATTTCTTCTTCCGTCTTTTTCTTTTTGGCTGAAAGTCCAACCCACATAATCTGACATTCTGTTTTCGTATCTAAAAGCGGAGTCTGATTTTTACATAACTCGCACTTTTGACATTGTTTTATCTCCTCAAACATCCAATTCACCTATTTTCTGTGTTTTAATTATATAATCATTCAGAACGTCATCAGAAGCCGAACTATAATTTCCAAAACTAAAATTGAATTGTGACCGTCCTTCAAATAAGCTGATAGATGGATTAAACTCACAGCTGTGTAATATGCCTTCCTTTTCCATTATCTCATAATAAAGTTGCGTTCCGTGATAAGGTCTAAACTGAAATACACTTGTCCTGAATTTACCTTTTGTTTTCAATGATATTTCTTTTATGCGTACTGCTAAATCATACGTCTCTTGAAAGTCAGCTTCTGTCTCGTTAGGGAAACCATAGATAAAGTATCCCTTTAAATCAATATTATTTTTTAATATTGCATATGCAACTTTTAGAATATCATCTATTGAACCACGTTTATTAATATGCCGTCTGATTCTTTCGGATCCAGATTCAATTCCGATGAATAATTCTTTACATCGACTATTGGGGAGTTCGTCTGCCTTGCCTAAATCATTGATCAATGAAAGGACATGAACCATTCCTCTCCATGATAACTGAGGAAATTCGTGAAAAATTCGATAGGCCATCTCAACACTACGACTATTTCTTAAAAACAAATCATCAAGAATACGGATAGATGAAACATCAGGATATAGTTGAATAATATCGACAATTTCTGTAATAATGCTTTTTTCTGACCGCATCCTTATAGGAATATCAGGGTTCAAACTTCTGGCTCCTCCACAAAAAGCACAATTATACATGCATCCTCTTGAAGTTATGATTGCGGCTTCTTTTTCACCATAATGATTGACAATTATTTCATTATCTAAAAATTCTCTATTAAGAGCAATATTGGAGATATCATTCGGAAAATAGACAGAGTCCTTATTAACTCTATAAACGAACTTATTTTGATTGTGTATTTCTGGTTCCTCTTTACATTCTCCTAGAACAATAGCAGGAATAATAAATTCACCTTCACCAATAATGATATTTATTCTGTTATCAGAGTTCCAATTAAGAATGTCTTTATATATGCTTTTTACTACTTGACCACCAATAAAACAAGTGCAAGAAAAGCTGATTTCTTCAATTATATGCTTTACTATATCATAATTCTGCGTGAAAATGTTAATCCCTATATACTCAGGAGATTCTAACTGCAACTGTGTGATAATGTCTTTCACAGATTTATTTGCTCGTACACAGTCAATGATTGTGGTTTCAATCCCGGCTTTCTCTAAGTGTGTTGCAATATAGCCTAATCCTATGGGCGGGAGATACTGTTCCTGCTCAGAGGTGGAATCCCAGAATATCGGTGAATTAAGAAGAAAGAACCTTTTCATGGAAACACCTACCTAAGATATAAGAGACTATTGTCTGAACATTTCCATTTAAATCTGAATCGTTATCTATAGATAATATATCTATACCTTCTGATTTGAGAACTTCTAACCCTTTTTTCATGAATAACAATTCACTGTTTGATTGAAAGCCCTCTTCAAATCTTGTCAACTCTGTCCTTTCAGAGAGCCTTTTTTGCAAGGTCTCTTGAGCGGCAAAAACAGCTAATTGTAAATCAGGAGCAATAATCTCAGAATTGACTCGCATAATGAATTCTGTGCTGACTCCATCCATAGCCTGAAGTATAAGCGAGGATAAAAGATATCTATCGGCAAGCACAATTTTGCCATCATTTAAAGCCGGAATGATTTCATTTTGTAAGTGAGCATATCTATCTGCAGCTACCATACAAGCAAGGCTGATTCCTGTATTGCATTCAGCATATTTACGCAAGTAATTTCCAAGATCTGTTTTTGAAGGTTCTCTGGTAACGTATACATTGTAATCCTGCGCTATAAGTTCGGTGGCTATTGTTTCAATTAAAGTTGTCTTTCCTACTCCATTAGGACCGTCAACTGCGACAAAGAATCCTTTGGAATTATTCTTTTTCAGCATATAGCCTTTCTCCCTTGCAACATGTTTTAGCAAAAATCCATTGATCTATTATCATAATGGAAGTCATAAATCGTTACTCTTATTATACCTCAGAAGCCCTGAAAAAGCAACCCGTTTTTCCACATATATGCAAAAAATCCCCTCCATCAGTGAATATATGAGCCAGAACCTGGGACCGGTTCGCACACAAGGTTTTCAAATCAGGCAGTAATCAAGACGACTAATCTTCAGAGATAGCCAGGGGGAAACTCTAACATATAACAGATAACCTCGAAATAATAACCTGAGATAATAGAGCGTTTTACAATCGACCTCACTCCGCTGTTACGTTAAGTCCGCCTGATTTCGGAAAAGTGATCAGATATCTACTTCAAATTCCACGGTCGTATTGGCAAGGTCAAGTGTCATCTGTGCGCCGGCAAGCTAAAGACTCCAATTTTGATACAATGCACCCTCTGGATAGTCAGGGGGTGCATTTTTGGTTGACTAAAGCTATCGTTTTTTGCGTCTAGTTGTTAGTAGTAGCGTTATTACGACACCATTTAGGATTCATCTGCGTTGTTTTGTAAGCGTCAAACATCCCGCGCCTACATTCCAAGTGTCTAAAGAGGTATAATGGATTCTAAGCAACTCCATAGATTGGATTGGACATTCCAATTTGGTCTATAGAGTGTTTTGGAGTACACTAGACACAGGAGGAATCGGTATGCAGTCAAAAGCAACAGCTCTGGCAACAGTAAAACAGGGAGTACGCCTGCAGGAATGGTCAGCGCAGATCGAAGCGCAGCAGGCAAGCGGTTTGACTGTCCAGCAATGGTGTGCTGAGAACGGTATCAATCTCAAAACCTATTACTACCGATTGAAGAAGGTTCGGGAGCAGTTTCTCGATTCATCTCCGGCAATCGTTCCGCTGAATATTCCGCAGCAGAATGCAGATATCCGTATTGAGAAAAACGGTCTGCAAATCTCGCTGCCATCAAATATCTCACCGGATACATTGCTGGCTCTGGTACGATCATTATGCTGAATGATCTGCCTGCCGGTCAGCAAGTTTATCTGGTTACCGGTTACACCGACCTTCGGCGCTCAATTGACGGACTGGCGATGATCGTGCAAAGTCAGCTTCAGCTTGATCCGTTCAGCAGTGCGCTGTTTCTGTTCTGCGGCAGACGCCGTGACCGAATCAAAGGACTGCTGTGGGAAGGCGACGGCTTTTTGCTGCTGTATAAGCGTTTAGACAACGGACAGTTCCAATGGTCGCGCAATGAAACAGAAGCCAGACTTCTTACACCACAACAAACACGGTGGCTTTTGGAAGGTCTGATGATCGAAAAACCCAAGGCAATCCGCGAAGGAAAACCGGGCGCATTATACTAAAGAAAAGCAAGGAGAATCCGGCGATTTTCCTTGCTTTTTTGCTTGCTTTATGGTATACTAGAGATAGCTTAAAACGAACGGAGGAGAGCAGTTTTGTCAGAGCAGGATATTGAAAAACTGATTGCGGATCATGCTGCACTCCAAAGTGAAAATGCTGTCCTGAAAGAAGAACTTGCGCAGATGCAAGAACAGATGGCATGGCTGAAAAAGATGATGTTCGGACGTAAAACCGAACAGAGCTCCGTCATCATGGATAACGGTACGCAGCTGCCGCTGTTTCCCGGAATGCAGACTCTGGCTGTAAAGAAAGTAGAGGAAACTGTGACTGTTCCGGAGCATAAGCGTAAGAAGAAGCGTACTCATGACGACTGGATGAGCGCACTTCCTGTTGAGGAGATCGAGCATAAAGAAGAGCATCCGGTATGCGGCATCTGCGGGGCAGAAATGCAGGAGATCGGCAAAGAAAAGGCTTATGATGAGCTAGTCTATACGCCTGCGAAATACCATATCCGGAGGCATATCGTTTACACCTACAAATGCCCGAACTGCGGCGAAACACCTGAGAATGACAATAACTATGCAGATGACATTGAGCCTTGCAATATCCGCAGAGCAGAATATCCGAAGCCGATGATCCCCGGCAGCTTCTGTTCGCCGGAACTGCTGGCACATATCGTGTATGAAAAATATGCAAAGGTTGTCCCGCTGCATCGGCAGGAAAAGGATCTTGCATCGAAACACATCCCGCTTCTGAAAGCGACAATGTCCAACTGGGTCGGAATCGCCGCAGAGCAATGGTGTATGCCGATTGTGCAAAAGATGCGTGAAATGCTACTTTCCGGCGATGTGATCCATGCGGATGAAACGCGGATTCAGGTGCTGCACGAGGAAGGCAGGAAAGCAACTGCTGAATCGAAGATGTGGGTATACTGCAATGGCAAGATGAATGACCGCAGTATCATTATTTTCGATTACAAGCCGACCCGAAAGGGCGAGAATGCGCAGGCATTTTTGAAAGACTTCCACGGTTATCTGGTGCGTGACGGATACAGCGGGTATCATGTGGTGACCGGCGTGAAGCACTGCGGCTGCATGACGCATACGCGAAGATACTTCGTGAATGCAATGCCGAAAGATAAGTCTGCACAAAGCTCTTCCATTGCAGCGGAAGCAGTCAGATACTTTGACCGCATCTATCGTGAAGAGAGCCTACTGAAAGACTTGCCGGCAGAAGAACGATACCAAGAGCGTCTCGCAAAGATTAAGCCTTTGCTGGACGAGCTTTTTGCGTGGCTTGAAACGGTACCGGTCGGCGGAAAAGGCAATCTCTCAAAAGCAGTGAACTATGCGCTGCATGAAAAGCCGTATCTCTACACATTTCTGGAGGACGGCAATGTGCCGATCGACAACAATCGCGCTGAGAATGCAATCCGGCCGTTTGCAGTCGGGCGTAAGAACTGGCTGTTCAGCAATACAGCGAACGGAGCGAAATGCAGCGCGGCACTGTATTCCATCGTTGCAACCGCACAGGCGAACGGACTGGATGCCGAACGGTATTTGACTGACCTATTTTCGCAGTCTGCCGGAACGATACTTCCTTTTGATCTATAAACTGCCCATCCCCGCCGAAAAAAGCCGGCGGGGATGGTTCTTTACTATATGCTATATGACGCGGTTTATTTGACGGTTACGTTGTTTTGATGTTGTTCTAATCTTAAGAGAAGACGCCTTGCTTGTACAGAATAGCTCAAATCTATTGTACTTAACTCTTCAGTCATTTTTTCAAATGCATTGTATTCGTCAAAAGATAAACCGTGTTGTTCAGCTCTTTTCAAGAATTCGTCAAACCTTTCGTATTTAAGAACTATGTCGCCAGATTCACTTTGCTTTTTTATTATTTCTCTTATGTTGTTAATTTCATCCAAAAGTGAATCTTTCTCTGAACCAGAAGAAGAATTCTGTGAATATATAAAATGCTCAATTCTAGATAATGCTTCTATTCGTTCAACTGCTTTTAGAGAATGCTTCAATAAGTTTTTAAAATCAGATGCGTTGACAGGATATCCTTTTTGACGGTAATGCTTTTTTACTAGGTCTAACATTTCCTTGAGTTTCTCTATTACTGTTGTTTTTCTTAAAGTGAAATTAAACTTATTACATACCTTATTTATATAAACATTAATACTATCTTCTAAAGACTGATTATTAAATACTGATTCTTCTATCCCTTCATCCATGTGTAACTCATGATGACAATAATATGCTTTGTAATTCAAAAGGAATTTCCATAGCATTTTGGGATATATCCTATTAAAGTTTTCTTTACAAGATTCGATGTCATTGATTAAACAATCTGAAGTACAAAAAGTATCTGCAAACTCTGAAATAGCTATGTCTCTACCATATGCTACAGAATTACTATAGAATATCGTTAGCGCTTCATCAAATGAAATCTTTGGCATATATATTTCAAACATTTTCTTTATCAGATTACTATCCAAGACTATTTGAGAATGTAATACTTCAAAGCAATCTGAAAGTGAAATTTCAGTACTTCCTGATATTGGAAGTCTTCCTTGGAGAATACTACTCTTATATTCTTCATATTTGTCTGAGAATGGAGTTATTATTGTTACAATAGCCTTATAGTTTCCTTTTATTAAAGCATCTGAAAAAGAAACTTTATATTTCGTGAAATAGTTCGTAACTAATGGGGACCATTCTTTTATAATAATATCCATAAGCCAGCACTCTTGTGGAAGTAATCGAATTATATCATCAATATCACCATTTGAAATCTGGCAGAATTGATCGTAAAAACTGTCTTTTAGAATCGATATAATCAATAGTTGTTTCTCAAATTCTATATTGCATAAAAACTTTTTAACATCTTCATTTCCTATTTTTTCGCTATCAACCTCTTTAACAATTCGGTCTATAAGTAAACAGTATTGATAATAGCAATTATAAATCTTAATCATTCGTCTTGGATTCACTAACAAAGACGTCATTGCCTTGATTTTATTATCGACTCGTTCAAGATCATCTTCTTTTGTCTTTTTACGTTCATTCATGTCACTATATCTGATATATCTATCATCGTTAATCTTCTCGGTTTGTTGATTATAAAACTCAAATAAGCCTTTAATCAGTTTTTTAAACGTAGGATTGTCAAAACGCTCAATATTCTCCTTAATAGAGATTGCCTTTAATGAAATCACAATATCAAAGAACTTATCCGTAAACTCTGATGCATCCATTTCGTCTTTGCTGTTACATATACTTTGGGATAGTTTTACTTCGTCAACAAGGAACAAAGAGATACACTTTTTCATTGTAGCGACTTCTTTAATGAAGAATAATAGCGGCTTTATTTTATTATCACTACAACGCTCAATATCATCTACAACAATAATAATTCTACTATCATGAAGAGCAACATATAATAGATTACTTATCACAGAGATCATGTTCCGATAGTCTTCTTCTTCTTCGAAAGAATTCATGATAAATCCTGAAAGGTTTTCATTAGTTGCTGATTGTAGTAATGAGTTCATTAAAGATCTATATTCACTTTTCAAACCGATATATGCATTATTGCTTTCTAATATTTCTTTTATTCTTGAGAAGTAATATTTTATCAACGATCCAGTATCTTCGAGTTCAAGGGCGTTTATTCTAATCTCCGCATATTTTATTCCTTCTTTTTTTAGTCTATCTAATGTAGAATTTACAAATGAAGTTTTTCCACTTCCCCATTTTCCCTTTATACAGATGCTCAGTCCATCATTTATTAGCTTTTCATTTTGAATTAAATCGCAAAGAGTATCCTGTTGACTTTTTCTGGATTCAAACAAGTTTGCATTATTCGAAATTGGAGAATACAAGACGCCCAGTTCCTCATTATTATCGCTAATAGAATCCTCAGAAGTAGTTATTGAAGAAAAAATGATTATTGCTACTATTAATATCCAGAACCATTTATCAAAATCTTGCTTAAGTATAAATCGTGCTTCAACAAATACGACGGAGTATGCAATTAACACACCGAAAGATATTTTTCTGGCTGAAGATCTATTAATAAATGTATCATAGCACACTGCAAGGCCACCAAGAAGAATATAGATAATTATTGAATATTGCATTATGACTTTAGATGCAGATGTGAGAATATTCTCTTCAGTCAAAAAGTCAGAAGTAATGAAATAAAAATTTAATAGAGCCGTGGTGACCACGGCTACTAAGCATCTTACTACTGGAGCATGGGAATTATTAAACTTATAGAAACGTTTGAAAAAGTTTCTGAATTGAATATAAGCCCCTTTTATCTTATTAAATATGCCTTTACATGTGTTTTTGATCTTATTTGGAATTTCTTTTATTATATTTTTCACTTCAAAGCCTCCATTAGGTGATGATTCTGGTGCATTATAAAGCAATAAGTATGAATATCAACTATTTATTCTGTTTGTCAGAAGAACTCTCACGTATTTGCTTCATTTCGTCTTTGATTTGATTAATGTTTTGCGCCTGAAGAATATAAACGGCTACCATGAATAGTTTATCATACACAACCTTTTTCTTTTTCTCAGTCATTTTTATTTGTAATTTCGTGTTATGTCTGATCCCGAAACTATTCATGCAAGCAAAGAATTCCTCGACAATCGTACTACACGATAATCCTTTATATTCTTTTCTGTGTGGTTCAATATATCCATATATCGCAATAAGAGCTGCTTTTTTATATTCCAGATCTTCTTGATTTCGCACATCATAGTATCCAAGCAGGTATTCTGATAGCTCTGGAACTGCAATCACTGCAGAATCCACCACAACATCTCGCTTTGTTATATAATATCTCGGACATTCGTCGTCATCTTCCTTACGGACTTTCATGTTGCAACATTGTTCTAAAATATATTCTGCGTTTTGTATTAGTCTTTCAGATTCATTTTCAACATCATTCTTCTTAAAAGATATAGAAAAATCAGCATTATGATTATCAATAGAATCCTGTTTTGGAGCCCAATATAATAGATTAATTATCAATTCTAGTGTAAAAAGCGAATCGGTATCGGATTTTGGGTTTGTCTTTTCTATATCGATTGCTTTTAAGTAATCGTTAATCCCAGTTGCACCACATCTGTATGGCCAATAACGAATACATCTATCTAGAAATGAAATCATTTTGTATTTATCACCTATAGAAGTTATTACTTCTGTTTGCAAATCCTCAAAATAATCCTTAATAGATTCAGAAAAGTCTTTTCTTCGCTCTCGAGTAAAAATAGAATCCAATTCTTTCACACTTCCTATCATTTGGCTTTCCATTATTCTTTATATTATTTATAATCCCCTTAGAATCTGTAATATAAGGTTTTCTCACAGATCCAAAGGGGATTAATCTTTTGTCGCTATTTGTTCATTATTAGTATATCATGATATTAGAGGTCTGTCAAGGCACAATATTATATCAATAGTGATTCATGCCTCGAATAATGCATTACAGGTAATCCTTCAACTTCTCAAAAATCTCATACACACTGGTTCCCGGAGCACACTGAGACGGAGCCGATTCATTCGGATAGTTCTGGAGCAGTCTCTTTGCATTACGGATAGCTTCATCAAGGTGCGGATTCAGCACCTCAAACATGTCAGAACTGTTCTTCTTATACTTGCTTCCGATGTGCTTTGTGAGCTTCGGGTAGTATAAGTCACGGTGAATGTTGGACTGCAAATACTCAAAATGCAGCAGAAACCACAGTTCTATGCACTCATTCGACCACAGAGCATGGTAGGTGACTGTATCAGAAGCGCTGGATAACTCCTGACAGCGGAAATAGGCATTATCAAAATCGTCTTCCGGAAAGTCATCCTTATCGTACACAATCCAGATATGACGATATTTTCCGCCGGAACGGAGCTGTTCCTTTTCAGCTTTATCAAGAATTGTCAGAGTATTCGCTCCTTCACCGAGACCGACTATCTCGATTCTTCCGGTATATTTCTGATTGACAGCTTTTTTCAGTACTTCAAAATATAGCGGCTCAGTTTTCGAGCCTTCTGTAATGATCAGATGATACTCCGGACTGATACGGCTGCCTCTGTCACGGCGAGGTTTACGCCAGCGCTTGTTCTCATCACTCTTTTTCGGAGGTTTATTAGACATTT
>OCVV012862193.1_pt1 | contig 17886 bp, 15 predicted proteins | sample 1539721 | NCBI WGS metagenome assembly OCVV01 (sample SAMN02144230, study PRJEB22623) | gut metagenome | biome: sheep rumen | host: Ovis aries | place: New Zealand | reverse complement strand
AGTGAACTTGTAGAGACCTGGAGCAAGGTTTGGAAGTTTCTGATAAATCTTCTGGTCGGAAAGAATACCGCCCGAACCAGTCCAGTGCTCAATGAATGGAGTAGTCATGTCGGTACCGTCACCAGGAGCTTCAGTTGACCAAGTGTTGGTAGTGTGCGAACCTGTTGTGCCCGAACCCGTGAACTCCTGAATCCAAGGAGTAACAGAAGAACCGTCACCAATCTGGTCAGTCAAGTCGAGAGGCTCATCGAACGAAGCAAGCGAAGCCTTGTAGTTCACGATGATAGCAGTCACCTCAGCCTCAGCAGCAGCAAGCTGTTCAGCAGTAGAACCCGTGTTGTTATACACAGCCTCAGGAGCAGAGAAGTCGAGGAACGAATACTCAGCCTTGGCAGCATCGAGCGTAGCCTTCAGCTTCAGAGCAGCCTGATAAGCAGCCACCTTTGGCTGGAAAGTCTTGTACTCGTCAACCGAGATGAAAACCCATTCATCATAGAATGCGCCCTCAAACACAGGCTGGTCTTCCAAGATTTCATCGCCCGACTCGTCAGTATAAGTCGCACTGCCGTCGTAGATGTAAAGGCGAGTGTCGCCCTTAGTCTTCTTGAACACCTCTGCAACACCCCAATAACCAGCAGTGGCAGAAGTGACAGCGTTGTTCTTGAACTTGTACGAATTGCCCTGCTTCTCCACAATCCAGCCGTCAGTGCCAGGATAAGCGTCGCTTGTGAAAGGTTCTGGAGCATCCACCCACATAGCATCCCAAGCGTTGCAAGACACGTAGAGCCAAGCATTCTTTACAGAAGGCCAGCAACCAATGTTCCAAGTTCCCAGCGGAACCGTCTTCTCATCATCCTCATAAGCCTGAGCCATGCGGATAGAGTCGCCAAAAGCAGCAACAGATGCGCGAGTGTTGTAGTCGTTAGCACCAGCCAAGAAGCCACCAGCCCCTGGATTGTAGAGGAACTGAATCGTTTCGCCATCATCAACCATGTCCTGCGTACTTGATGGTACAGGCTTCGTCCACTGAGCGAACACCGTAGCCGACATCATCAATGCAGCACCGAGAAGTAAAAATTTTTGCTTCATAATGTGTGAAATTAAGTTAGTTAAGAAAAATATGAATAAAATCTATTGTTAGACGCTTGTTAGTCAATATCGGTGGCAAATATATAAAAATTAAACTAAACTATGCAAACGAAATAACAATTTTCCGTCACTTCTCCCAAAAAATTAACATAACCACCCCTATATACCTTATATTTATAAAGTCTATATTGTATTTCACACACCCATCCACTTCTTTACAATCACAAAAAAAATCACGGACAATTTACGGAAAATTCACGGTCATTCGTGTTAAAATAAAAAACATGAATTACCGTAAATTATCCGCGAATTTTCATGAATTTATTTCTCTTCCCGCGAACAAAAAAAATAATTTACGAAAAATTCACGGATAATTCACGACAATTCGCGTTAAAATAAAAACATAATCCCCGCCAATTTTCGTGGGTTTATTAGCTTTTAGTGCTTGAGGAATGAGCACTGACTGAACCGCGCTTGCGATATAACTAGTTAAGCGAGGGCTCGGCGATATTCAAACGAGCCCTCGCTTGAACTCAAACGAGGGCTCACCTGAATAAAAACGAGCGCTCGAAAATTCAGCAAAAGCGAAAGAACGATGCAGCACCATCAGAAGAGAGCTTGAGTAGGTTCGAAAACTCTCCGCTCGTCGTTCCCAACGCAATCGTGCTTGCATCGTTCTCGCAGAGAGTTTTTGTCGTTGTGGCAATGGATTTGCCTTTGTTTTCTTGGTCATTCGCAGGAAAACAAAACTAAAGTGTTTGGTAAGAATACAAAAAATGTGTACCTTTGCACCGAAGCACTAATCATTTTAAAAGTCAAAGGTCAAAAGTCGAAGGTCAAAGGCTTAAAGTCAAAGGTCAAAGACGACCTTAGACCTCAGACCTTAGACCTCAGACCTAATTAAAAACCATTATTAATTCAGTAAAAATCTCACAATCATGAGCAACAGAACGAAACGCTTCATTCTCCCTGAATCGGAGATTCCTACGCAGTGGTACAACATCCAAGCCGACATGGTCAACAAACCTTTGCCTCCACTGAACCCAGCAACCAAAGAGCCTCTGAAGCCAGAGGACTTATACCCTATTTTTGCAGAAGAGTTAGCACGCCAAGAATTGAACCAGACGGACGCTTGGATTGACATCCCTGAGCAAGTGAGGGAGATGTATAAGTATTACCGCTCTACACCGCTCGTTCGTGCTTACGGATTGGAGGAAGCACTCGGCACTCCTGCTCACATCTACTTCAAGAACGAGAGTGTGAGCCCTGTGGGTAGCCACAAGCTGAATTCGGCACTGCCTCAGGCTTACTACAACAAGATGCAGGGCGTGACCAACGTGACAACTGAGACGGGTGCTGGCCAATGGGGTGCTGCACTGAGCTATGCTGCCAAGGTGTTCGGACTGGAATGCGCTGTTTATCAGGTGAAGATTTCCTACGAGCAGAAGCCTTATCGCCGCAGCATCATGCAGACATTCGGTGCGCAGGTCACTCCTTCGCCATCCATGTCAACCCGTGCGGGAAAGGACATCCTCACTAAATATCCTAACCACCAGGGGTCGCTCGGCACTGCCATTTCGGAAGCTATCGAGTTGGCTATGACTACGCCAAACTGCAAATACACGCTTGGTTCGGTGCTGAGCCATGTGAGCCTGCACCAGTCCATCATCGGTCTGGAGGCTGAGAAGCAGATGGCAATGGCTGGCGAATATCCTGACATGGTGATTGCTTGTTTCGGTGGCGGTTCCAACTTCGGCGGTATCGCTTTCCCATTCATGCGCCACACCATCAAGGAAGGCAAGAAGATTGACTTCGTGGCTGCTGAACCAGCATCTTGCCCTAAGTTGACTCGCGGTGTGTTCCAGTACGACTTCGGTGACGAAACAGGCTACACTCCTCTGCTGCCTATGTTCACGCTGGGCCACAACTTCCGCCCTGCCAACATCCACGCTGGCGGTCTGCGCTACCACGGTGCTGGCGTGATTGTCAGCCAGTTGCTGAAGGACGGTTTGATGCGTGCCGTTGACATTCCTCAGCTGGAGACCTTCGAGGCTGGTACACTCTTCGCTCGTGCTGAAGGCATCATCCCAGCTCCAGAGTCGTGCCACGCCATCGCTGCCACGATTCGCGAGGCGAAGAAGTGCAAGGAGACTGGCGAAGAGAAGGTCATCCTCTTCAACCTCTCTGGCCACGGACTCATCGACATGACTGCCTACGACCAGTACTTCGCTGGCGGTTTGCAGAACTATGAGCTCACCGATGCCGACGTGCAGAAGAACATTGACGAACTGGAGAAAATCATCTAATTAGTTTTTGAGTTTTTAAGTTTTTAAGTTTTTCTGTTCTCGATGAAGTAGATGAGGACTATGGAATAACTCAAAAACTTATAAACACAGAAACTCAAATAAAAAGTTTAAAGTTTAGAGCTTAAAGTTTAACAAACTTACTCTTCTCTACTAAAAACTCAAAAACTCAGAAACTCAAAAACTTAAAAACTTAAATAAACATGAAGACAAATTATGAAATCCGCTTTGCGGCGCATCCAGAGGACGCGAAGAACTATGACACGAAGCGTCTGCGCCGCGACTTTCTCATTGAGAAGGTATTCTCTGACGACGAAGTGAATTTGGTTTATTCCATGTACGACCGCATGATTGTAGGCGGTGCCAAGCCTGTGAAGGAAGAACTCAAGCTGGAGGCTATCGACCCGCTGAAGGCTCCTTATTTTACCACTCGCCGCGAGGTGGGCATTTTCAATGTCGGTGGTAAGGGATGCGTGAAAGTGGGCGAAGAAGTTTATGAACTCGACTACAAGGAGGCTCTCTACATCGGACGTGGCGACCGCGACGTGACATTCATCAGTGCTGACCCAGAGAAGCCAGCTAAGTTCTACATCAACTCGACCACTGCTCACAAGGAATACCCTACGAAGAAGGTGACGAAGGCTGATGCCGACATCCTCGCGCTCGGTAGCTTGGAAGGCTCGAACGACCGTGTCATCAACCGCATGATTGTGCAGAAGGTGCTCGACTCTTGCCAGCTGCAAATGGGAATGACCGAACTGAAGCCAGGAAGCGTGTGGAACACGATGCCTGCTCACGTTCACTCTCGCCGCATGGAGGCATACTTTTACTTCGAAGTGCCAGAAGACCAAGCTGTTTGTCACTTCATGGGCGAAATCGAAGAGACTCGCCACATCTGGATGAAGGGTGACCAGGCTGTCCTCTCACCTGAATGGTCCATCCACTCTGCTGCTGCCACCAGCAACTACACTTTCATCTGGGGTATGGGCGGCGAGAACCAGGACTACGGCGACCAGGACTTCTACCTCATCACCGACCTCAAATAACTCGGTTTTGCCTTTCAGCCACGAGTCGTCTGTTATAAACCACAGATGACACTGATGGACACAGATTATATATAAAGTAAAAGTACAAGGAACAAGGTACACGTTTCACGCTCCGCGTTAGACTGTGTACCTTGTTCCTTGCACTTTGTACGTTTCATGACGATTATTCAATTCAGAATCATCAGAGAAGTCCTGCACGCAGTGCGATGTTTTTTATTACCTGATACTTTGAATGTCTTCCAATGTGAGGGAACCGGAGAGAGCAATGAGTGTGAAGCCTGTATGGTTTCCATCGGCACTGAGAAGCACAAAAGAGGAATAATCCTTGTTCTTTTGTTTCATGTAAATGATGGTGTTGTCCTTCCCGTCTTTCACTTCCATCAGTTGCTCGTATTTGTTTTTTTGAAGGTAGGATAACGCACCAGATTTCAACTTTTTGGCAGCATTCTGATTTTCTGCGGTGAGAATCTCCACGCCATCCATCTTTTGAGAGATTTTTTTTAAGTTCAGCTCCTTAACGTCGAGTTGGGGAAGTAGTTTCAGCATGGTTTTGGATACATAGACAGATGTCACACCATCGATGTTGCCTAACTTGTCGATAAATTCTTTTTGCGCAAAAGCAGAGGCAGACAGAATGAACGCAAAGAGAAGTATTTGGAATCGTTTCATGTCATTTTGAGTTTTTGAGTCTAAGGTCTAAGGTCTGAGGACTATGGTCGCCTTTGACCTTTGACTTTTGACCTTCACTTATTATTTGATGCAATTTTGAAAACTTTCGTTGACGCGGACAGTGGTTTCGTCCGCTTTTTCTATTTGTTTGAGTCCTTTGTTGAGAGCTTGTGAAAAAGCCATTAAAGCTCGCTCCGTTTGTATTTGCGCCTCTTCAACAGAGTTCACTTCAATCAGTTTCTTGTCTTGGGAATGCGTGTGAACTCCAATGCCAATGGCGAGTGCTACACAAGCAGCGACGGAAACCGTACTCCACCAACGGAGACGAATACTTTTTCGCTTACGTTCCTGTGCGTCGAGTTCGTCGATGAGCGACGAAAGGCGTTGATTCAGTCCCTCTGGGATGCGTATGTCTTGTTCATTCTTCATTGTTGAAAAGGTTTTTAAGTTTTTGGTGTGCCCTACTGAGCAGCACACGGATGTTCACGTTGGTCAGTCCCGTTTCTTCTTGAATCTCTTTCACACTCCGACCTTCAAAATCATAGAGTTTTACCACTTCCTGCTGTCGTTTCGGCAACTTGCCCAACGCCCTTTGAGCGACCTCCAGTCGGTCGCGCCGTTCGATGTTATGTTGCAGATTCGACTCGTCGGGCAGTTCCAGGTTTTCGGGGGGAGTATTGGCATAGTCCAGTCGTTTCAGCCGTAGGCGGTCGATGCAGAGATTCTTGGTCAAAGCCACACAATAAGCCTCGGCGTTGTCAGCCTGCATAGCAGTTTCTCGTTTTTCCCACAAGCGTATGAATGCCTCCTGCACCATGTCCTCTGCATCCTGGGCATTATCCAGAAGGCGGTAGGCTGCACGATACATCACCTCACTATGAGGGAGGAACTGCTTCTTAAAACTCTCAGCAGAAACCACGGATTATGAAAATGAAGAACGAAGAATGAAAGAATGAAGAATAGAAATTCTTTTGGAATTCATCTACTTTATCAGCTGATGAACGATGGTGCTATTGATGCCGTAAATCTGAGTGAATCCTAAGTGAACAGTACTGAGGAGGACGAGTTCATACAATCCCCCAATCCTTCGCAGATAAGTGCGACTAACACCCTCCTCTGTGTTTTTGGCAAATATTTCCTCATACTTATTGCTGAGCTTGAAATTCTTCAGCTCTTCCAAAAAACTCTCTGCCACGTCCATGTTCGCCCCTGTAGCAGTCATGCTTCTGATTCCCACCGCACTTGACTTGTCTTTGAGGCAAGCCATAAAGAGCGCATTAATAAAACCCTCTTCTGAGCTGCTGAGCAGACTTGTTGAATCTTGTGGTGTTTCAACAGTCCAATTCACCGAATCCTCATCAAACTGAACAGGAATAGAACCAAAAGAGGGCATGTTTTCCTTCATCTGTCTCAACAAAGAATCTCGGATATTCGTGATTTCTTGATATTCAATACCAGCCTTGTCCTTCCATTTACTAAAAAATGCGTCGAAGTCCTGTGCCTGAACCATCAGGCAGCTCATTGCCATGAGGCAAATCATCATCAATTTTTTCATAAGCTTTTATTCTTTTAGTTTTAGTTTTTTGTGATTTTTCGAAAAGCCTTTCATCGACACAGACGAGGAAATGAAGAAAAGTGTTACATTTCCCCTCTGCTTTTTTTTCAGGAAAGAGTTTTCTGGCAGAGAATCAGCACGTGCGCATCGTCGGCAAGGGTGGTGGCGAAAAGATAATCACTACCACCGTCGCTGAGTTTGAGTCGCTTGCGAAGTTCGGCAACGGAAAGAGGTAAATTGCGAACAGTGAGGTTCGCTTTGTGAATGTCTTTCAATAGATTCTTTAGTTCTTTCTTATTGAAATGCGAGGAATCCTTGATGTCAAAGATTCTTCCTGGGAAATCGGGAATGAGCGTGTCGGAGGTATAGAGTTGACTGCTGGGATGGAGCTTTTCCAGACGGAAGTGTTCTGCCACGGACTTGAACGCCATCGCCTTCATCACCGAGGCATTCGGTTCGTAGAGATAATGTTTCAGTTCCGATGTATAGGTACAGGAGGCATTTCTCTCGATGGAATGGGAGAAAACGAAGGATTGCACTTGTTGATTGGGAAGGAGGTTGACACAAATGAGTTTCGCATCGTTTTGGTCGAATTCATCGGGAGTTTTCGCTTCTTTTTGAAGCACAAAGAGCGTTTCCTTACATTCTCCATTCACGCTGACAATATGGATTTCCCGAATACCCTTGAGCTGACGTTCTGCCTCGGCAATGTCGAGCATGGGGGAGAGTTTCAGCATCACCACATCTGCCTTGTCGAGCAGGAGGTCGTTGAACTGAATGACATCGGGAGTGCAATCGGAGATGGCTACGGTCTTTCCACCATGATTGTCTCGACGTGCAGGGTCGATGAAAATGAGGTGTTGGTGCGTGGCGAGTTGCGTCAACACTTCTTCGGAATCTGCACAAAGCACGTCGGCATGATTCACGCCCAACAAGGGAAGGTTGTGCCGAGCAATTTCGCACAATTCTGCGTTTCTTTCCACAAAAGTGAGATGAGCATTTTGCTCATTTCCGACACTCCGAACTAAACATGTGGCATCGACGCCGAAGCCTCCCGTCAGGTCTGTGATGTGGATAGCATCTTTCTCAGCCGATGGTTGCAGCCATTTGGCAAAGGCTTCCCCCTTGTATTCAGCCGTTTGTTGCGACGAGCATTGCTCCATTGAGAGATGTTCGGGGAAGACGATGCCATCGGTCGTTGCCCACAACGGCAACTTCTTCTGCGCCGTCTGCCACGCACTGATTTGCACCACCGCCTTGCGCATATCCACGTCGGGATAACGCCGAGCTTGCAGCATCAAGGAGCGAACATCGGAGTTCAAATGCTTGCGAACAAATTCAATGAAAGGCACAGGACTTGGCATTTTTTATCAAGGATTTGAAGGATTTAAAGGATTTTTTAGTTTGTCTGTCTAAATCATTTGTAGTTGATAAAGATGAATGGCTTGGATTTTAAAAGATATAATTCATGTAAAAGAGAATCCTTTTAATCCTTTAAATCCTTGATTTTATTTGATGTAAGGTCTCTTCTCCGCTTTCACTTGCTTGCGTGTCTTCAGGTTGAAGTGCCACCACTCCGTGCGCAGCACCTTGAAGCCACCAACAGCCATCACCTCGCGCAGCAACTGGCGGTTCTCCACAGCCTGTTTGGTGATTTTGCCCTGACGAAGATAGGTAGGTTCCAATTCGGGATGCGCCATCTTGCCCAAGTAATCCACAACGGTGCCCATCGGGATGGAATCGCCATGCTCGTTGCAGATGGAAATATCGACAGCAAAACCGTAGTTGTGGAGTCCGCCGCCATTGGCAGGATTGCTGACATAGATGTTTTTCGACGTGCCTTTCACCACGTTCCACATCTTCTGCTGCACGGACATGGGGCGACCTGCATCGTAAATAATCAGACTGAGGTTGGGGTGTCTGCGCTTCAGTTCCTTCTGTGCCTGAGCCAGAGCCTTGGCAGCCAACGGATGCAGATAGGCCTCGCGCAAGTCGGTATAGAGCACACGCCCCGTGAAGTTGTCGGGACGCGAATACATGAGGCTCACGCGGATGGTGGAGTCGTAGTCGAGTACGTTCACGAATCCCTGTTTAGCCATGCTCTGTGCCGTTGCGCTCAACTTATGCCTCTTCGTCTGTTGGGCAGCGAGAGAATGAACGGAGAAGAAACAGAGTGTCAGAAGAAGAAAAAGGGAGTGTTTCATTTTGTCATTCGTTATGATTGAGTCAATACAATTTTTTGAGCGAGCAAAGTTAAAAACAAAAAACATAAATTCCCGCAAATTTTCATGAATTTTTCTTTTTCTGCCAGACCTCAAACAATAATTCACGAAAAATTCACGGGCAATTCGTGTTAAAATAAAAAACGTGAATTACCGTAAATTATCCGCGAATTATCATGAATTTTATTTTTAATTTATGGATAATTCACGGTCAATTGGCTACGCCGAGCTAAAGGTTCATGGCAATTCGCGTTAAAATAAAAAACATGAATTACAGCAAATTCCCATGAATCCTTTATGCTTTCGTGATTTTTGAATGAGCACTAACTGAAACGCGCTTTCGATTCGCCTAAACAAGCGAGGGCTCGTTTGAATGACGGCGAGGGCTCGTTGTTGTTCAAGCGAGGGCTCGTTTGAATTACGACGAGGGCTCGGCAATTTAGTAGAGTCGAAAGAAAAAGTCAGTAGAAGCGAAAGGCAAGGCAACAATCGACGCATCAAAACGCGCCAAGTTGATATGTCTATCGCCACTTCTGTGTGTCACCTCATACGAAATTGTTCCTCCTGCTGATGATTTATATACAAATTTTATACAAAAAAATCGGTTTCTTTTGCTTTTTGAAAGAAAAATTCATAATTTTGCACCGATTTAGTTAAATAGACAATATTGAGCACCCAAAACATTGACTTAAAAAGGTATTTGCGATTTTTTTATTTACTACTTCTATAATTTATGACTAAAAAACTATTCTTAGCTTTTGCTATGTCGTTTGCTGTGCTCACCTCTGTTTCTGCACAGGGGGTGAAACTCAGAGCGAACATCATCAATGGGCATAGCAATTACGCTGGCTCACGCGACTGGAACACTTACGGCATTGGCATGTGGGAATTTACTGATGCCCAGGAAACCTACACTAACTATGAGCAGATTGAGCAGAAATCCACTATTTATGGCAACCAAGGAGCTATCTACGTGGATGGTTACTACTACACGTTCTACGGTCGAGAGAAGCAGTCGGAAGACGACCCTTACAACTACGACACGGACATGAACAACACCGAAGAAGAGGTGGTGGTGCGCAAGTGGGATGCAACAAACTGGACAATGGTGGAGGAGAAAATCTACGACACCAACGCCAACCTGAACTTCTGCGACCTCACTTACGATGCCAACGACGACAAGGTGTATTGCATCTATAGCGACATCTCGGGAAGCGGTGAAGACGCATTCAACGAATACTACTTCGGTTCGCTCGACCTCCAGACGATGACGGTCACCCGCATCAGCAAGCGAGCACTCTCCACTGAGTTCCGCGCCCTGGCAGCCAACCCTAACGGAAAGGTCTATGCCATCGGTTATGCTTCTTCTCCTTACGACGGCAAGCTCTGCACCTTCGACAAGGTGACGGGCGAATTCACCGTAGTAGGCGACGTGGGTCATGGCATCCAGCGCACGATGCAGTCGGCTGTGTGCGACTGGCGCACAGGAAAGATGTACTGGGCAGGACCTATGAACGACGGCAAGGACCACTCACGCGAAGGCAACCGCTACGGCACAGCTCTCTACGAAGTGAACATCGAGACAGGTGCCTCTACCCTCCTCTCCCGTTTCCCAATGAAGGAAACCGTGGTGGGCATGTACGTGGTGGGCGACATCGTGAAGAAGAACCTCGACGTGAACATCAAACTGACCACTCCTTCGCAACTCATGGCAAACGAACTGGCTTCAGCCGTGGCTACCGTGAAGAACTTGGGAAGCAGCGTTGCCAAGGGCTACAGCGTGAAGCTCTATGCCAACGGCACTCTTCGTGCAACAGTGGAGAACGGCATGGAACTGCAACCAGGCGAAAGCGTGGATTTGGACCTCGACTTCGTTGCCAACGTGAGCGACGGCACCAGCCTTTCGCTCTACGCCACTGTGGAACTGGCAAACGACGAGAACACAACGAACAACACCACTGCGACGACAAACGTGATTGTCGTTCAATCCACATTGCCAACAGTCAGCCTGATGGGTATGGAGGAAAACGGTGTCGTCACCCTCGCATGGGATGCACCAAGCACCGACAGCCAGATATTGACTGAGGACTTCGAGCGTTATGCTCCATTCATCATCAGCAACATCGGCAACTGGACGACAGTGAAGCGCGGCGAGGCTCAAGCCACCGTCACCATGCGCGACTTCATGGGTTCATACGTATATCCAAATGTGGGACGCGCCTTTGCTTATCAGGTGTTCAACCCATCTGAGGCAGGAATCTACAAGGACAACTACGAAGCCGACACCTGCACGTTCTACTGCCAGTCGGGCAAGCAGATGCTCATCGCAATGGCAGGTGTTGTGCCAGCCGACAACACGTCGGGCTACAACTGGGCAAAGGCAGACAACTGGCTCATCTCGCCAGAGCTGTCGGGCAAGGCTCAGACCATCGCCTTCTACGCCAAGTGCTGGACATCGCAAGTGTCCCAGTATCAGAGCAGCCCAAGCTACACGCACTACGACGAGCAATTCCATGTGCTCTACTCCACAACCGATACGAACCCAGAGAACTTCACTCGTCTGAATGCTGACACGCTCGTTGCCAAGCAGCGATTCAAGGAAGGCGACTTCCAGTTTGCACTGCCAGAAGGTGCCAAGTATTTTGCCATCCAGCACGTGACCGACGGCGAGACAGGTTTCTGCTTCTTCCTCGACGACATCAGCTACCAGCCAACCGTGGCACACATCAAGGGCTACAACGTGTATTGCAACGGCGTGAAGCTGACCGAAGAACCGCTGTCTGCCAACACAACGGACTACACGGTTGCCACACAGGGCGAGGAAGTCAATTCGTTCTCCGTGTCGGTGGTTTATGAAGAAGGCGAGTCGATGGCATCCAACGCATTCGACGCCATCCCTGCTGCCATCAACGACTTGCGCAGCGACCGCCTCCACAAGACTGGCATCTACACGCTGAACGGTCAGTACATCGGCACTCAACTTCCTGCCGCACGCGGTCTCTACGTGGTTCGCCTCTCGGACGGACAGACTCAGAAAGTGATTGTCAAGTAAGAAGAAATACCAAAAATGGGATAAGGTGAAGTTTCCGATACTTCATCTTATCCCTTCTCCTTTTTAAAAAATTCCTTATTAATAATAACAACTAAACAAATTAAAGTATGAGAAGAATTACACTTATTTTCGCGTTACTTCTGTCGTTGATGGGGGTAAAATCTGCTTGGGCAGATAATGCAGATTTTGAAAATGCCTTACCTAATGGTTGGGAAGCTGTAGGTAATATGACCTACTACGAAAGAGCAAATACTGGTTCTTATAGTATCGGAAACTCTGCTGGCTCTGGCTGGGACACAAATCGTGGTAACTATATCAAGACAACTGTTCTTGAAGGTGATGTTACTTTCTGGATACGTTCATATAAAGGTAACACTACAGGCTATGTAGTTTTATTCAAATTGAATGATGATGGAACAGTAGGTGACAAATTGCAAGCTTTTAGCAGTTCTAGCACTACATTTGCAGAAAAGTCTTATACTTTGGCTGAACCAACAGCATTGGCAATTGTTATCAACTATGCTCACCTTGATAACATGACCTATACTGAACATGTCACAGCTGATGGTCCTGCATTGAAGGTATCAGGTGATAACGATGGTTCTCTTAACTTCGGTATGGTAAACCCTGGTGCTACAAAAGAATTAACTTTGAGCAACCCAGGAACTGCAGACATTACTGTTAATATCACAACTACTGGTGGCTTTACTGCAGATGCAACTAAAACAACAATTGCAGCTGGCGGAAATGAGACTCTTACCATTACTGCTCCAAAGGCATCAGCTACAGGTACAGTAACGATTACTCCTACTGTGTCAACAGTTGAAGCTGTTACTATCAACTTGAGCTGCACAGTGAAAGACCCTAATAAGGTTTATGAATATGGCTTTACTGTTCTTCCTGAAGACTGGACAACTACAGGCACTTGGTATTATTCTGAGACTAACGGTGCATATACAACTTCTTGGTATCTCTCAAGCAATGCTCGACTGATTACACCTCTTCTTGTTATCAGTGAGGGAGAGAGTTTCTTGGTAGAGGCAAAGGGTTATAGCACAAGCAACACAAGCTATCAGCACTTGCAGATGCAGTATTCTGCTGACGGAACAACTTGGACAAACTTCGATGCAGAACCAACACTTGACCCAACCTCATGGAACACATACACCTTTACAGGTGTGCCAGCAGGCACATACTATATTGCCATCAATGCTTCTCAGGCAGATATTCGTATGTTCTATGGTGGCGAATTAGATACAACTCCACGTCCAAAACTCGAAGTAGTTGATATTGCTAATGGTGGTTCTTTGAGCTGGGGTTATAGCGATGTTCCAGCAGGCGACACGAAGACCATTACCTTGAAGAACGATGGAACTGCTGACCTTGATGTAACTATTACTGCAACTAATAACTACACAGTAGATCCTGCAACTGCAACTGTTGTAGCTGGTGGTACTTTTGAAGTAACTATTGGTACTCCTGCAAACGATGGTCCTGGTGTTTTGACAATCACTCCTGCAGAAGGAAGTGGTCTTAGCCCATACACTATCAATTTGACTTCTTACTACAAGGAGCCAAAGCCTGCGATGAGCATTGATAAGACAAGCGTTGCATTTGGTAAAGTTAATGCAGTGACAAGTGAGACAATCACAGTTAGCAACACGGGTGATGCAGACTTGGTTGTAAGCATCGCAAATGACAACACAACGAACTTCACTGTAGCACCTGCAGAACCATTGACTGTTGCTCCTGGTGAAACAGGTGAAATCACCATCACTTACAACTTTGTTGAAGGCACTTGGGGAACATTCAATGCCAACGTGAAGCTGACTCCTAACTATGGTAGTACATACGATGTAAAGACGATTGCCGTTTCTGCTACTTCTAAGGATCCTAATGTATGGAGTGAGGACTTCGAAGAAGGTACACTTCCTACAACATGGAACAACGAAGGTGGTTGGACTGTTTCTAAGCCTTCAGCAACAGGAAACAATGGAACTAACATGGCATCAATCAGCTCATATAACAATCCTAAGTCTTTGACGACTCCACGCTTGGAGGCAAAAGCAGGTGACGCTTTGACATTCTATGTAGGAATGCAGTATGATGACGAACCTCTCACCATCGAATACACCAATGATGACAAGGCTACTTGGACTGCAGTTGTAGATCCTGTAACAGCATCTGGTGAAATCACTTTCACTGCTCCTGCTGAAGGTTACTATTATATCCGCTTCACTGGTACATACGCTATGCTTGATAACTTCAACGGCTTCAAGCTTGCCATGAAGGAACATGAAATCGAGATTTCTGCTAACAACATTCCTGCTGAAGGCAACCAGTATGCTGAATACACTGCAACTGCCACCGTGAAGGAATTGGTGGGTGTTGAAGAAGAAGCTACTGCTAAGTTGTATGTAAACGGCGAGGAAGTTGCTGCTGCAACAGAAACTGTTGCTGCCAATGGTACTGCTACATTCACATTGACATACGTTCCTGAAGAAGCTATCGAAAACGCTGTTGCTAAGATTATCGTAACTTACGCTGGTGGCGAACTTGCTACAGAGGAAGTTACTATCAACATCGCTGCTGCTCCAGTTCTCGATGAAACAGTTGCAAGCGAAATCACAACTGGCACTGTTGACGCTCTCGTTCTGAAATATACTCCAAAGGCTGGCTGGAACACCATCTGCGTTCCATTCGCACTCACAGAGAACATCCTCAACCAAATCTTCGGCGAAGGATGGAAGGCTTACGAGTATAAGAGCTACAGCAACGGTGAATTCACATTCAGCAAAGCAACATTCTTCGCAGCAGGCTATCCTTACTTAGTATTTGCTAAGGATCCTCAAACCGCTGCTGATGGCTTCAAGATTGAAAATGTGAATATCACAGCTGCTACTGAAAATTCAGATAGTTACGGTGGTGCAACCTTCAAAGGTACATACGCTCCAATGGTTGCTGGAACAATGGAAGGCAAGTATGGTGTAGTTCCTAATGCTGAGGATATTCCATCCATTAAGAAGGGTGGTGCAAACGCTACCTTGAAGGGCTATCGCGGCTACTTCGAAATCCCTGCTGGTGGTGGCGTGAAGGGCTTCAGCTTCACCCTCGTTGACGATGCAACAGGTATCAGCCAGTTCGTTGCAACTCCTGAGAATGGCGCTATCTACGACCTCAACGGCAACAAGGTGAAGAACCTCGTGAAGGGACAGGTTTACATCATGAACGGACAGAAGATTCTCGTTAAGTAAGAATTGAATCACTTCACTTAGTTTTCGGTGGTTGGGATTCAGTCCCAATCACCGTACAAACAGAAGAAAACATGAAAAAAGAATATATTAAACCAAACACCAAGGTAAAGCTCTCATCATTGCAGACTTTCATGCAAGAAACTTCTCCTGATTTAGTTGTAACACCTTCAGATGAAGAGTATGATGGTGAATTCGGCACGAAGTCGAATAATGAGAAGTGGAGCGAAAGCGGACTTTGGTAATTGCTAAAAAAACGATAAGTTTATGAAAAAAGAGTATATTAAGCCAAATTCCGAAGTGATCTGTCCTTCATTGCAAACTTACTTCGAACCAGCAAGCAATGGGTTTACCACTACACCATCGGACGAAGAATATAATGGAGAATTTGCCACTAAGTCGAATGATTCTTGGAACAAAGAAGGACTCTGGTAGATTATTCTTCTGCACATTCCATAAACTCTACGTAAAAACAACTAAATAATCATTGATGAATTTTTTTGAATCAACAAAAACTCTGATGGTTGTGGCGGCATTTTCAGCCGCCACAACTGTCTCTGCTCAGTCGAGCATAGCAAACAGCAGAAAGGCACAGATTCAGCTTGTGCCAAGCAAAGTTTCCCAACAAGCATTCACGAAGCAGGAAACAAACCTGAGTCAAGTAACAACAAACGGCAAGAAGGCTGTTCCTACCGTTCGCAAAGCTGGTCAGCTGCATGTGGGCAATGTCACGGACGATACTCCCCTTGCTTACACGCTTGCCCTCGGAGCAGGAACCACCAAAGTGTGCGCCCATCTCTCCGTTGACTTCTTGAAGAAATACACGGGGTGCAATATCACGGGGTACGCATCGGATTGGCAAAGACTGCTTCCGTTGCCTCGGTAGAAGGATGGATTTCTGAAGACCCAAGTGCAACGCCCGTGGTGAATCTCGCCACAGGACAGTCTTCTACGTTCACCGAAGGCTGGAACGACATCGTTTTCTCCAAGCCTTACATGATTACTGGCAACGAGCAGGATTTCTACATGGGTGCAACCGTAGAAATGGCAGACAACCAAGGATCTATCTGCACCACAGACCTCAGTTCCACCTACGGTTTCCTCTACGAGTCCAACGGCTATTGGTACGACGGCACATCCAACTATGGCACACTTGCCATCCAGTTGATTGTGGAAGGCAACCTGCCCGACTACGACGTAACGCTGAAGAACTTCTCCACCGACGGTCGCTACTACAAGAGTTCGGAGAACGACTCACTCTATTTCTACGTGGAACTCTCCAGTTCGGGCATCAAGGACATCCCTTCGCTCACGCTGCAAGGCATCTTCGACGGGGACGAGACCAAGAGCTTCCAACTTGCCATCCAAGAAAGCATCACTGGCAGAACGTCTTCTCTCAAGCAAGGCATCAAACTGTCGGAATTTGGTCTCGCAGCAGGTCAGCACTCGCTGGTGCTTCGTGCCCTCGGCACTGCTGATGGCACAGCCATGAGCGAAGGCACAACCGACGATGATGCTGTGGCTTCTTCCTTTGCCATCTACAGCAATGGTGCCACTCGCAGTAAGATTCTGATGGAAGTGTTCTGCAACCAGTATAGCCAAGCCGACTCGCTCGAAACGGAAATCCTGGAGCGCATGATGTCCACACGTTCCGACATTGCACCAGTGTTCATTCACGGCGACTTCTTCGGCGAAGAATATGCCGACCTGAACGCACTGCCTGTTGCCATCAACTACGCTTCCTCTTACGGACTCAATGCGGTTCCAACCATGCTTGTCAACCGTTTCATGATGCCAGGTGCCGAAACCATCGACCTGCCTCTGACATTCAACATGATTGGCTATTCGGGCTACGTGAACGAAATCGTGAACTACATCAACTCGCTCTCTCCTGCCTTCTGCTCGCTCACCGTGAAACCAACTTCCTACGACGAGAAAACGGGAAAGATAACGATTGAAGTAAGCGGAACACGTACAGGCGATTTCAGCAAGATTTTCCAGAACGGCGCTGTCACACTCTACCTCACCGAGGACAATGTGGTTGGTCCGCAGGATTGCTCTTACTCAATGTGTGAAAACTATGTTCACAACCATGTGCTTCGCTATGTGGCAACAGCCGACTTCGGCGATGAAATCACGTGGAACGGACTTCGCTTCACGAAGAGCTTCACCATCGACACAGGCGAAGGCTGGAACATCGAGAACATGAAAGCCATCGCTTTTGTTTCGAAAACCGTGAATGAAAACTCCACCCTCGACAACATCGACGTGACAAACGCTGCTGACGTTTCGCTCACAGGCATCGCAAGCGGCATTGCAACGCTCCACACCGACGATGCACACGCCAAGGCTGAGTTCTTCACGCTCGACGGCATCCGTATCAATGAATCGAGCCTCGGTCACGGCATTTTCATTCAGAAGAAAGGCAGTAAGACTATGAAAGTGGTTCGTTAATAACGCTCAACCCATCCCTTGACAAAAGCAAAGAAAGCAGAAATATGACAAATCCAAACAGCAAATCTCTGTTTTACACCCCTAAAACAAGGATTATTTAGGCAAATAGAAAAAATATTGAAAAATAATTTGCATAATATTTGGATATAAAAAAGTTTATTTGCAAATTTGCATACGAAAAAATTAGATTTTTTCATAGTTAAGGTTTAGGTTAAAAATAGGGAGGCATCGGTTCGTGATGAACC
>OCVV012860599.1_pt1 | contig 17893 bp, 14 predicted proteins | sample 1539721 | NCBI WGS metagenome assembly OCVV01 (sample SAMN02144230, study PRJEB22623) | gut metagenome | biome: sheep rumen | host: Ovis aries | place: New Zealand | reverse complement strand
TCATTGTCCCTATTTTTTCTTATTTTCTTTTGTTTTTTCTTATTTTTTGGGGGCCGCCGAAGGCGTAAAGCAAACATCCGAAACTTCAATTATTTATATATATGTACGTGTATGTGAGAGGGGGTGGGGTAGAAGAGACTTCTTTCTCCAAAATGGGGTTGATAGAGGTGCGTTGAGGCGCAAGAATCGGCGGGGCAAATGTTCGTCTGTCTTTGTGGCGGCAAACCGCTGAATTGGGTGCCGATGGGGGCAACTCTGCTGGCAAAATCTCAGTGCGGGTTGCTTGATGTTCTGGTGAAAGAGGGGTTTTGTGGCATCATTTTGGATGTGAAGGAGGATTTTTTTGTGCTGAAAGTGATAATAAAACTTAACGGAGTAGGATTGTTTGGAAAAAAATACCTATCTTTGTCGGACATGAAGAAAAAGACTTAAAATTATGAAGATTTCAAGATATATTTTAACTGGTGCTATTATATGTGTGCTGCCTGTTGCGGCTTGGGCGCAGAAGGTGGTGATTGGCAATTATGTGTTCCCTAAGGATAAGGCTACTTATTACGGTGAGTTGGAGGGTGGAAAGCCTCATGGGAAGGGAAAGACGACGTTCACGACGGGCGACACCTACGAAGGTGAGTATGTGAAGGGTAAGCGTCAGGGCTATGGAGTCTATACGTTCACCGATGGCGAAAAGTATGAGGGCAGTTGGCATCAGGACCACCAGAATGGTCATGGGGTGTATTATTTTGCCAACAACAACAAGTATGATGGCTTGTGGCTGATTGATTATCAGCACGGTCTTGGCACTATGTATTATTATAATGGTGACAAATACGTGGGCGAATGGGCTGACGACAAGCGCAACGGAAAGGGACGCTACACCTGGGCAAACGGCATCTACTATGATGGCGACTGGAAGAACGACAAGAAGTCGGGCAGGGGCACTTTCGACTGGCGCGACGGCTCTATCTACGAAGGCGAGATGGACAACGACATGCGCAACGGCCAAGGGAAATACACTTATCCCAATGGCGATTTCTACACGGGAGGCTGGAAAGATGACATGATGCACGGAAAGGGCATCTACCGCTTTAAGAATGGCGATGTGTATGAGGGTGACTATCAGAACGGCGAACGGACTGGACAGGGCCTTTTCACATACGCCGACAAACGCCGCTATGTGGGTCAGTTCAAGAATGGCTACATGGACGGTTTCGGCACTTACACTTGGCCCGATGGCTCCAAGTATGAGGGCTACTGGGTGGAAGACAAGGAGCATGGGCGTGGCAAGTTCACGGGTGCCAATGGCGATGTGTATGATGGCGAATGGGCCGGTGGAGAGATGAACGGCGAGGGTGTGTTGCGCCTGGCCGATGGCACCAAGTTCAAGGGACGCTTCAAGGATGGGATGAAGAACGGAAAAGGAGTGGAGGAATCTCCTGACGGGGTGCGTTTCGAAGGTTCTTTCTTCAACGACCAGCGCGACGGCTCTTTCGTGGAGAAGGACCGAAACGGCAACGTGATACGCAAGGGCATCTACAATCGCGGCAAGTTGATGGGGCAATGATGAGGGATTTGCAGCGCATCTTGGCAGAGGTGAAAGCGTTGGCTGTCGAGGCAGGACAGTTCATAGCGGGACAGCGTGAGAGTTTCGACGCCAGCAAGGTGGAGTTGAAGCAGAGCCACGACTATGTGAGTTATGTGGATAAACGCTGCGAGGAGATGGTGGTTTCCTGCCTGCGTGAGATACTGCCTGAGGCTGGATTCATCACAGAGGAAAAGACGGTGGAGCAGGTGGATGAGCAGACGGCCTACTTCTGGGTGGTTGACCCGCTGGATGGCACCACAAACTTTATCCACGATTTGGCACCCTATTGTGTGGCCATCGCCCTGCGCAGCAAGACCGAAATCCTGTTGGGGGTGGTCTATGAAGTGACCCGTAGGGAACTCTATAGTGCGGCCAAGGGAATGGGTGCCTTTCTCAACGGGCGTCCCATTCATGTGTCTGGCCAGACCAATTTGGACCAAGCGTTGGTGATGATAGGCTATCCCTATAATGCAGACGGGTGGAGGACTTTCTGCCTGAATCTGACAGGGCGACTCTATGGCCATTGTGCCAGCATCCGCAGCAACGGAAGTGCCGAAGCCGAACTCTGCTACGTGGCATCGGGCAAGATTGATGTCTATGTGGAGTCGTTCATCCAGCCCTGGGATGTGGCAGCCGGAGCGTGTATCCTTCTGGAGGCCGGCGGATGTGTGTCAGACCATGCCGGCACCGACCATGAGTGGGAGAGCGGACGTCAGGTCGTGGCCACAAACGGACTCCTGCATCGGGAGGTGCTGGACGAAATCCGGCAGGCAGAGCAAGCAAACTAACTTTTTTACAAACCTTAAATAAATGGCGTTATGATTTTAGACACTCTTGAAAACTTTGGCAAGTATGCCAACCTGAATCCTCTGTTCCCCAAAGTGGTGGAATATCTGCAGCAGACAGACCTGATGGCCCAAGAGCCAGGAAGAGTGAACATTGACGGCAACAAACTTTTTGTCAACCACAACGTGACAAAAGGAAAGACCGTGGACGAGGCAAAGATGGAAACCCACGACTCCATGATTGACATCCAGATTCCGCTCTCATGCCCCGAAGTGATGGGCTACATGCCCCGTCAGTATTTGTCGGAAGCGCCCTACAATGCGGCCAAGGACATCACCTTCTATCCTGACCGGCCAGAGCAGTACATCACCGTGCATCCGGGTGAGTTCGTCATCTTCTTCCCGCAGGATGGCCACGCTCCTTGTATCTCGCCCGTCCCCGAATATAAAAAGGTAATCTTCAAAGTAAAAGCATAATTTTTTCTCTTATGGCAACAGAAAAAGCAAAGAAGGCCGCCAAGCCCAAGAAGGCGGCCGAGCCCAAAGTGAAGCATATTGGCATTGTGAAGAATGACCCCTGGCTCGAACCCTTCGAAGGAGCCATTGTGGGGCGTCACGACCACGCCCTCTACAAACTGAACGAACTGACCAACGGAGGCAAGCAGTCCCTCTCCGACTTTGCCGACGGACACCTCTATTTCGGACTCCACAAGACAGCCCGTGGCTGGGTGTTGAGAGAGTGGGCCCCCAATGCCACCGACATCTATCTCATCGGCGACTTCAACGGATGGCAAGAAGATGAAGCCTACAAGATGACCCGCATCGACAACGGCAACTGGGAAATCAAACTGAAAGCCAAACAGATGAAGCATGGCGACCTGTTCAAACTGAAAGTGAAGTGGCAGGGCGGTGAAGGAGAACGCATCCCTTCCTATGCCAACCGTGTGGTGCAAGACGACCAGACCAAAATCTTCTCCGCCCAGGTGTGGGCGCCCGAAACTCCCTATGAGTTCAAGAAAAAGAACTTCAAGCCCGACACCAATCCGCTCCTCATCTACGAATGCCACATCGGCATGTCGCAGGATGCCGAGAAAGTGGGCACCTACACCGAGTTCAAGGACAACGTCTTGCCTCGCATCAAGAAAGACGGCTACAATGCCATTCAGGTGATGGCCATAGCCGAGCATCCCTACTACGGCTCCTTCGGCTACCATGTGAGCAATTTCTTCGCTCCCTCCAGCCGTTTCGGCACACCTGAAGAACTGAAGGAACTCATCGACACCGCCCACCAGATGGGCATCGCCGTCATCATGGACATCGTACACTCACATGCCGTAAAGAACGAGATTGAAGGCTTGGGCAACTTTGCCGGCGATGGCTGCCAATACTTCATGCAGGGCGGACGACGTGAGCATCCCGCTTGGGACTCCCTCTGCTTCGACTACGGCAAGAATGAGGTCATCCACTACCTGCTCTCCAACTGCAAGTATTGGCTTCAGGAGTTCCAGTTCGACGGATTCCGCTTCGACGGAGTCACCTCCATGCTCTACTACAGTCATGGTCTGGGCGAAGCCTTTGGCGGCTACGGCGACTACTACAATGGTCACGAAGATGACGAGGCCATTGCCTACCTCACCCTCGCCAACCTGCTCATCCATGAGGTCAATCCACGTGCCATCACCATTGCCGAGGAAGTGTCGGGCATGCCCGGTCTCGCTGCCCCCTTCAAGGATGGTGGCTACGGCTTCGATTACCGCATGGCGATGAACATACCCGACTACTGGATTAAGACCATCAAGGAACTCCGAGACGAAGACTGGAAACCGTCCTCCATGTTCTGGGAAACCACCAATCGCCGCCAGGACGAGAAGACCATCTCATACGCTGAAAGCCACGACCAGGCACTGGTGGGCGACAAGACCATCATCTTCCGTCTCATCGATGCCGACATGTATTGGCACTTCAAGAAGGGCGACGAGAACATGACCGTCAACCGAGGCATCGCTCTCCACAAGATGATACGCCTCCTGACTGCCTCGACCATGAACGGTGGCTACCTCAACTTCATGGGCAACGAGTTCGGCCATCCCGAGTGGATAGACTTCCCTCGAGAAGGCAACGGATGGGGCTACAAGTATGCACGTCGCCAATGGAATCTTGTCGATAATAAGGAACTGTGTTACCACTACTTAGGCGATTTCGACGAAGCCATGCTCAAAGTCATCAAGACCCAGAAGAACTTCCAGAAGACCCCCGTGGTGGAAGTGTGGCACAACGATGGCGACCAAATCCTCGCCTTCTCTCGTGGTGACTTGTTGTTCGTGTTCAACTTCTCGCCCGACCGTTCCTACACCGACTACGGTTTCATCGTGCCTCAGGGCAGTTACGACGTAGTGCTCAACACCGACAACAAACTCTATGGTGGCAACAACTTCGCCGACGATACCGTTCGCCACTTCACTAATTACGATCCAATCTATGAGAAGGATGGCAAAGGATGGCTCAAACTCTACATACCAGCCCGTTCTGCCGTCGTCCTTCATAAAAACGCTGAATAATTGTGAGTAACAGCCACTTTTTCAAACAGAAAACCGCAGGAATCATCCAGTATTCCTGCGGGGTTCTGTTTATGCTTTTCACCTTCTCCTACCTCTACTTCCTGCAAGGCGACCTTTTGGCCGAAGCCCAGTTTGTCTATTCGCATGGCGCCACCACCTACAACCTCTTCATCGGCGCCATCATCATCACTGCCGTTTTGCAGATTCTTCAGCGAGTGGTCCATCTCCTCACCAACCTTCCTCCACGATGGTACGCCTTCTCCTATCTCCCCTCCATGCTCGGTTTGGCCATTTTGACTGACATCGACCGTCACGCTCTGCTTCATTTCACCTTTGGAGCATGGGTGTGGATGGCACCTCTCATTCTCGTCGGATTTGTCATTGCCGTCTTCCTCATCCGGCATTTCGACACATATTTCCCCAATGAATCCACCGACCTCAAGTCGCAGGCCTATCCTAATTTCATCATTCTTTTCGTCCTCATCCTTGTGACTGGTGCAATCCCTCACAATCCCGATGTCTTCCACTACGAGATGAAGACCGAACGTCTCATCCTTGGACATGACTACGAGGCCGCATCCCATGTGGGCGAACGCTCTTTGCGAAGCACAGCGCGACTCACCCAACTGCGCATGTATGCCCTCTCCCAACAGGGGCTGTTGGCAGAACGTCTTTTCGACTATCCTCAGTACTACGGCTCACAGGGCTTGCTCGATATTGCAGAAAGCCAACCCTATTACCGTTTCACCACACAAGACATCTGCGCTCATCTCGGAGCACGTTGCGGTAAGACAGTATCCTCCACCCAGCGATACTACCACCTCTTGCTGAACGACTCCCTCTGCAATATCTACACTATCGACTACTATCTCTGTAGTCTTCTGCTCGACAAACGCACGGACGAATTTCTGCAACAGTTTCCTTGCTACTACCATCTCGGCACCTCCCACAACGGTGACAATCTGCCCCGTGCCTATCGCGAGGCCCTTCTGCTGCTGGGCGACCCGCAGGCAGCCTCGAGTGGAGTGGTCCGTGTGAAAGGCGACACCCTCGCTGTCTTCACCGACAATGACTTCATCTCTCGGTATCGCGACTACAAAGAACTCAAATCCGAGTTCTCCGACCGAACCGAACGCGTCAACAAGACGCACCGCGAGTTTGGGAACACCTATTGGTGGTACTACGATTGCAGCCATCTTGCCACAGGCGAACTTCAGCGGCAATGAACATGACAGAAATCATGAGTCAGCCCGAAAAACAGAGTATGGAAAAAAGCGCTCCAGTGCAGCATAAGGTGCGCATTCGGGCCATCGTGCAACTTGCCTATCCCATCGTCATAGCCCAGTTGGGAAGCATCTTTCAAGGTTGGGCCGACACCATCATGGTGGGCCAATACGGCACACCCGAACTCTCGGCAGCCAGTTTCGTCAACAACGTCTTCAACCTCTGCATCTATTTCCTCCTTGGCATCTCCTATGCCACCACTCCCATTGTGGCAGGCCACTTTGGACAAGGACGCTTTGCCAAGACCTTGCAGACCCTGCGCGAAAGCAATTGGGTCAACCTGCTTGCCAGTCTTCTCGTTGTCCTGCTCCTCCTTCTCCTCTATCTCAACGTGCACCATCTCGGTCAGCCCCAAGAACTTCTGCCCCTCATCCGGCCTTATTTCATCGTCCTGCTCATCTCGCTTCCCTTCATGTCTCTCTTCAATTCCATGAAGCAATTCTCCGATGCACTTGGCGACACCCTCACCCCCATGTGGGTCATGATAGGCAGCAACATCCTCAACCTCATCCTCAACTATTTCCTTATCTTCACCCTCGACCTCGGTCTTCTCGGTGCAGGAATGGCCACCCTCATCGCCCGTGCCTCCACACCCGTTGCCATGTGGGTGGCCCTTCGGCGTGGCCGACTTCTCGCCACTCCCCAGTTCCGTCAGGTTCCTCCATCATCCACCTCCTGCACCCGTGATGGTATGCTCAATCTTTTCCGTCTCGGCCTCCCCATTTCCATCCAACTCTGCCTCGAAGCCAGTTCGTTCAATGTTGCAGCCATCTTCATGGGCTGGATTGGAGTGACTGCTCTTGCAGCCCATCAAGTCATGGCCACCGTCAGCACCCTCGCCTTCATGGTCTATTACGGCATCGGTGCTGCTGCCGCCATCCGTATTGCCTACTACCGAGGCCGCCACGACTGGCAAGAAGTGCGTCTGACAGCCCGCACGGCCTTCTTCCTTTCCCTCTTCTCCGGCATTGTCATTGTCTCAGCAATCTGCTTTGCAGGCCATCCTCTCGTGTCCATCTTCACCACCAGTCCTGATGTCGCCTTTCTCTTCATTGCCATGTTACCAGCCTTTGCATGCTACCAACTCGGCGACTGTCTTCAGGTCATCTACGCTAACGCCCTGCGCGCCATCAAAAGTGTGCGGGCCATGATGCTCTATGCCTTCATCGCCTATGCCCTCGTCAGCATCCCGCTTTCCTACCTTTTCGCCTTTCCTCTCCACATGGGTGCCGTCGGCATCTGGTGGGCCTTTCCTTTCGGACTCACCACTGCTGGACTCTGCTACTGCATCCACTTCCTGTATCAATGCAACAAATGGGCAAAGCGTGAAGGCTGAGAGGAACGTGGTTTCGGAGTTTTTTGTTCGAGAGATGGCCGATTTATATAGAAGGTAAAAGAGCCTGTCGGAGATTGGAAAAACAATTTTAGTGCTATTTTTGTATATATCAGAGATTTTCCTTACCTTTGCCAGCAATTTTTCTGACATGTGTTCTTCATGTTGGGAATCTGTGGAAATAATTTGTAGAAAGAAAATATGAAAAAGACTTTATTGGGAATGCTTGCCGCATCTCTTATGCTGCTGGCGAGTTGCACGTCTTACAAGAATGTGCCTTATCTGCAGAACAGCGACAAAGTGGATTTGAGTCCTGCCACGATGCTGTATGATGCTAAGATTATGCCTAAGGACCAACTGGTTATCAATGTGAATTATCCGACTGACCCAGATGCGGTGAAGATGTTCAATCTGGTGACAATGGCAGAGAACACTACTTCGACCATTTCATCAAGACTTTCATCGATGGCGCAAGTGCAGACCTATCTGGTGGATAACGAGGGCTACATCAACTATCCACTTTTGGGTCGTCTGCATGTGGGTGGACTGACGAAGACGGAACTGGAGAATCTGCTGGCTTCGAAAATACAAGGCTCATACACGAAAGAGGCTCCGCTGGTGTATGTGCAGATGTCGAACTACAAGGTGTCGGTGCTGGGCGAGGTGGCTCGTCCTGGCCAATATATGGCCACAACGGGTAAGGTCAACATCTTTGAGGCATTGGCTATGGCAGGCGACCTGACCATCTGGGGACAGCGCGACTGTGTGAAGATTATTCGTGAAAATGAAAAAGGGGAGAAGACCATTGTGCCGATGAATCTGAACGATGCCAACATCATCAACTCGCCTTACTATCAGTTGCAGCAGAACGACATCGTGTATGTGACGCCCAACAAGACGAAGGCAAAGAACTCGGGTGTGGGTTCGGAAACGAGCCTCTGGTTCACCTCGACCAGCATCCTGGTGTCGCTCACTTCGCTCCTCTACAACATTCTTAAATGATAGGAACTTTATGCAGGTGAAACAATCGTGGCGCGAGAAAGGCTATGTCGATGAGCCAATCTCCGAGGATATTGACTTGAATGCCGAAATCCGCAAGATGTGCAAAGAGAAGAATGCGGTGATTTTGGCACATTATTATACAGATGGAGCCGTGCAAGACATCGCTGACTTTGTAGGCGACTCGCTGGCTCTGGCGCAGTGGTCGGCCAAGACCGATGCCGACATCATCGTGATGTGTGGTGTTCATTTCATGGGCGAGACGAACAAGATTCTTTGTCCCGACAAGAAGGTGCTGGTGCTCGACTTGAATGCTGGATGCTCTTTGGCTGATAGTTGCAGGGCCGAGGATTTGAAGGCGTTTATCGATGAACATCCGGGCTATAAGGTGGTGAGTTATGTGAACACGACTGCTGCTGTGAAGGCACTGACCGATGTGGTGGTGACTTCGAGCAATGCCAAATTGGTCATCGACTCATTTCCTCAGGATGAGAAACTTATCTTTGGTCCTGACAAGAACCTCGGCAACTATATCAACTCCGTGACAGGTCGTGAGATGCTCCTGTGGAATGGTGGCTGTCATGTGCATGGACAGTTCTCGTTGGAGAAGATTCTGGCACTGAAGGCAGAACACCCGTCTGCAAAGATTCTGGTGCATCCTGAGTGTCCGGCACCCATTCAGAAGGTGGCGGATGTGATTGGCTCGACGGCAGGATTGCTCAACTTTGCCATCAAGGATGAAGCCACCGAGTTCATCGTGGCAACGGAAAGCGGCATCCTGCACAAGATGAAGGAGGCTTGTCCCGAAAAACTGTTCATTCCAGCACCACCAGAGGCAACGGAAACAGTGGGCTGTTCCTGCAACGAATGCGAGTTCATGAAACTGAACACGCTGAAGAAACTCTACAACACCTTGAAGTATGAGTGGCCCACCATTGAGGTTGACCCTGCCATCGCTGAAAAAGCGGTGAAACCCATCGACCGGATGTTGGAGATATCAAAGAACATGAAATCGGCAATGTCGAGCAAATGAGAAAGTCTGGGTCTGTCGCTGCTTTAGTTTCTGGTGGGGTCGATTCTGCTGTTTCGGTGCATTTGCTGAAAGAGCAGGGGATTGACCCGCATCTATTCTACATCAAGATTGGTCCCGACGAAAAGACAGAGTGGAACTGCACCTCGGAAGAGGATGTGGAGATTTGTCAGTGGTTGGCACGGAAGTATGGCTTGAAGTTTGATGTGATTGACCTGCACAAAGACTATTGGGAAAAGGTGGTAGGTTACACGATGGACAAGGCACGGCAAGGACTGACACCGAATCCAGATGTGATGTGCAACAAACTCATCAAGTTTGGCTGTTTTGAAGAGGTGGCAGGCAAGGAGTTTGACTTTACTGCCACAGGGCATTATGCCACGACAACCACAATGAACGGGAAAGTGTGGCTTTCCACTTCGCCCGACCCCGTGAAAGACCAGACGGATTTTCTTTGCCAAATCAGTTCGTTGCAAGTGAACAAACTGATGTTTCCCATCGGACATTTGTGGAAGCATCAGGTGAGGGAGATTGCCGAACAGGCACATCTGCTGAATGCGGAAAGGAAAGATAGTCAGGGCATTTGTTTCTTAGGCAACATCGATTTCCGCGATTACATCAAGGCACATCTGGGTGAGAATCCTGGCGATGTGCGTGAGATAGAAACAGGCCATAAGATAGGGGAACACAAAGGGCTGTGGTTCTACACGATAGGTCAGCGCAAGGGACTCGGTTTTGGCGGTGGCCCTTGGTTTGTGGTGAAAAAGAACCTCAAGCGCAACATCCTCTTCGTCTCGCATGGCTATGACCCCGAAAAGGTATATAAAGACCATCTGACCATGAATGACTTTCACTTCATCACGGAAAATCCGTTTGAGGATGAAGCGTTTAAGCAGGATGTGCAGATGACAGCAGGAAATCCATCAATGCGGGTGACGTTCAAGATTCGTCACACGCCCGAATATCTTGGCGGTGTCCTTTCTCTCAAGGAAGATGGACGCTGGTTTCTTCAGGCAGACAAGAAGATACATGGTGTTGCCCCCGGTCAGTTCTGCGTGGTGTATGACCAAGACCACCACCTCTGTTTCGGTAGTGGAGAAATTAACTGAAATTGAAAGTTGGTGCCTTTCGTGGACATTCCATGAAAGGCACCAACTTTTTATGTTGTGTTGTAAAGTTTCAGAGTCGAAAAGTTTTGTGTCAGAGAAATTAGTTGTATCTTTGCAACTGTTCATTCACTGATGCCCACTCTCGGAGGGCAGAGCAATAAACAATAAACTCAATCATAAAAACGAGAAAATATGACATAAAAGTTTAGCAAGACATATTTAGTATAAAAGAGAGCGTTTGCTTTTGATTCTTACGTACAAAATCGCCAAATTTAGACCGTAAAGAAAGCCACTACTGTTCGAAGTAATTCGCGCCTGTGAACGGCGTGGATTTACTCGTAGTAGTGGTGGGTGTTTGGCGATACCTGTACGTAAGGCGAGAAAAATTCACGCTTTTATTGTATCAAATTCTTACGTACAAATTTCGCCAAAATGACTACACAAGAAGAACTTTTACAGAAGCGGATTCGTGAACTGGAAAAAGAGGTTGCGCATCTGCATTCGCAAATCAAGCATCAGCAATATGGGCTGGTGTGGCTTGATGTACCCGAGGCTTTCGATGAGGAAAGTGAGAACAAAATCCCCATCTTGGAGGAAGTGCCGGAATTGGCCATCCATCATGATGACGGCAAACCCACTCATATTCTGATTGAAGGTGATAATTATCATGCACTGACCTGTCTTAACTACACGCATAAAGGAAAGGTGGATGTGATTTATATAGACCCGCCGTATAATACAGGCAGTGATGGATTTACGTATAAGGACAGCAGATTTTTGGATAAATATCCAGATGGTGCTGAAATTAAGTCAAATAACCCTCTTAAAAATAGTACTTGGCTCTCTTTTATACAAAAAAGGCTACGACTTGCACGCGAACTTTTATCAGATAAGGGAGTTATTTTTATTTCTATAGATGACAATGAACACGCCAATCTGAAACTTCTCTGCGACAAAATTTTTGGCGTTCAGAATTTTATTAGCAGTTTGCCTCGTAAAGGTTCTGGAGGACGGCAAGATAGTAAGCATTATGCGATTGTGCATGAATATATTTTGGTATATGCTTCCAATGTGGAACACTTTGAGGCCGGGCGTTCGGTGAAGGCAAAAAATGATTTTAAGTTATTTGATGAAACCAAAGGAGCGTATTATAAAACACAACTTCTAAGAAAATGGGGAGATAATAGTCGTCGAGAAGACCGTCCTAATTTATATTATCCAATCTACTATAACATCTTAACCTCTCAATTTTCTCTAAAAAGAGAACATGATTCCGATTTGGAAATTTATCCTATGCTCGATGCCGAGAAAGAAGGGTGCTGGCGATGGGGAAAAGCGACAATGCAAGAAGGTTTTAATAAAAAATGTGTTGAACTTCAAAAAAACAAGAAAGGGGAATTTATTGTATATGAGCGAATTTATGAAGAAACATCCTCAAAGACAAAACCTTTCTCCAGTTGGATTGATGATATTGACAATAGTACGGGAACGGGCTTTTTGAAAGAGTTATTGGGTCTCAAAGTTTTTGATTATCCAAAACCAGTTGATTTAGTGGAAAGAATCTTGCGCATGGCTTCCCCAAAAAAAGATTTTATTGTTTTAGACTTTTTTGCAGGTAGTGGTACAACTCTACATGCTACCATAAATCTTAACGAAGAAGATAGTGGTAACAGGCAATGCATTCTCTGCCAAATCAATGAGAAAAATATCTGTACGGATGTTACTTACGAAAGGAACAAGCGAGTGATGAATGGCTACACTGACAGCAAAGGTAACCATGTGGAAGGTCTTGGTAATTCTCTCAAATATTACCGTACAGCCTTTGTTGGCAAGAACAAGCCCAAGGAGGCGACGGATGAGGACAAACTGACTTTGTCGAAAAAGGCTGGGTGTTTGTTGGCTTTGGCGGAAAATACTTTGTATGAACAAAAGAGTACGGACTTTTATCAGATTTACTCTGATGAAAAAGGACACTCGACTGCCATCTACTTTCAGGAAGATGGTGCTGCGTATGATGAGTTTCTAAATGATGTGGAACACATCAATGGCAAACGTACTGTCTATATTTTCAGTTGGGGAACGGCTGATGAGTTCAGAAGCGACTTCGAGATGATGAAAGACGTGACGGTGAAAAGCATTCCTCAACCCATCTTGGATATTTACAAATCATTGAATCAGTAGGAGGGCTTGAACATGGAAAAAATAGCATTTCAAGAAAAGGCTGTAGAAGAACTCTTGGAGAGTTTCAAGAGATTGTGGAAAAACGGCAACTCGATGTTGGAACTGACATTCAAGGCTCCTACGGGTAGCGGTAAGACTTACATGACGGAAAAGTTTATCACAGAACTGGGCAACCAACCAGACTGGCAGCAAGACGTGGCTTTCGTTTGGATTACTTTCTCGGACGATTTGGCCATGCAGAGTCGTGATAAGTTCATGGATTACTTCTATCCTAATGTGCCAGGAGGGCTATTGACTATCAACGATTTTAATAAAGGAGCGTTACACACCAAAGATGTGCTGTTCTTGAACTGGCAGAAGTTGGTGTCTCGCAAGGCAGAAGACCGTGTGAATCGTCGCCCTGATGATGAGCGTTTGCGCAAGGAGCAGGGTTTTTATTATGAAGATGTGATAGAGATGACCCATGCAGAGGGGAGAGAAATCGTGCTGATTATCGATGAAAGCCACAAGAATGTGACTTTTGCCTCTATGCGTGATGTGATTGTGCCTATGAATCCGCGCATCATCGTGAAGGTGTCTGCCACTCCCGAAAGTGAGCCAAGTTTTTCAGATGTGAAGAACGGAAGGGCTGGCTTCGTGGAAGTGGAGAGACAGGATGTGATAGATGCTGGCATGATTAAGGAACAGATAGTGTGTCAGACGGATGAGGATGTGAGGAAGAATGAAGGTTTGGACTTTGACGATGCTTTGATGCAGATGGCAATGGACAAGCGGGAGGAACTGAAAGCACAACTGGAGAGTTTTGGCATCGATGTGAATCCGCTTGTGTTGGTGCAGTTGCCCAACGATGATGCTGACTACAAAGCACAAGGAGTGCCGACCAAAGAAGAAAAGGTGTTGGAGTTCTTGCAATCGAAAGGAGTGAAGCGAGAACGCATCGCCTCTTGGTTTGACCAAAAGAAGAAGCCTGAAGGATTGGAACGTGATGATAGCCCTTACGATTATTTGTTGTTCAAGATGGCGGCAGGAACAGGTTGGGATTGTCCGAGAGCGCAGGTGCTGGTGATGTTCAGAGAAATCAAGTCTGCCATCTTCCATACGCAGACAATCGGACGCATCATGCGAGTGCCCATGAGAGGCAAACAGGGATGTGAGATTTTCCGTACAGGCTACATTTATACCAACTACAAACGCAACGAAGTGGCCCATGCGGATTATGGAAAAGAGATGAACAAGCCCAAACTGCTGGTGGCAAAGAACCGGAAAGGGAAAGAGTTTGTGCTTGACCAGCAGTTGAAGACGGAATACATTCCGCGCATCGACTACGGCGACCTGGGACGAACAGATGAGTTTCAACGTCATCTGCGGCAGTCGTTTAACGACTATTTCTGTTTGGACATTGATGACATCATGGAGAAGAGGATGCTGAAATTTCAGGAAAAACGCTTCTTCCCCAATGTGAAACTCAGGAATGAAATCATTGTCAACGCTAAAATTGACAACATAGACCAACTGCAGACACAATTAACCATGAATGGGGTTGATGCACAGGTGGAAGCGAGTCGCAACGATGTGGAGAAGACTTTCACACTTCTGTGCGCTCAACTATTGCGTGAACAAGATGACGAAGAGGCAAAAGTGAGCAATATCGCTCGTTCGTGGAGTCCGATGAAATCTGCATTGCGGATGTGGATGAAGAAGACTTTCACCGAATACAGTGATGATGAGTGCTATCGCATCTTTATCAATGACATTCTGAAAGGTGCAGACAGTGCTTTACGTGCGGCATTGACACAAACGCTGAAGTCATATCGTCCCAATCTGTTGGCACAGTTGAAGGAGAAAAGGGAAAAGGCTTTGCAGTCGGAAGTGGAAACCTTCAAAGTGTTGGAATCATACGCCTACACGGATGACTATGAGACGCATGAGATGCAGCGATGTATTCTGTCTCCATTCTATATACGGAAGGAATATCATGGAAGAAAGACAGAATGGGCTTTTGCACAGTATCTCGATGCACTGCCAGAAGTGGAGTGGTGGTTGAAGAATGGTGACAGCGGAAAAGACTATCTGTCCATCCGCTATACGGACAGCCAAACAGGGGAACTCTCCTTATTTTATCCTGACTGGATTGTGCGTTTTACAGATGGAAGCATTGGCATCTTCGACACCAAAGGGGGCATCACGGCAATCTCGCAAGACACGAAAGATAAGGCTGAGGAATTGCAACGCCGCATCAAGAAACTGAATAGTCTTGTTCGCGAACAGCACTATGTGGGTGGCATCGTTCGTTTTGCCAATGGAAAGTGGTATGCCAACAATGCTGACACATATACATGCAATCCGATGAACACAGATGGATGGAGTTTGCTGGAAGACTTGTTGGTTTTTGAAAGAGCATGAAAAATGCCGGCTCAGCATGATGTGTTGAGTCGGCATTTTTTGTGTGTGGATGATAGTTTGTTTTTACTTCTTCTCCTTCAAGAGGTCGCGGATTTCGGTGAGGAGCACTTCTTCCTTCGTTGGCTCTGGTGCAGGAGCGGCGGCAGCCTCTTCGGCTTCCTTCTTCTTGCGGAGGGCAGATGCCTTGGCGATGGCCTTCACGATGAAGAAGAGGCAGATGGCGATGATGAAGAAGTCGAGCACGTTCTGGCAGAATGCGCCGTAGTTCCAAGTGACGGGTTCGATGGCTTCGGTCACCACTTCGCCTGCTTCGTTCAGCACTTCGGGCACACCGGGCTTGAGTTCAATCTTCAGGTCTGCCACGTTCACGCTCCAGATGGCTGCCACGAGTGGCATGATGAGGTCTGCCACGATGGAAGACACGATTTTGCCGAATGCGCCGCCGATGATGACACCGACTGCCATGTCCATCACATTGCCCTTGAAGGCAAATTCCTTAAATTCTTCGATAATTTTTGCCATAGTCTTTGTTTTTTATAATAAAAAGTGGATATTTGTCGTTATGAATGATGTACGATGTTCCTGAATCTTGTGGCAAAGGTACGAAAAAAATCTGTAACGGTGTTAATAAACTAAAAAAAACATGAAGAATAAACTTTTTTTGTGGCTGAGCATGTGCCTGATGTTATTGTTGGCGGCATGTTCTACTGCTCACCATTGCAATTGCGGGTAAACCCGAAAAGACTCCGCCATTCCCCGAAGAGGGTGGTGGAGTCTTTTAAGTGTGAAAGAAAAAAGGGGAAGCGAAATGCCTCCCCTTTCTTTGTTATGTGTTGAGTGTCTCTTATTTGAGTTCTGCGAGGTACTTGATAGTGCGCACCATCTGAGAAGTGTAAGAGTTCTCGTTGTCATACCATGCAACAACCTGAACGAGAGAGTTGCCGTCGCCCATCTTGCTGACCATAGTCTGATTGGCGTCGAAGAGTGAACCGAACTTCATGCCGATAACGTCGCTTGAAACGAGTTTCTCCTCTGTGTAGCCGAATGACTCGTTGGCGGCAGCCTTCATGGCAGCGTTGATGCCCTCAACAGTCACTTCACCCTTCACTACAGCGTGCAGGATAGTGGTAGAACCTGTTGGAGTGGGAACGCGCTGAGCAGCACCGATGAGTTTGCCGTTCAGTTCGGGGATAACGAGACCGATGGCCTTGGCAGCGCCAGTTGAGTTAGGAACGATGTTCTGGGCACCAGCGCGGGCACGCTGAACATCACCCTTGCGCTGAGGACCGTCGAGAATCATCTGGTCGCCAGTGTAGGCGTGAACTGTAGTCATGATACCGCTCTGGATGGGAGCGAAGTCGTTCAGAGCCTTAGTCATAGGAGCCAAGCAGTTTGTGGTGCAAGAAGCAGCGCTGATCACTGTGTCGGCAGGAGTAAGAGTCTTGTGGTTCACGTTGTAAACGATGGTGGGGAGGTCGTTGCCTGCAGGAGCAGAGATAACCACCTTCTTGGCACCAGCCTTGATGTGGGCAGAAGCCTTCTCCTTAGAAGTGTAGAAACCAGTGCACTCGAGCACAACATCTACGTTCAGTTCGCCCCAAGGCAGTTCGGCTGCGTTAGGAACAGCGTAGATAGTGATTTCCTTGCCGTCAACGATGATAGAGTTGTCGGTGCAGTCAACAGTGTGCTTGTTCTCGCCGATCTTGCCGCAGAAACCGCCCTGAGCAGTGTCATACTTGAGCAGGTGAGCCAGCATCTTGGGGCTGGTCAAGTCGTTGATTGCTACTACTTCATAACCTTCAGCCTCGAACATCTGACGGAAAGCGAGGCGACCAATACGGCCGAAGCCGTTAATAGCTACTTTTGTCATGGATTTAATGAATTTATTGAGTTAATAAAAACTGTGTTTTTGTTTCTTTTCAAGCGATGCGGAAGACCCCTGTGGGCATTCCTTCTCTCTTTCAGTGTGCAAAGTTACAAAAAAAAATGTCAACACGAATGTTTTTGCCACTTTTTTCTTGAAAAAAAGAAATCAAAGAACATGGAAGGCCATTCACCATCGGGCAAAATGGCACAGAATCTTCTTTTTTGACAACTGGGTGTTGCAAATCGCACACGCTGTCGGCCTCTTGTGCCTCCAGCCTCCATGTCTGTTCCGCTCTCTTGTCTTGCAGGAGTGTTGCATCCTCATTCGCGTCTGCCATCAGTCCTGTGGCAGTGCCGTTGTTCCGTTTGCCTTTACGCCACAAGGTGGAACCGCCCGACGGGTATGTGCCCCAAAGGGTAGTTCCACAGCCTCTCAACCGACGTCCCCGATGTCGGTCGGTCGATGTCCCCGATGTCGGTCAACCGATGTCCCCGACGTCGGTTTTGGGGCAGTGGAACAGTCAATCATGACAGACCTTCTTAGCCCCTGTTCCTTTTCTTACACTAACGCCAGTTCGGTATAAGAGAACTCATGTTATATGTTTTAAGTTTCGGAAGTTCCAAACACTTCATTTTCAACAACGAATAAAGCGAATAATTCTAATTTACCATACGGCGAGAAGATGTATTTCCCTAATGCCGCAAGCGGCTACGAATGAAATCGAATGGCTACACTCAGCATTCGTTTTTATTCGTTGCACCT
>OCVV011229595.1_pt1 | contig 17894 bp, 15 predicted proteins | sample 1539721 | NCBI WGS metagenome assembly OCVV01 (sample SAMN02144230, study PRJEB22623) | gut metagenome | biome: sheep rumen | host: Ovis aries | place: New Zealand | reverse complement strand
CTGTTCCCATTCCGAACACAGAAGTTAAGCTCATTTGCGATGATAATACTTGGTTGGCGACGACCCGGGAATGTAGTTCTATGCCGATACTTTTTCGGAAATCCTGTCCTTTTGGGACAGGATTTTTTTTATTTATAATTGTTAATCCAGTCTAACACAAAAACTACTATTTTAAAAATTTTCCTGTTTTATATTGACTTATTTCTTTAAAAAGAGTATAATATCTATTGTATGATAATACTTATGCTTTTAAATCTATTCAAAGCATAATAACGTTTATGGAGGTTATTTAAAAATGAGCAGAGTTTACAATTTCAGCGCAGGTCCTGCTGTTCTTCCCGAAGAAGTTCTCAGAGAAGCAGCAGAAGAAATGGTAGAATACAAGGATACGGGTATGTCCGTTATGGAAATGTCCCACCGTTCAAAGGCTTACGACAATATCATCAAGGAAGCTGAAAAGGATTTGCGTGACCTTATGAATATCCCCGATAACTATAAGGTTATTTTCGTTCAGGGCGGTGCATCACTTGTTTTCGCAGAAGTTCCCATGAACCTCATGAAAAACGGCAAGGCTGCATACATCATTACAGGTCAGTGGGCTAAGAAAGCCGCTGCCGAAGCTGAAAAATACGGCGAAGTAGTAAGAGTTGCATCTTCCGCAGACAAGACTTTCTCATATATTCCCGATTGTTCAGACCTTGATATCCCCGAAGATGCAGACTATGTTTACATCTGCGAGAATAATACAATCTATGGTACAAAGTTCTGGAAACTCCCGAATACAAAGGGCAAAATCCTCGTTGCAGACGTTTCTTCATGCTTCCTTTCAGAACCCGTTGATGTTACAAAGTACGGCGTTATCTACGGCGGCGTTCAGAAAAATGTAGGTCCTTCAGGTGTTCAGATTATAATTGTCCGTGAAGATTTAATCGCTGACGGTCCTGCATTCAAGCAGACTCCTACAATGATGGACTGGAAAATTCAGGCTGACAATGAATCACTCTACAACACTCCTCCCTGCTACGGCATCTATATCTGCGGCAAGGTATTCAAATGGATAAAGAAAATGGGCGGTCTTGAAGCTATGAAAGCCCATAACGAAAAGAAAGCTAAAATCCTTTACGATTTCCTCGACCAGAGCAAAATGTTCAAGGGTACTGTCGTAAAAGAGGACAGAAGCCTTATGAATGTTCCCTTCATCACAGGAAATGATGAACTCGATAAGAAGTTCATCGCTGAATCAAAAGCAGCAGGTTTCGAGAACCTTAAAGGTCACAGAACTGTCGGTGGTATGCGTGCATCTATCTACAATGCTATGCCTATCGAGGGTGTTGAAAAACTCGTTGCATTCATGAAGAAATTTGAGGAAGAAAATTCCTGATTATATAAGAAAGAGGTAGATTACAATGTTCAATATTCAGACTCTTAACAAGATATCAACTGTCGGTACTGATGTTTTTGACAAGAGCAAGTATGCTGTTGCAGATTCTCCCGAAAATCCTGATGCAATAATGGTTCGTTCCGCTAAAATGCATGATATGACATTCGGTGACAAGCTCATCGCTATCGCAAGAGCAGGCGCAGGCGTAAACAATATCCCCGTTGACCGCTGCGCTCAGGAGGGTATCTGCGTATTCAATACCCCCGGTGCTAACTCAAATGCAGTTAAGGAACTCGCAATATGCGCTCTCCTCCTTGCATCAAGAAAAATCGTTGAGGCTGCCGCATGGGCTGCATCTCTCAAAGGTACTGAGGACGCTCCCAAAACTGTTGAGGGCGGAAAAGCTAAATTCGCAGGTCCTGAAATCGCAGGCAAGACACTCGGTATAATCGGTCTTGGTGCAATCGGCGGTAAAATCGCAAACGCTGCCGAAGCACTCGGCATGAAGGTTATCGGTTATGACCCTTATCTTTCAGTAGGTGCTGCACTTCACCTTGAACCCTCTGTAAAGGTTGTTGCTGATATAAACGATATCTACAAGGAAAGCGATTATATCACAATCCATATGCCTTACACAAAGGATACAAAGAATACTATTGATGCAGAACAGATTGCCATTATGAAAGACGGTGTACGCATCATCAACCTTGCAAGAGGCGAGCTTGTCAACTCTGAGGCTGTTGTAAAGGCTATCGCTGACGGCAAAATTGCAAAGTATGTTACAGATTTCGCTGATGATACAGTTCTCGGTGCTGAAAATGTAATCGTACTTCCCCACCTCGGTGCTTCTACTCCCGAAAGTGAAGACAACTGCGCTGTTATGGCTGCTCAGGAACTCATTGAATACCTCGAAAACGGTAATATCAGAAACAGCGTAAATTATCCCAACCTTTCAATGAATGCAGTAGGCACTAAAATCTGCGTTATCCACAAGAATGTTCCCACTACTATCGCTTCAATCACAACAGCAGTAGGAAACGAGGGAATCAATATCGAAAATATGGCTAATGCAAGCAAGGGCGATTTCGCTTACACTATGCTTGATGTTACAGGAGAAGTTCCCGCAAGCGTTGAAGGAAAGATAAATTCCGTTGACGGTGTTATCAGAGTAAGAGTTATCAGCAAGTAATCATAAATACAAAATATAAAGACGAAAATCCGAGTTTTCTCGGATTTTTGTTTTTATGGGCTTTTTAAATGAAACCTGTTGACAAAAAACAGATATGGAGTTATAATTATCTTGATATATTGTTTTCTCATGACGAAAACATAATAATTGATTATATGGAGGAAGTATGGATATTATTATTGTCGGCGGCGGCAAAGTAGGAAGTGCGCTCGCTGAAGAACTTTGTACTGAACATAATGTAACTATAATCGACCAGAATGAAAGCCGTATCAGTTCGCTTATAAATGAATTTGACTGCATGGGAATCGTGGGAAACTGCCTTCAGACCAGTATTCTCACAGAAGCCAATGTTGAAAAAGCAAATATTTTTATCGCAGTAACAAGCTCAGATGAAGTGAACATTCTCTCATGCCTTATAGCTAAAAAAATGAAGGCAAAACACTGTATCGCAAGAGTGAGAAACCCCGAATTTGACAAACAGCTTGTATTTATGCGTGAGGAACTCGGTATAAGCATGATGGTAAATCCCGACTATAACGCAGCCAACGAAATAGCCAAAGTCCTCCGCTATCCCGAAGCCATAAATATAGAATCTTTCGCAAAAGGCAGGGTTGACCTTGCCGAAATCCGTATAACAAGCGGAAGTATCCTCGAAAATATCGCCCTCAGCCAGCTTTCACGCAGACTGCGCCTTGATGTGCTTATATGTGCCGTACAGAGAGGTGAAGAAATTATAATACCTAACGGAAATTTTGTCCTTCATGCAGGCGATAAAATACATATAACCGCCTCCCACAGCGCACTTGTAAAGTTTTTCAAGAGCATAAGTGCCGCTTACAGAGAAAAACGTGTGAAATCCGCCGTTCTCATAGGCGGCGGCAGAGTCGGCTATCACCTCGCAAATCAGCTTATAGAAATGGGCGTAAAAATAAAAATAATCGAAATAAATAAACAACGCTGCGAGGAACTCAGCAGCAGACTCAAAAAAGGAAGCATAATCTGCGGTGACGGTACTGACCACGATTTGCTTAAATCAGAACGTGTGTACGACTATGACGCAGTTGTCACACTTACAGGTATTGATGAGGAAAATATCCTCCTCTCACTCCTCGCAAAAAATAACGGCGTGGATAAAGTCGTCACAAAAGTAAACAGAATGACACTGATGCAGCTTTCCGATACTCTCAGCCTTGACAGCATAATTTCTCCGAAATCCATAACAGTAAGCCAGATATTGCAGTATGTCCGTGCAAAACAAAATTCTCAGGGAAATAATATAACTACTCTCTACCGTCTTGTAAATGACAAACTCGAAGCGATAGAATTTGTTGTAAGGGAACACAAGGATTATGTCGATGTTCCGCTTAAAAAGCTTAAAATAGGAAACGGTATCCTTATCGCAAGTATCGTAAGGGGAAATGAACTTATCGTCCCGAAAGGCGATGACTGCATAAAGGTTAATGACAGCGTTGTAGTCGTCACTACCAAAAAGGGATTTGATGACCTTAAAGAAATATTTGCATAAGGGAGAGTTTTGATGATTTTATGAATTACAGAATGATATTGTACATCGTGGGACAAATACTGAAAGTTGTCGGTGTTTTCATGCTGCTGCCGATAATAGTCGGGGCAGTTTACGGAGAACAGCACGTTATTCTCTCCTTTGGTGTACCTTTCCTGATAACAATAGTTCTCGGATTTGCAATTGCTTTCAAAAAACCTCAGAACAGCTCAATATTTTCAATGGAGGGCTTTGTGAGCGTTGCGGCGGCATGGATAACAATGTCCGCAATAGGTGCGCTCCCGTTTGTGATATCAGGTGAGATAAAAGACTATCCCTCGGCACTTTTTGAAACAGTATCGGGATTTACAACGACAGGTGCAACTATACTTCTCGATGTCGAAAAAATGTCAAAAGCCTGTCTTTTCTGGCGAGCGTTTACGCACTGGATGGGCGGTATGGGCGTGCTGATGTTTGTTATTGCCATAATTTCAAGCAATGATGTCCGTACCATGCACATGATGAGGGCGGAATGTGCAGGACCGAATGTCGGCAGACTTGTTTCAAAATCAAAGTTTTCCGCACAGATACTCTATGGTATATACATATCACTCACACTTATAGAAATGGGAATGCTTATGGCAGGCGGTATGCCGTTTTATGATGCGCTTATACACGCCTGTTCATCGGCAGGTACAGGAGGATTTTCAATCTGGAATGACAGCATAGCCCATTATAACAGCGTTTATATCGAAATGGTAATAGCAACGTTTATTATACTTTTCGGTGTAAATTTCAACCTGTACTATTATATTCTCATACGCAAATTTTCCCTTGTATACAAAAATGAAGAGGCAAGAACCTATTTCGGAATAATAATCGCTGCAACCGCAATTATAACATTCAATATACTCGGAATGTACAGCAATTTCGGGGAGGCTTTGAGGAGAGCTTTCTTCATGGTGGCTTCAACAATAACTTCCGCAGGATTTTCAACGGCTGATACGGGCGAATGGCCTGTATTCTCGCAGACTTTGCTCCTTCTTCTTATGTTTGTAGGTTCATGTGCAGGCTCAACAGGCGGCGGTATGAAAGTTTCAAGAATAATGATAATAATTAAAACAGGTATAAAGGAACTCAGATACATAGTAAGCCCCAATACTGTTACTACCGTAAAAATGGACGGAAAACCCGTTGAAAAAGATGTAGTAAGAGGTGCGTGCAATTACCTGATACTCTTTATCATGCTTATGGCAATATCAATACTTCTGATAACTCTTGACAGATTCTCAATTGAAGAAAGTGCTTCGGCTGTAATAACCTGTATGAACAATATCGGCTATGGCGTAGGAAGATTCAGCCCGTCAGGAAATTTAGGCGGACTTAATGCATTTTCAAAAATAGTTTTATGTTTTGATATGCTGCTCGGCAGACTTGAAATATATCCCCTTATCATGCTTTTTGCAGCAAGAAAGGATTGAGGTGTTTTTTATGAAAAAATTAATAAGCGCACTGCTTGCCCTGACAATGGGCTTTACAGTACCCACTGTACAGACAGCATATGCATATCAGGTGATTCCCGATTCAGGCATTATTACAGAATACGATAAAACTGCAATAACTGAAATCGGTGACAATATCAAATGGGAAATAACTGACGGAGTACTTTCTATCACGGGAAACGGAGGTATGTATAATTTTCCATTGATAAAATATGTTCCATGGTATAGTCAGGCTTCATCAATAAAAAAAGTTTACATCGGAAGCGGAGTTACCAGTATAGGAAAAGCTGTATTTGGGAATCTTACAAATCTCACAGAAATAAGTATACCTGATACAGTAAGTATTATAAATGCCTACGCATTCAGCAACTGTACATCACTTAAATCAATAGTTCTGCCCGCATCTGTTTCGTCAATAGGTGACGGAGCTTTTGAAGGTTCGGGCTTGACTTCAATAAGCATATACAATCCTTCATGTGAGATAATCGGTGACAGTGCAACTCTCGGAAATGCGACAATTTACGGTTACAGCGGTTCAACCGCAGAAAAATATGCATCACAGTTCGGAAAAAACTTTGCAACAGTCGGAAGTGCGCCCCCAGATGTAACACCCGAAATCCCCGAAACAACAACTACCACAACGACAACTACTACAACCACAACGACAACTACAACAACTACCACCACAACAGAAGAAGAAACAACCACAACCACAAAAAATCCTGAGTTCAGCCTGCGTGTTGAAATCGCACAAGTGCCTCAAAAAGTTTATTATGAATATGGTGAACCTCTCGATGTAAACAAAGATTATCCCGACCTTATGGTTAAAACATGGGTAATAGATTCACAGGGAAATGAATACCCCGAAAATAACGGAGAAGCTTATTATGTCTATGATTATCCCGATAATTTCTCTCTCGGAGAGGATTTCAATACATATATGCCCGGAACAAACCATATATACATCACCTACAAAAAGTATAACGAGACTTTGCAGGAATGGACATATGCAAGGACATTTTTCCTTATAAATGTAAGTCAGGCTGAATTAACAACTACTATCACTACCACAACAGAACCTGTTACTACAACAACTACTACCGTTACCGAAAAATATATCATAAGAACAGATACCGTATCAGAGACTATGCCGATTCCGTCACCCGAATTGAAAGATGTAAGAGTAAATGCCCGTACCGCAACTGTATATGATACGGATTTCATACATCATGAAGACGGCTATGGAATGTCAGATTTCAGTATGCTTGACGAATTCGTTGATATTTCTTACACAGTCTCATATATTGTAACGCCTTCATACAAGGTAACTACTAACTATTACTGGTCTGACGGCACTGTAACAGAAGAATCCGTAAGCTATTCAGACCCCGAAACATCAGAGGAGACTTTTAACGGAACTCTCTATAATACAACTGATATACAAGGAATAAGCGTGGAAAGGTCTTACAGGGATTTGCGCTTTGCGGATATTGACAGCCTCAATACGGCAGAAATTCCGTGTGAACTGAAATTTATGTCCAACGGAAGTGAGATTGAAAGTTACAGCATCAATGTTCCTATGGAAATTATACACACACTGATAACTACTACCACTACAACAGAAACTACCACCACTACAACAGAGGAAACTACTACGACCACTACAACTACAACAGAAACTACCACTACTACAACAGAGGAAACTACTACGACCACTACAACTACAACAGAAACTACTACCACTACCACAGAAGAAACTACTACGACCACTACAACTACAACAGAAACTACTACCACTACCACAGAAGAAACTACTACCACTACCACAGAAGAAACTACTACCACAACGGAAACTACTACCGTTCAGCCCGAAGTTAAATTATATATAGACTCCCTCCCGACAAAAACTGTCTATGAAGTCGGTGAACAGCTTGACCTCTCAGGCGGAACTTTCCATGCCTATGCCCGCAGAAGTGACGGTACAGAGATTCAAAGTGTAATCAACAGAATGGAATCTCCAAATTCTGATTTTACAGTCGATACATCAGAATTTGACAGTACAAGGGCAGGAACTTATAATATTCACATAACTCTTGATTTGTTCGGCATGGAAGTTACAGAATCATTCACTGTTACTGTGAATGAACCCGAAACAACTACAACAATCGTAACTCCCTATATAGAGATAGAAAGACTCCCCGACAAAACAGAATATGAACTCAATGAATGGTATAATCTTTCAGGAGGTGAAGTCCGTATCGGTGAAATAATTGATGACGGTACAAATATAACAGATACAGGAAGAACAGTCTCAATGACCGACAGTCAGCTTGCAGTTGATTCCTCCGCATACAGAAGCTGGGAGGAGGGAACTTACATAATAAAAATCGGTTACAGACCGAATTATGATGACAAATATCATGAAACAGTCTACACTGAATTGAAAGTAACTGTAGGCATTTCAGAGGAAGAAGAATATTCCCTCGGTGATGTCGATAACAACGGTATTGTAAATTCTGCCGATGCCTCGATGATACTCGCCGAATATTCAAGAATTGCCACAAGCAAGCCCATGACATTCACCGAAGCACAGAAAAAAGCTGCCGATATAAATAATGACGGAATTACAGATTCAACCGATGCCTCCACAATTCTGAAATATTATGCCTATATCTCAACACACCCCAAAATACCTTTTGAGGAGTTTCTTCAAAAATAACTAATATGTGAGCCGATATATGACGGCAAGACATGAAAAATAACCAAATAATTTCAAAAAATCCGATTTTTTGAGAGAAAACTCTTGACAAGTCGGATTTTTTTGTTTATAATAGAGTTTGCTGTACTGTAATTGTACGCAAATATATGAAAAAGGAGGAAAATTATGCCTACATTTAACCAGCTCGTTCGCAAAGGAAGAAAGGACCTCGAAACAAAATCAACAGCTCCTGCTCTCCAGAAAGGTTACAATGCTAAGAAGAAGGTGCAGATTAACCAGAGTTCACCCCAGAAAAGAGGCGTTTGTACTGCTGTAAGAACTGCTACACCCAAAAAGCCTAACTCAGCTATGAGAAAAATCGCCAGAGTTAAACTCACTAACGGTTACGAGGTAACTTCTTATATCCCCGGTATCGGTCATAACCTTCAGGAACACAGCGTTGTTCTTATCCGTGGCGGACGTGTTAAGGATCTCCCCGGTGTGCGTTACCACATCATCAGAGGCGCACTCGATGCTCAGGGCGTTGCAAACAGACTTCAGGCTCGTTCCAAGTACGGCGCAAAGAAACCTAAGCAGAAGTAATTGCTTCATCAGCCGTCTTTCGGCAGGCTGAATAATATAAGCCGATTTACAAATAACTAAATAGGATAACTGCTGCCGCAGATAATGCGGAGATTTATATAGATTTCTTAAATCCTCTGCATTGGCTGCCGACATACCCCTGCGGTGAAGCAGGCTTTTAAAAGCAGTAATCGCTCGGGTACGAGTACCTATGATTTCATGAATCTATATGAAGGAGGGAAGCGAATTATGCCAAGAAGAGGTAATATCGCAAAGCGTGATGTATTACAGGACCCTGTATACAATTCAAAGCTCGTTACACGCCTTATCAACAACATAATGCTTGACGGTAAGAAGGGTGTAGCACAGAAAATCGTTTACGGTGCATTCGACATCGTTGCTGAAAAAACAGGCAAGGACGCTCTCGAAGTTTTCGAGCAGGCTATGGAAAATATCATGCCCGAACTTGAGGTAAAAGCCCGCCGTCTCGGTGGTGCTACTTATCAGGTTCCCATGGAGGTAAGACCTGAAAGACGCCAGACTCTCGGTCTGCGCTGGATTACAAAATATTCCAGAGAAAGAAACGAGAAAACTATGAAGGAGAGACTCGCAGGAGAAATCCTCGACGCTCTCAACGGCACAGGCGGTGCCTGCAAAAAACGTGACGATACTCACAAAATGGCAGAGGCAAACAAGGCGTTTGCTCACTACCGCTGGTAAGAGTCGGAGGAGGATATTATGGCAAGAGACTGTTCACTTGAAAATACCAGAAATATCGGTATCATGGCTCATATCGACGCAGGTAAAACCACTACAACAGAGCGTATCCTTTTCTATACGGGCGTAAACCACAAAATCGGTGAAACCCACGAAGGAAGCGCAACTATGGACTGGATGGAACAGGAGCAGGAAAGAGGTATCACTATCACTTCCGCTGCTACTACCTGTTACTGGGCAGGTCATAGACTTAACATAATCGACACCCCCGGACACGTTGACTTCACTGTTGAAGTTGAACGTTCACTCCGTGTACTTGACGGTTCTGTAACCGTTCTCTGTGCAAAGGGCGGCGTTGAGCCTCAGTCTGAAACCGTATGGAGACAGGCTGACAACTATAAAGTACCCCGTATGGCTTATGTAAATAAAATGGACATTATGGGTGCAGACTTCTATCATGTTGTTGACATGATGAAGGACAGACTTAAATGTAACGCAGTTCCGATTCAGCTCCCTATCGGTGCTGAGGACGAATTCAGAGGAATCATCGACCTCGTTGAGATGAAAGCCTATATCTACTATGATGACCTCGGAAAAGATATCCGTGTAGAGGAAATCCCCGAAGATATGAAGGAAAAAGCTCAGCAGTATCACGATGATATGGTTGAACACGTTGCAGAACAGGACGAAGAACTCATGATGAAATACCTCGACGGTGAAGAACTCACTCAGGAGGAAATCAAGAGCTGCATCAGAAAGTCCACTATCGCAAACGAAATGGTTCCCGTAACCTGCGGTACTTCATACAAGAACAAGGGCGTTCAGAAACTTCTCGATGCTATTATCGACTATATGCCTTCTCCGCTCGATGTTCCCGCTATCAAGGGCGTAAACCCCGATACAGACGAGGAAGAAGAAAGACCTTCATCAGATGATGCGCCGTTCTCAGCTCTCGCATTCAAGATTGCAACTGACCCCTTTGTTGGTAAGCTCGCATTCTTCCGTGTTTATTCAGGTGTTGTAAATCAGGGCGACAGCGTCCTCAACGCAACAAAGGACAGCCGTGAGCGTTTCGGACGTATCGTTCAGATGCACGCTAACCACAGAAAAGACCTCACAACAGTTTATTCAGGCGATATCGCCGCTGCCGTTGGTCTTAAAAATACCACCACAGGTGATACTCTCTGTGACGAAAAACACCCCATAATTCTCGAATCCATGGAATTTCCGGAGCCTGTTATCCAGCTCGCTATCGAGCCTAAGACCAAGGCAGGTCAGGAAAAAATGGGCATCGCCCTCGCTAAACTCGCCGAGGAAGACCCCACTTTCAAGACATGGACTGACGAAGAAACAGGTCAGACTATTATCGCAGGTATGGGAGAACTCCACCTCGATATCATCGTTGACAGACTTCTCCGTGAATTTAAGGTTGAAGCAAATGTCGGTCAGCCTCAGGTTGCCTATAAGGAAACTATCAAGGGTACTGCCGATATCGACTATAAATATAAGAAACAGTCAGGCGGTTCAGGTCAGTACGGTCACGTTAAAATCCGTGTTGAGCCTAACGAGTCAGGCAAGGGATATGAATTTAAAAATGCCGTTGTCGGCGGTTCTATCCCCAAGGAATATATCCCCGCTGTCGATGCAGGTATTCAGGGCGCAATGAAGTCAGGTATACTCGCAGGCTACGAGGTTGTTGACGTTAAGGTAGAACTCTACGACGGTTCATATCACGAGGTTGACTCCTCTGAAATGGCATTCAAGATTGCAGGTTCTATCGCATTCAAAGAAGCTCTCAAAAAGGCAAACTCTGTTCTCATGGAACCGATTATGAAGGTTGCAGTTATCGTTCCCGATGACTACCTCGGAACTGTTATCGGTGACCTCAGCTCACGCCGTGGCATGATTCAGGGTCAGGAGGCAAGAACAGGTTCTACTCAGGTAGATGCTCTCGTTCCGCTTTCTTCAATGTTCGGCTACACAAGCGACCTGCGTTCAAATACTCAGGGTCGTGGTCAGTATACTATGGAACCCCACAGCTATCAGGAAGTTCCCAAGAGTATCGCTGAGGACATTATAGCAAACAGAGCTAAATAATTTCCGTCAGATTATACAGTTTTCAACAGAAAAAAATATAGATTTGACAAATCTTGTGCTTTGGGGAATTATTTTTCTCCAAAACACTTGAATTTACTGAATTAATCTGATATAATATATATACCAGATTTTCTGATAATTTATTCTAAGGAGGAATTTCCCAATGGCTAAGGCTAAATTTGAAAGAACTAAACCCCATGTAAACATTGGTACTATCGGACACGTTGACCACGGTAAGACCACCCTTACAGCTGCTATCACAAAGACTCTCGCTCTGAAGGGTCAGGCTAAGTACGAAGCTTACGATATGATTGATAAGGCTCCCGAAGAGAGAGAGCGTGGTATCACAATCAATACTGCTCACGTTGAGTATGAGACTGACAAGCGTCACTATGCTCACGTTGACTGCCCCGGTCACGCTGACTACGTTAAGAACATGATTACAGGTGCTGCTCAGATGGACGGTGCAATCCTCGTTGTTGCTGCTTCTGACGGTCCTATGGCTCAGACAAGAGAGCATATCCTTCTTGCTCGTCAGGTTGGCGTTCCTGCAATCGTTGTATTCATGAACAAGGCTGATCAGGTTGATGACGAAGAACTCCTCGAACTCGTTGAAATGGACATCAGAGATCTTCTCAACACCTACGATTTCCCCGGCGACGATACTCCTATCATCAAGGGTTCAGCTCTTGCAGCTCTTAACGCTCCCGATGACCTCAGCGACCCCGCTTACGCTCCTATTCTTGAACTCATGGACGCTGTTGACGAATATATCCCCAGCCCTGAGAGAGACGATGCTAAGCCTTTCCTTATGCCTATCGAGGATACTATGACAATTTCAGGCCGTGGTACTGTTGTTACAGGCAGAGTTGAAAGAGGAAAACTCAATGTAAACGAGCCTGTTGAAATCGTTGGTCTTTCTGACGAGAAACTCAACACAGTTGTTACAGGTCTTGAAATGTTCAGAAAGACTCTTGACTTCTGTGAGGCTGGTGATAACGTAGGCGCACTCCTCCGTGGTATCACAAGAGATCAGGTTGAGCGTGGACAGGTTCTCTGCAAACCCGGCTCAATTCACCCCCATACAAAGTTTTCCGGTCAGGTTTACGTTCTTAAGAAAGAAGAAGGCGGTCGTCATACTCCTTTCTTCAACAATTACAGACCTCAGTTCTACTTCAGAACAACAGACGTTACAGGTGTTGTTACACTTCCCGCTGACAAGGAAATGTGTATGCCCGGCGACAACGTAGCTATGGACGTTGAGCTTATCACTCCTATCGCTATTGAAGAAGGACTCCGTTTTGCTATCCGTGAAGGCGGCAGAACAGTTGGTTCAGGTGTCGTTACTAAGATTAACGAATAATTAATATATCTACGATTGAAAACTGCTGTGCGAAAGCATGGCAGTTTTTTATATTATATATATGTATTTTATATAAGAAAATTTTCAGAAACTATTGACATATATAAGATACTATGATATAATAATAACATCAATTTCAATCTCATAGCCCGTGTAAAATCAATGATTGTCCCTGAGGGGATAGTTATGCCATTTTATACGGGTTTCCTGTTTTATGCTGCGGATAGTGTGCATTGCGGCTCGCAAGAGCTTGCTCGCCCACAGCTGAAACGGTACATAGTACCGAAGCCGACAGAAAACCTCTGCTTAAAATCAGGAGGATTATACTATGAGAATGAGACCAACAATAGGCATCTGCTATAACGGAAAAATCATCGACAGCAATCTGTACTACAACATGGGTGTGGGCAACCTCTTAACACAGGCATTCAGACTGTACGAAAAATATAAGGACTGCAAAACACCTCAGATGTACATGAAAAGAAAAATCGCTGAATGCAAAAAGAAAAACCCCAACTACGTTTATGATAAAAAATGCTGGGAAGAGTTCGTTGAAATGGATATGCTTGCTTCCGAATTTAACCTGAATATTGATTTTGCCAACCATTGCATCTATTACGGACGCAGAATAAAATCAAGAGAAGAACTCCTTAAATACCCCGATTCAAGAACCATGATGCCGACTCTTACAAGAAGACAGCAGACAGGATTTAAAACAGACTACTTTATGACTTTTATTGAAAAAAGCGTGTTCTGGCTCGAAGAACTCAATGTCAGCGAAATTCTCAGACTTTCCGCCCATTCAGCAGGTTTCCGCAAGTATTACTGGAGATGAAAACTATAAATTAAATACAGCCGCTTCCGTGCCACCGCATGGGAGCGTAAATTTTATTAAAATATAAAAAAGTGCTTGACAAGCTGTAAAAAATAGTGTATAATAATATAAGAGTTTTGAACTCGTTCAGTTATCTGAGAATTTCGGAATATAGATGTGCGGGCCCTGTGCAACAAGACCCCGTGAACCATGTCAGGCGGGAGACCGAGCAGCATTAAGCGGATTGTTTTGTGTGCCGCAGCAAGCCTGCACATCTATGTTCCGAATTTTTATAACAGGAGGGAGAAGAATGAAAAAATTCAGAAGTATTATTGTTAAATTCCTGAATAATTTTTCAGGGGCTTTTGTTTTCGGAACGTCTGTTTCTGTTGTGGTGTTCTATTTCTTTTATTTCATTCTTATTCTTTTCATGGACGGTGAAAGGGATTTAACTCCTGTTATAGCCATGATTACAGTGCATATAATAACTCTGGTCTTTGTCTTTATTATGAAAATCAATGAAAATTTCCATAAGTATGACCCCGAACTCATAGGAGACAATTTTGTGGGGTTCAACAAAAAATGCAGAATGTTCAAGAAAAATCTTGAACTCCTCTTTTCACACAGAGTAAATTATGCCCTCAACGGTTTCAAGGCTATGGAAGAAGAATATGACAAGAATATGGACAACGGCGAAAAATCCGTGCTGAATTTCTATATCGCAAGATGTTATGACCTCATGGGATTTTATCCAAATGCCGCAAGATATTATCAGTCATCGAAAGATTTCGGATTCAGAAACAGAGTAGTAGACTTTCTCTCCGCAAGATGTGCAGGTTCAATGGGAGATATAGAAAATGCCCTGATTATGTACAACGATATTATGTATGATGAATCTACCCCCATATGCCACTATGTAAGAACCGATATAGGAAAAATGTATATAAAACATGATGATGCCGAAAATGCCCTGAAATGGTATACAGAGGCTATGGAAAAACATGAAAACTATGCCGATGCCGCAGCAGGTGCGGCAATTGCCAACCTTATGCTTCACAATTTCGAGGAGGCTGACAGACTTTACCGCACTGCACTGCTTAACAGAGTAAAAGATATCATCGGCTTTACCGAATATTATAAGGAAATTAAAAATGCTGTGTGCATGAATAAGGATAAGGAGGGTTAATGTGTATAAGGCTTTGTACCGCAAATGGCGGCCGCTTACCTTTGATGATGTAATTTCGCAGGAACATATAACCGATACACTCAAAAATCAGATAAAAAACAATAAAACTGCCCATGCCTACCTTTTTACAGGTTCAAGAGGTACGGGAAAAACTACCTGCGCCAGAATACTCGCAAAGGCGGTAAACTGTCCGAATATGCGTGACGGAAACCCCTGCCTTGAATGTGAAATATGCCGTGAAGCTGATGACGGCTCTCTCACCGATATAATCGAAATAGATGCCGCTTCAAACAACAGCGTTGATGATATCCGTGATTTGCGTGACGGGGCAGTGTATTCCCCCGAAAAATGTGCATATAAAATATATATCATAGATGAAGTGCATATGCTCTCTCCGAGTGCTTTCAATGCATTTCTAAAAATTATGGAAGAACCACCCGATTATGTGAAATTCATACTCGCAACTACTGAAATCCATAAAGTGCCTGCCACTATTTTATCAAGATGTCAGAGATACGATTTCCGCAGAATAAGACAGGAGGATATCGCCAAAAGACTTGAATATATCGCCTCACAGGAAAATCTTAACCTCACCGCAGACGGTGCGGCTATGATTGCAAAAATAGCTGACGGCGGTATGCGTGATGCTGTTTCGCTTCTCGACCAGTGTGCGGTATACGGTGACAATATAGATTCAAAAATCGTTTCAGATGCCGCAGGTATAGCGGGAAATGAATATCTTTACAGTCTCCTTGAAGCGGTAACGGATTCGGATACTCCAAAGGCTCTGGGCATTACAGGGGATTTGTACGATATGTCCAAAGACCTTACAAGACTTTGCGAGGAGCTTATCATGCAGATGAGAAATATCATGCTGATAAAAGTTTCTCCGCAGACTGCGGAAAGCCTTATAATCTGTATGCCCGATGAACTTGCAAAATTAAAGCAAATTTCCGAAAAATCAGACCTCACAGCCGTTATGCAGAAACTTGAATCCCTGCAAAAATGCCGTGAAAGAATGAGAAATGTCCTCAATAAACGTGTGGAGTTTGAAATGTGCCTGATAAGACTTTGCGGAAATATATGCGAAACTTCTCACGAAACTATTGACAATTCGGAAATTTATGATAAAATAAAATCATTGGAGGAAAGAATTAACCAGACTGCAAATGTTCAGAAAAATGTCAGGAGAGAGGTTCTTACAGCTTCAGCTCCCGTTACCGAAAATACACCCGAACCTACTGTTAAGATTGATATAAAAAATGTCAGGGAAGATGAACTCACTCCATGCACCCAATGGGACGAAATATTGCAGCGTTTCATGAAAGCAAGACCTTCTATGGCAGGCTCTCTTGACGGCTCATATGCAAGCACAAAGGGCAATGTCATGATAATCTTTACCCCCAACAGATTCTTTATCCCGCTTCTTAAAAATGACAAGGAAAGCGCAATCGCACTCAGCAGAACAGTCTATGAAGTCCTCGGTCAGAAATTCCGCATAGCAGGAAGATGTACCACTACCGAGGAAGAACAGAAAAATATGGTCGAAAGACTTATAAACAAAGCTAAAAACAGCAATATTGAAACGGCTGTTGATAATAATATATAATAACCCAAAGGAGTAATTAAAATGAAAGCAAGAATACCTAAGAACGTCAATGGCGGCGGCGCACAGAATATGAATCAGATGATTAAACAGGCTCAGAAAATGCAGGACCAGATTACTGAGCTTCAGGACGACATCGAATCAAGAGATTTCTCTGCAACCGCAGGCGGCGGTGCTGTTGAGGTAGTTCTCACAGGTAAGAAAACTATAAAGTCTCTCACCCTTAAACCCGAAGTCGTTGACCCCGAAGATATAGAAATGCTTCAGGATTTGATTATAAGCGCAGTCAATGAGGCTGTAAACAATATCGAAACTACTACCGAAACAGAAATGAGCAAGATTACAGGAGGCGTTTCCCTCCCCGGTCTGTTTTAATGGCTGACCATAACGCACTTCCGCTTGTAATACTCACGGAAAAATTTGCCGCCCTCCCCGGAATCGGCATGAAATCCGCCCAGCGTCTTGCCTATCATGTCATGAATATGGATATGGCGGAAGTTGAAAGCTTCGCAAAAGCTCTCACAGATGCAAAAAAAAATGTCCATTGCTGTAAAATATGCCAGAATCTCACCGAAAGAGATGTATGCCCCATTTGCAGTGATGACAGCAGAGACAAGAGTATTATATGCGTTGTCGAATCTCCGAAAGACGTTTCAGCTTTTGAAAGAACAAGAGAATTTACAGGTGTATACCATGTGCTTCACGGACTTATTTCGCCTATGGACGGAATTATGCCCGACAGTCTCAAAGTAAAGGAACTGCTTGCAAGAATAAGTCAGGGCGGTGTAAGTGAAGTTATAATGGCTACAAATCCCACTGTTGAGGGCGATGCTACTGCCATGTATATAGCAGGACTTCTCAAACCAATCGGAATCAAAGTCACACGCCTTGCATTTGGTCTGCCTGTCGGCGGAATACTTGAATATGCTGACGAAATAACTTTGTTTAAGGCTCTTGAAAACAGAAACGATATGTAAAATCTGTTACAGATATTGAAATGCTGTCTTTACAGCAAAATATAAAAGCAGGAGGATACTCTGTTATGAGGTGTCCTCCTGCTTTTTTGTATAATACAGGTAAAAAATTCAGGAATATTTTATTTTTATTTGCAGATAATATAAACACAGGAAAATTATATTTTTCTTTTTAACAGGAGGATAAATTACAGATATGAAAGCTACGGGTATTGTGAGAAGAATTGACGACCTCGGCAGAGTGGTCATTCCAAAGGAGATAAGGCGCACTATGCGTATCCGTG
>OCVV011358617.1_pt1 | contig 17901 bp, 15 predicted proteins | sample 1539721 | NCBI WGS metagenome assembly OCVV01 (sample SAMN02144230, study PRJEB22623) | gut metagenome | biome: sheep rumen | host: Ovis aries | place: New Zealand | reverse complement strand
AGCCGCAAGGCGTAACTCACCGGTCTTGATAAGCGACACTGCTCAGTTGTGAGATGTGCCCTTCTCTTATTCAGTTTTGAAGGTATGAAGTATCAAAACCCCGAAGCAACTTGCTTCGGGGTTTTTTGTGCGATGAGCCGCCAAGAGCATCACGTGCTTGCACAAAGATGCATTTGGCGGCCATTTCAGTATTTTCTTTTGCCTTGCGGGTCAAAAATGAGAAAGAATAAAAAGGATGAAGTATAAAAAAGGCTGCCGCGCCGACAGCCTTTTTTATACAGTTCCTTTCCGTCCTGATCGTGCCGGTAGGGGCACTCTGATACAGAGATGATACAGAGAATTGCATTGATGTGCAGATAACAACAGATAACAATTAGAATAGTATTGACAGGCATATACAAGGAACTAAAAACCAGGTTTATATTGTTTCCGCGGCAATTGCGCGCAGGATTTCCCGGGATTCATCCCGGGAGTATAATTCGTCCCGGGGGAAGTCTTTGAAAAAATTCCTGAAGGCCATAAGCACACCGGACTCATTGATATCGAAAAAGCACATTCCTTTTCCCGGTGTATAAAACGAGATGAAAAGGGCATTATCCATCACTTCAATTCCCAGCATACCCTCGGGCGCACTCAATTCTTTTTTGAGAACATGGTATTTGAGGTGAGGGTGGTCAGCTATTGCAAGCAGCATCTGACGCCTTTCCTGCTCGGTGAGAGGGGAATAGAATTCAGGAGGAACATCTGAGCAGCGTCCTGTTTTCAGAAAGGCGCGGAGACCGCTTTCAGAGAAGAAGGTGATCTCATTGAAGTCATCGCCGGAATATCTGCTGCGTATGGAATCTGCATATCCATAGATGATCTTTGCGATTGCCTCTTTGTTGTCCTGTTCCTGCGTGATTGCATCCAAGCGAAGGTGCTTTTTCAGGATGTCGTTGGTAAGGACAGGCAGGATGCAGGGGAGGGAAGAATAGTAATATTCCGTCTCTTCAAGTCTTCTGTTCCGGTTGACGATCGCATTGGACGCTTTTTCTATCAGTGACGCCACGTCCTGGAAAAAGAAGAACAGCTGAGGCTTGTCATCTTTCAGTGTTTTGAATTTTCTTCTGAAAGCCGCCACGTGATCCGGGTCAGACAGGACGATGGACTCTATGAGATCATCCGTGAAGAGTATTGCAGCCCCCTGGGTGATCAGAAGGTTTGTGTATACCGGAAACTGTCCGATTTCCTCCTGGCGGGTGTAATAGTAGGAGGGCTCATAATCAAAACCTTCCGCACACAGGCGCACTACCTTGAAGATGTTCTGAAGCAGTTCATGTTCCCCGATCCAGACCGAATCAGATGTAAACCTGCTGGATGACTTTGCTTCCCGAATGCGGTTTTCTGCCTCGGGTGGAATGTACATTGAATGTGCGAAAAAGCTGGGATTGAAGGGCTCTCCAATCGAGGTATAGGATGCTGACGGGATAAAAACGCCTTTATCTGAAGCAGACCCATCATTCTCATATACAGAAGTGACCGTGATGGGGATGAGGTGTTTTATTTTTAAAGCGCTGTTCCTCTTGCCTGCAGCAAGCAGCACATCCATGATGATGTTTATGCAGGCGCTCATTCTCAGATTGATTTCACTTTGCGGCCTTTCGCATTCCCGCAGGATTTCCTTTTGGATCCGCATGATCGTTTTGTTTCTCTCACTCAGGACAAGAGTTTCCCCGTGAAGGTCTTCTAAATGATCCGCATCAAATTGAACCATGGGTATTGCCGGGATTATGCCTGAAAATGATCTGATAAAAGAGCGGATATAGCGCCTCTCCCAATAAACGTGGGACCCCAGACGAGAACATTCGTAAGCTTCTGCCAGAGTCCCCTTTTCATCTGTTGTCAGCTGAAGGAACTCTGCCATTTTAGAGACAGTCTCTTTGTCTTTCGGAAGTGTCTTTCCTTTCAAAAAGCGGTACACTGTCACGCGGTCCAGGCCGCAGTAGCTTGCAATCAAGGGGGAATTGACGCCGATTCTTTTTGCATGAAAAGAAAGCAGCTCAGAGAAATAGCTCATACCGGTCTCCTTTGGGGATCTTTCCCCCTTCTACTGGTACATGGACGGCAATTACTCTGCTGTAAAAATAACTAGTTTATTATAATCACTTTTATAATATGATAAGGAGAAAAGCAAGGTGTTGCAGACCATGTTGCACGTGGTTTTGATAGTTACTTTGCGGACTGCCGCTTTTATCTGAATGTGCGCTGTATATATGCTGTTTATCTTCCGAATGTGCGCTGAATATATGCTGTTTATGTGCCGAATGTATGCTGAATATGTGCTTATTATGTGCTGTATATGTGCAGAAAAGGGCCGGCAGAAAATCCTGCGCAGCCCTTTGTGTTCAGGTTATATCAAATGGGGGATGAACCCCGCTTCCATAAATTGAAACAAATAGATACTTGAATACGGCAGTTTATGGTTTGGGGCTTATGGTTTGGTCTATGGTTTACAGATAGAAGTGTTCTACATCGATTTCGCCGTGATCTCCGATCCGGAGCATGGCAAAGCTGCAGATCTCATACTGGCCATAGGTGCGGATCGAGGCTCTGGGGTCTCCGACCAGGCAGCCGGGGTTGACCAGGCGGATTTTGCCCCATTGAGAACTGGTGTCCCGGAACTGATGTGTGTGCCCGAAGATGACCAGGTCGGCGTCCCAGATTCCGGCACGGCGTGAAAGCAGGCTGATGTCAGGAACATTGTATTCCTTGCCGTGGGTCATCAGAATGCGGCGGACGACATTTTCAGGACGTTTGAATGTATGCGGGGGGAAAGAGAGGCCGCGGGGCAGCTCTTCTTTTTTTGAAGGAGAAAAGATGGACAAGAGGCGCGACAGCGTCTTGCTCATGCCTGTTTCTGTGCCCCCGGTATCGGGAACGGAATCGTAGGTGAGTTCCGTCACTTTGCCGATGACGGGGCCGGCGGGGAGATCGGCGGGGAGATCGGCGGGGAGATCGGCGGGGAGATCGTTTCGGAGTGGGTCGGTTCTTATGCAGATGTCGATCAGGAGCTCTTCGGGATAGTCTGTGTTCAGGTAGTAGTCATTATTGCCGCAGACTATGTAACAGGGGAGGCTGCCGGCGGCGGCGAGCACGGCATCTTTTTCCGCTTCCTGATCACCGGCGATCAGGACCGCGTCGACACGGTCCATTTTCAGGATCGCAAGGCGGAGATTGTCAGTGTAGGTATGGATGTCTGAACAGACCAGAAGCTGAAGCATAGGTGCGTTCCTTTCTGCTTACAGCAATGTTTTACAGCAGTGTTTTGCAGCAATATATTGCGGCAATGTTTTACGTCAGTGTTTTGCAGCAATATTTTACGGCAGTGTTTTGCAGCAATATTTTACAGCAGTGCTTTACAGCAATATTTTACGGCAGTGCTTTACAGCAATATTTTACAGCAATGTTTTACAGCAGTGCCTGCAGGCCCAGGATCAGGTGGGCTGCCGCAAAGGTATAAGGGCCGGTGCGCGAGATCTCTATGTCGGACGGAATGTAGCAGCTTTCGTTTGCCGCCGGGGAACGAAGATCCCGGGAGAGGATCTCTGAGGTGCGGCGGTAAATATCGTCCATATCGCGGCGGCTGAGGTCGCCGTTTTTGCGGGCGGCTGCGAGAGCCTGCATGGCGTATGCGGAGGCAATGTGCTTCCAGGGGGTATGGGCTATGTAAGAGCCGCCTGCGTATGTCCCGTCGATGCACTCGACTTCCACCTGGCATTTCTCGGTGACAAAACGGGTATAGATGAAGTCGGCAGCGGCGCGGGGATCATAGTCTCCGGCAATCTCCCTGCGGAGCGCGCGGGGCAGATCATAGTAGAGGAGGAGATACATTGCCGTGACGGTCAGGCGGGGGGCATCAGAAGGGCTGTAGCCGAAGGTGCCGCCCCGGTTTTTTTCGTAGATAGAGATCAGGAACTGGCGGAAGGCGTCCCCCTCTTCGGGACGCTCCAGATAGCCGTACTGATAGAGGGCGCGAAGAGCCCACCAGGTGTTGACAAAGCGGCATTCTTTTTTGTCTGCGCGGAGGATGAGGGGACCCCATCCGTTTTCAGCATGCAGAAACCAGAGATTGGCCGCGATATCATCGTAGAGGTCAAAGGAATCGATGACGTCTGTTGAATTCTTCTTTTCCAGGGCGACCAGGCTCAGCAGCATGGAAGTGTTGATGACCGTCGGCCGGTTCACGGTGCGGCTGGCAAGGCCTGTCGGGACTACCGCCTCGGTAAGCGTCTGGAAGGCATTGCGGTAGGATTCGCGTTTCCTGTCGAGATAGCCTGAGCCGCGCAGGGCCAGAAGGCCTTCGCAGGTGTTGGCGTACTGGGGCTCGGAAGCAGTTCCGGTAATCCCCCAGTGTGCGGGGCGGGACAGGAGCCAGTTGAGAAGAAAACGCTGCTGTTTCCGGATCTGCTGCCGGATCTTCCTCTGGGTGGAAAGCCTGAAATGCAGGTTCTGTGCAAAGCGGCAGACCGGAGGCGTGATCAGAAACCAGATCAAAAGAGCGATCACAGCTGCGGCCAGCAGGTCGGCGAGGGGCAGGGCACCGAGATTCACGGACCTGATCTCCATGCCCGCGGGAAGGAAGCGGCGTGCGTAGAAGAGTGCCGCTGTAGGGACGATGGTGATTAGAAGGCGTAGAAGAGTGATCATGGCGGGTGCTCCTGTCGGGATCCTGCGGCATCAAATGATGCTGCGGGGGACATACACTGCACGAAAAACAATATTGCAGCGATGAAGGGGTTGTCAGTTGATAAGTTGAAAAAAGATCAATGTATTATCTGCAGAATCTGCTATACTGTAATGGCGTCATAAGACAGAACGTGGCGGCGCCTTTCCTGATTCATGACTCGCTTTATGACTTGGGGAAGGAGATACTCCCGAAATCAAACATGTCGCCCATAGTGAAGGTGTGGTCGGAAAAGGCGTCGATGACCAGCTTGCGCAGGCGGTCAAAGGATTTGCTGTCCCGGCTCTCCACGTACAGGCGGGAAGTTGTGCGGGCATCAGCAAGACCATCGTGCTCACGTCCCGAGAAATCGAGTCCTGCCAGTGTGACTGCACGGCCCAGATTCAGACTTTTTTCCAGGTGCAGCAGTTCGCCGAATTCCTGCTGGAAATCATGCCAGTGGTTGAGCATATAGGGCAGGCCGGCTATGTCCTGAAGATTTTTGAGCCGGGTCTCATTCAGAATCTGCCAGATATCACTGTCGCTCCAGGAATAGATTTCGTAGGACTCTCCGCACCATTCAATGAAACGGGGAAGTACTTCCGTCAGAGGCGCGGCGTCTTCGATATCCTGTGTGGTAATACCGGTCAGCTTTCGGAACTTTGCATAGATTTTTGTGACATAGGCAGGATGCACAAATTCACAAAAGCTTGAAATCTCCTCATTGCTGTCGTTGAGCATGACAGCGCCGATTTCGATGATTTCCTGTGTGCAGATCTGTCGTTCTTCCTCATAACTGTGGGGAATCGGGTGCATTTCAAGGTCGATGAAAACTTTATTCATAAACTAATGCTCTCCTTGGGTGTTGCCGAAAAATACCAATCTGGTACTGTGGTGCCGTAATATTGTATCGGCATAGGATACTGCGGCAGGCCTGCGGATATGTCTAAAAGGATAGCAGGTCCTCTTCAGGAATCGGTCGCAGCATACTGTGATTGTATCATACTTCTGTATTGTGAACCATGCCATTATACCACAAATGAAATATATATAGATGATATTTATAAAAATAGATCAGAGAAGTAATTATTCTCCGCGCATTTTAACACATTTTAACAAAGGCAATTCTAAGGTTAGCGGCAGTATTATCTGTTTATGTGAACTGCAGAAAACAGTGATTTGTCTATTCCCGCATCTGATCTGCTTTGGACTGAGAGGTAAATATGAAGAAAACAGGCGTTTCCACATCCGGTGTTTTTACTATTAAAGAGTACCTGATGGATGAAAAAACAGATATTCCCATGCTGATCCGCCGGCTGCAGGCCGGTCCGGAGACCATTCAGGAGATTGTCTCCTATGTATTTGAGGGTGATGATCCGCTGCAGATCGATGCGAGGTCCTTCAGCGTGGAAGAGTTCCTCAAGCAGTATCCGCAGATGCAGTCCTATGGACCGGGTCTTGCCTTTGATGTTGTCATCCGCACGGAGGGACAGCCGGTGACAGTGGAACTGACACAGGGCGAGCCGATCGTCTGCACCAATTCACTCGACAAGGAAGTCGAGCTGGAGGATCTGCTGGGTATGCCGGACGGTGATGCTGCGGAGCATGAGGAGAACCCTGAAGCAGCAGATTCCGGGGCGGCCCCGGAGCAGGGTGTGCCGGATATGACACCGGCGGAACTTCTCGAAATACTGCGTGTAGCGGAGCGCCTCAAATGCCACACACGTCACTGCGATACATCCAGCGGCAGACGGGAGAGCGTTGCAGAGCACAGCTGGCGGGCGGCTCTTCTGGCCATGCTCCTCTCCGGAGTCAGTGACTTCCGCAGTTTTGACATGAACAAAGTGATCCGGATGTGCCTGATCCATGATCTGGGCGAGGCCTTCACGGGCGATATCCCGACATTTGAAAAGACATCGGAGCACACGGACGCGGAACTGACTGCCCTCGATAAGTGGGTCGGCGGATTTCCCGAGGCACAGCGCAGGGAATTCGAGGGGCTCTATGCCGAGATGAAAGCAATGGAGACGCCGGAAGCCCGTCTCTATAAAGCCATTGACAAAATAGAGGCGGTCATCCAGCATAATGAGTCGGACATCAAGTCCTGGCTTCCGCTGGAGTACGACCTGCAGATGACCTATGGGCAGGAGGAGGCGAAGATCTCCCCCTGGTTCCAGGCCCTTCGGGCACAGGTTGACCTCCAGACAGAAGAGAAAATAGCGGAATCGAAGGGAATGTAAGATGAAAAACTGAGAAGACGGGCTTTAAATATGGTACAATACTCGTAACTGTTCAAAACCTCGGGTGCCGGACAGTACCCGGTTTTGATTTTGTGAGAATATATGACTATGTAGATTTGCAGATTTATCGATTAGCAGATTTATAGATTTGCAGATTTAGTGATTTGCAGATTTAGTGATTTGCAGATTTATTGATTTGCAGATTTATTGATTTGCAGATTTATAGATTTGCAGATTAATGGATTAACAGATTTATGAATTGACAGATTTATGAATTGACAGATTTATGGATTAACAGAAAGGAAAGCAGTGTGGCCAAGGTGATAGCTGAGCCCAAATTCCGGCATGAACTCAAGTATCTGTGCTCTGCGGCAGAACTGAAGATGCTGGAAGTGAGGCTGCAGAATGTGATGAGACCGGATCCCCATACAGACGAGAACGGATGTTATCTGATCCGGAGCACATACTTTGATGATCTTTATGACAGGTGTCTGAATGAAAATGAGAGCGGCGTGAGCCCTCGTGAAAAATGGAGGGTGCGCATTTACAACGCCAGCGAGCGGCGGATCTCGCTGGAGTGCAAGCGCAAGGAATACGGCATGATCCAAAAGAAGAGCTGCCGGATCACGCGTGAGCAGTATGAGCGCATGATCAGGCTGGAGCCCATTCCCATCACTCCGGATAATCCCCCGCTTTTGAACCGCATGCTCCTGCAGCAGCGCACGCAGCTGATGCAGCCCAAGGTGATCGTGCAGTACCTTCGCAGGCCCTTTGTCTGCGACGAGGGAAACGTGCGTGTGACCTTTGATATGAATATTACATCGTCTCCGTCTTTTGACCGCTTCTTCGAGGAAAACATCGATGAGCGGCCGGTACTCTCCAAAGGACTGCATCTGCTGGAAGTCAAGTTTGACGAGTACCTCCCGGATTACATCTATCACGCGATCCAGATGACCAATATGCGGCTGGAGACTTTTTCAAAATATTATCTTTGCAGGACTTACAATTTACAGGGATTTATGCTTTGAGACAGAAAGTGAATCCGCTGAAGATAAAAAATAAGAACATATTGAAAGAGAGGAAGAGTAATGTCATTTTCTGATATTTTTAAAAAATCATTTTTGCAGGGCTATTCAACAATCGAGCTGGGAACCAAGGGCATCATCGTGGCGCTTTGCTTCTCACTTGTACTGGGCGTCTATATTTTCTTCTGCTACAGGCTTTTGACCAGAAGGACCTTCTACTCCAAGAACTTCAATATTTCTCTGGTCTGCATGTCCCTGATTACGACAGCGATCATTCTGACGATCCAGTCGAGCGTCGTTGTCTCCCTCGGTATGGTCGGTGCTCTCTCCATTGTCCGTTTCCGTACGGCGATCAAGGAGCCCATGGATCTGGTATTTTTGTACTGGGCCATCAGTGTCGGTATCATCTGCGGCGCAGGCCTGTCTGAGATCGCGATCATACTCTCAGTCGTGGTAACCCTGGCAGTGCTGGTCCTGAACCGCATCCCGCTGGGACGCGCGCCCATGATCCTGGTCATCAATGCCGAGAACGACAAGGAGACCAATAAGGCGATCCGCCAGATCGTCCGCAAATACAGCCGCTATTACACAGAGAAGTCCAGGAATATCTCGGGCGGACAGCTCAATCTCGTGATCGAGCTCGGTGTGAATGCCGGCGACGACCTCACCGCAGACCTCTCCAGTCTGCGCTCGATCCACTCTGTATCGCTTCTGTCCCATGACGGAGAAGTGACATTCTGACAGAGGAGCATTCCCTGACAGAAGGACAGACCCTTTTTAACAGAAAGACAGAATCCTGTTTGGAAAAAAAGATATAATTCTTATTTGGCAGAGAGGCAGAATCCTTTTTCGACAAACAGATACTATTAGATACGATCCTTTTCCGGCAGAGAGACAGAATCCTTTTTGACAAAAAGAGTAAATCTTTCTCTGACGGAGCAGGAAAAATAAAGCCTGAGAGAGGTCCTTCGGGACCGGAGTAATCCTATGGTTATTTCTCAATATGATTATCAGATGTATCAGGATGAGATTGCGGAGCTGCGTGAGGAAATGACGCAGCTCCTCATTTCAATGGAACTCTACCATCAGACCCATACGCTGAGCGAATTCAACCGCTGGTGGGATGAAGAGGGACGCCAGCGGAGGTATTTCGACTGCAAGGGCAGGATCGAGCAGATCCAGAGTTTTCTGGCCTACGCCCAGGTCATTGAGGAGGAACACCCCAAGATGCGCAGAGGCGGGATCGGGCAGCATCATTACGATTCCGGAATTGAGCAGTGGTGATAGAAAGTACGGCTGATCCGGCTTCGGACAGGAGACGGGCTGTATTGCTGTCCTGTGAAGCTGTTCTTCATTGCGGTCCGGTGAAGTTGTCCGGTGAAGTTGTCCGGTAAAATGGAGAGAACTGCATGATCAAAATGATAGTGACGGATATTGACGGAACGCTTCTGCCTGAAGCCATGCCAGTGCCGCCGGCAGATGTGACCCGGGTGATCGGCAGGCTCCTGGATCTGGGAGTGCGGATCGTGCTCGCGAGCGGAAGGCCCTATTCGAGCCTGCGGAATCTGTTCCCGGAGCTGCGCGGGAGACTGACCTATCTGTGCTCCAACGGAAGCGTGGTCATGGAGGGGGAGAAACCCCTTGCCGCCATTTCCATCGGCAGTCCCAAGGAGATTTCAAGGGCTCTGGACTTTGCCAGAGGCAGAAACGAGGCCTGGCATATCGATTCCTGGGCAAAGGCCTACACAGAGTGCACAGATCCCGCCTATCTGGATATGATCAGAGGTGTTGGTGTTGAGATCGAAAGGGTAGACGATGTAGAGGCGCTGGGCGTTCCTCTGACCAAGCTCAGCATCGTGTATCCGGACGGTCCGGACGCCCACTTTGAGGATCCGGACCTGGATCCCTTTAAGGAAATCTTCTCTGTGGCACCGGCGGGCCTTGTGTTCATGGATTTTAATAAGCAGGGCGTCAATAAGGGAAGCGCTGTGAAGAATCTCTGTGATACCTTCGGGATCAGGCAGGATGAGTATATGGTCTTCGGCGATGCGATGAATGATCTGACAATGCTGGAACCGGCCAGGAACAGTTGGTGCTCGGAGCGGTCTGTGCCGGCAGTAAAGGCCGTATGTGCCCATACATTTGCGCCGCCTGAAGAGGGCGGCGTCCTGAAAATACTGCAGGCACTGGCCGATGAAATGAGCGGCAGCCGTTGAAAGCGCGTATTAGATATTTAAAAGTAAGTAAAAGGCTGACAGACAGAGCGGTAGCCGTTGAAAAAGCGGATCAGATACTGTAAAGGCAGATTAAAGGCTGACATATAACAGGTGGCAGAAAACAAGTAAGCGTGTGTAAAAGGAGGATTTCAGTGATGAAACACATCGGATGCTTTGCGACACTTAAAGAAGAAAAAAATCACCTGTGCCGCCTCAAGGGCGACGAAATGTATGAGGCGCTCAACGAGATGATCGCGGCTTCAAAGCATATCGTCTTTTTCGGCGGTGCCGGCGTTTCCACAGAGAGCGGAATCCCGGATTTCCGCAGCAAGGACGGCCTCTACAATCAGCACGATGTGCGGTTTGACGCCTATCAGCCCGAATATCTGCTGAGCAATCCCTGTCTGGAGCGCGAGCCCAAGGTCTTCTACGAGTTCTACCGCCAGAAAATGGATGCGCGCGGCATTCAGCCCAACAAGGCCCATTACAAGCTGGCCGAGATGGAGGCAAAGGGAAAGCTGGACGGCGTTATCACCCAGAACATAGACGGTCTGCACCAGCTGGCCGGCAGCAAGGTGGTCTATGAGGTCCATGGATCCACACTCCGCAACTACTGTGACCGCTGCGGAAAGACCTATCCTTCGGATGCCATCTATGAGAGCGAGGAGGCTGTGCCTCACTGCAGCTGCGGCGGCAAGATCCGTCCTGATGTCACCCTCTACGGAGAGATGCTCCCCGAGGATGCATGGGCAGGAGCAGGCAGACTGATCTCCAGGGCAGACCTTCTGATCGTCGGCGGAACCTCTCTGACAGTATATCCGGCTTCCTCCCTGGTAAGCTCCTACCGCGGCAAATATCTCGTGATCGTCAACAGGGACAGGACCGGCCGGGACAGCTATGCTGATCTGGCCTTCCACGACAGCATCGGTGAGGTCTTCTCCCATATCAACCTGGATTGAGTTTTTCCGGTTTGGCAATCTGCAGTCAAAACATCGTTAATCTTAGAGTAACGATCATTGATCATAGTTATATCGTAAAGTTATACGTATAGTTTTATCATATTGTCATAAAGGGAGTGGTATGTTCGGAATTAAATGGGAAAAAAGAGATTTGAAAAGGGCTGTGGTCGTCGCGATTGCATCAGTTCTGATGGCCCTGAATATCAAGACATTTGTGAGGACAGGAGGACTGTACCCCGGCGGCGCGACCGGACTGACAATTTTGATCCAGAGAATTGCACAGCAGTACTTTGGACTGGACCTCCCTTTTTCCATCATCAATATTCTGCTCAACGCATTCCCGGTCTACATAGGATTCCGCTATATCGGAAAGAAGTTCACCCTTTTTTCCTGTGAAATGATCCTGCTGACCAGCGTGATGACAGACCTGATCCCCGGGCGTCCGATCACCTATGACACCCTTTTGATCAGTATTTTCGGCGGTCTCATCAACGGCGCCGTGATGACCATGTGCCTGCGCGTCAATGCGACGACGGGAGGAACGGACTTTATTTCCATTTACATGTCACAGAAGACAGGAATGGACAGCTTCAACACGATCCTTGGCTTCAATGCGGTCATCCTGCTGGCGGCGGGCTATTTCTTCGGCTGGGACAAGGCACTGTACTCCATCATTTTCCAGTATACTTCCACCCAGACGCTCCATCTGCTCTACCGCAACTACCAGCAGGAGACGCTGTTCATCGTCACAGACAAGTGGGACGAGGTCAAAAACATGATCCACGATACCACACATCACGGTGCCACGATCTGGGCAGCAGAGGGCGGATATAAGGAAGAGTGGAGAAACGTCGTATATTCTGTAGTGGCAAGCTCCGATGTAAAACATGTCACCGCCGAGATCCGCAAGATCGATCCCAACGCCTTTATCAACTCAATTCCGACCACGAGGATCATCGGACGTTTCCACCAGCAGAAGAGAGATTGATAAAGCATATACGGGAAATGAGATGAAAGTAGAATTTAAATTCATGTCAAGAGACGGGCATACGCCCATCCATGCGGTGAGATATATTCCGGATTCGGGAAAGGTCAGGGCAGTCCTGCAGATCACGCATGGTATGACAGAGTATATCGAACGGTACGGCACCTTCGCCAGGTATCTCAACGAGCACGATATCCTGGTTGTAGGTCATGACCACATCGGCCACGGACAATCTGTCCGGACAAAGGAGGACTGGGGCTTTTTTTCCTACGGCAGGCCGGCGAAGACCCTGGTACAGGATATGCATCAGCTGCGGCTGAAAACGCAGAAGATTTACGGAGATGTCCCCTATTTTATGCTGGGACACAGTATGGGATCCTTTCTGCTGCGCAGATATCTGTCCTCCCGCGGCAAGGGCCTGAGCGGGGCCATCATCATGGGGACGGGATTTACGCCTCCCCGCATGTCGGCCTTCGGAATCGGCCTGACAAGGCTCCTCTCAAAAACGTACGGATGGTATCACCGCAGCACCCTGCTGACGAAAATTGCCCTGGGCTCCAATAAGCGCTTTGATATGACCGGTCAGCACCCGGAGAACAGCTGGCTGACAAAAGACGCGGAAATCGCGGCATGGTATTATCAGCAGCCCGCCTGTACCTTTACCTTCACACTGAACGGGTATCTGGCACTGTTTGATACAGTGGAGTACTGCTGTCTGCAGGAGAATGCAGACCGTATTCCAAAGGATCTGCCCATACTCCTTGTCTCCGGTGCGGATGACGGAGTCGGCAATTACGGAAAAGGCGTGAGAAAAGTCCGGAAGATGCTTGAAAAGGCAGGAATCAGGGACCTCAAGATGGTCCTGTATGAGAACGACCGGCACGAGATCCTCAATGAGACCGATCGGTACAAGATTTTTGCGGACCTTCTGGAATGGATGGAAGCAAGGATGTAAAAACAGGAAGCCGGCAGGCACAGGGACGCTGTCCGGCAGACAGACCCTGCCCGGAACCGAAGGCGCGCGCCAAATATGGTGAGAAGATTAAAACAAATTGGTGTATTCCTGTGACTTCGGTCACTGAAAAAAGAAAAACAGATACAGCAAAGGAGAGACAGTAGGTGGCAGTCTATACAGTAACAAAATCCTATCATACAAAAGGCAATATGGGCATGATCGATGTGACCGGCGATTTTCAGAGCGCCGTTGACGAAGCCTGCCGGGAAAAGAAGATCCGCAGCGGTATCATTACCGGTTTTACGACCGGCGGTGTGGCGGCTCTGACCACGTTGGAATTCGAACCCGGGCTTGTGGGCCACGATGTGCGGGAAGCCATGCAGGGCATCGCCCCCTACAGGGACGAAAACGGACATGTCCGCTATTACCACCATCACAACACCTGGGGCGATGACAACGGATCCTCCCACATCCATTCCCTGATCATGTCCCCCTTTATCACGGTCCCCTTTGTGAACGGGCGGATTACCGTCGGCCCCTGGCAGAACCTCACACTGGTGGAGTGTGACACCAGAAACCGGGAGAGAGACATCGTCTTCCAGGTCATGGGAGAATAATAATCGCTCCGACACACCCAAGGAGCGGATGTACCGAAGGCGGCGGACGCACTGCAATGAGTGCAGGACGCATCAAAGGAGTGCCCGGGTCACCCCCCTGCTGCGGGAGACATGGGTGACCTTTTCCAGAAAACAGGGGTCGGGTCACCCCCTGCTGCGGGAGACATGGGTGATCTTTTCCAGAAAACAGGTGCCGGGTCACCCCATATCCGGTGGAATTATTTTCAGACATTAGGGAGAAGTATGTAAAAATTAGTACAAACGGCAAAAAAAGCGCGGGGTGCCAACGGCTGCTGGCATCCCGCGCTTTCAAAATTCCGATTTTAGAGGTTGTTGTAAGATTGAACTTTTTCAGCTAATGCAACAATCTCTCTTTATATCTTGCTGCTTTTGTGGTGTACCACAATTTTCAGGATGTTCTGTATCAGCAATTTTCAGGGATCAGATCTCAATCTTTGCACCCATCAGTTTTGCGAACTCGCGGACGATGGCGGTGTCGCCGGGCCATGCGGGAGCGGTGACGAGGTTGCCGTCGACAACAGCCTGGTCTACCGGAACTTCAACATAAGTTCCGCCGGCAAGTGTGACGTCCGGACCGACTGCGGGATATGCGGTTGCCTTATAACCCTTGAGGACACCGGCTGCAGCGAGGACCTGCGGGCCGTGGCAGATTGCCGCGACGGGCTTTTTGGCTGCAAAGAATTCGCGCACGATCTCCAGGACACGCGCATTCAGGCGGATATATTCCGGTGCGCGGCCGCCGGTAATGAACAGGCCTTCGTAGTCTTCTGTTTTGACAGCGTCAAAGTCGGCTGTCAGAGCAAAGTTGTGGCCTCTGAGTTCTGTGTAAGTCTGTTCGCCGAGGAAGTCATGGACTGCAGTTGCAACGGTTTCTCCGGCCTTTTTGTCAGGGCAGACAGCGTCTACCTGATATCCGAGGACGCCCAGCGCCTGGAAAGGAACCATAGTTTCATAATCTTCCGTAAAATCACCGCATAACAATAAAACCTTTTTTGCCATTGTGAAATCCTCCTTAATAATGGTGACTGTCATGCCTGCCGGGCAGCAGCTGCATGACATCGAAAATGAAACAAAACCTTGCTGGTAAAACTGGCTGATACGCTGAAAAATCATATGAAACAGACCTGTTGATCGTCGGGAGAGTCATGTGATTTTGCAGCAGTTACAGACAAATCTATTATAGCAACGCGGGGGAAAATTCACAATGACCATGTGCCTGCAGAGGGTGCCGGGAGGGTGCGGGAAGGAAGGAAAACAGCTGTCCTGCAGAAGGGAAAGAAAATATTTGACAAAGGATAAATATAGATTGTACAGCAGTACACCTTGGGGCAAAAGGCAGTAGTTGTTTATACCTGTGGGCGAAGCTCATAATAAGGGGCACGCTCGTAAGGTGCTCGTAAGAGGTACGGTATCCGGAAACCTGAAGATTGTTTTGTGAATATATGATATTATCGTATTAGCTGCAGGAAGAAGATCAGTCGCATTGGCAGGGGCCGAAAGGTACCTGCTGATACAGCGGCAGCAGGACTTTCGATTTGAGTGAAAGGCATAATTTATATTTCAAAACAAAGAACGGTTATGTAAAAACTGGAACCACATTACAGGATGATCAGGGATATAAGGTAGAACAATGGATTTCAGACAAGTAATCTTGAAAACACAATTTACCATAGCAATGCTGACAGCTCCATTGTCAGTCGTTTTTTTCTTTGCAGGAGGCCTGGACGGAAAAAAGATACTATGCATGCCAGTATCAATTGCAGCAGTCATACTGCTTATTCTGGCATTCAGGTTTCCATCCAGCCCGTTGGCTGTTTTTTTTGCGGGAGCAGGCTCGGTCGGGTCATTTCTGTGTTTCATGTCACTGCCGAACATAATGCCCTGGGCGGGAGGAGATTTTGCACTCTCTGGCCCGGTAGGCTCTTTTTTAGGCGTGCTCCAGGGTTTAATCAGGATAATCGACCTTATTACCTGTGTTTTTTTTCTTGTTATTTGCAGAGACGAGATTAATGAACGGCAGGAGCAGAGGAGACAGATATTACAAAAGGAATCTTTAGCGATAAACAATGATGATCAGCTGCAAAGGGATTTGGCAGAGTTCCTCAGGCCCGATATAACTTTATATGCTTTTTTGCTTACATTTTTTGTGATCGCGACAATCATAACAAGCCCTTCAATTAAGGAGAGTATAATTGAAGGAGAGAAAGGTTTATGGATAATTCTTGCGATTATGCCTGTATCTGTAGTTTACTCTGCTGTGTTACTTTTCAAGCCGATTCTTACTCATCGTCTTTATATTAAGCGCCTGTCGGAATCCGGCGAGCTTGCCTTGATGACGAAGGATTTTACCTGTGGGGAAAAGTATCTCGAATATGACCTTGTCTTGGGACAGGTCTATCTTTTCAGGAGAGAATCCGGAAGAGTATACAAGTACAGCGATATTGTTGAAATATATCATGTATGGAGTGACTATATTGGTGCACACAGTAGTCCATATTGGAATCTGTGCATGAAGACAGTGGATGAAAAGGCTTTTCTTCTGACTAAGCTTTCTTTCCCGAGAACGAAAGAAAACTATTTTGATAAAGTACTCCCTTTGATTCTGAAGATTAGAAGCAGAAATGCAGATATTATTGTAAGTCCGCTGACGTCTTTCAGGGAGTGACGATTAGGAAACCCGGGATGTGAAACGGGGCTGAAACTTCTGAAGGTAACTGCTTACTGCCGCCTGTCTGTGGAACAAAATGAGCAGGAAAGGTGGATCTGAGCTTTCATAGCTTTCCTTGGTTGGTATGGTGAAAAAGTTGTTGTAACAGAATAATGAGACAACAGATTTACGGCACTTATTCAGAAATGAAAGGTGCCGGTTTTTTTATTTTACAGTTTTCGAAAACGGTGTACCAGGCTCGAATTTAGACGAGTACGGATCATCACACGAAATAAGCTCCCTGATAAAAGACTGAAATCTGTAATTCTCCTGTAAATCTATAAATCGCAAGACAGCCTGGCAGAAAACGGCATTGACATTTTGTGGCATTAGATGGATAATATTCGATAATACGGAATTCACAAATAAGATAATATCAAGGGTTCTATAAATGAGGTGGAAATGTACAGCAGGGTAATGACAGGGGCAGTGCATGGCGTCGGCAGCTATCTGCTGCGGGTGGAGACAAATATTTCCAACGGGCTTCCAGCCTTTCATATGGTCGGGTTCATGAGCAGTGAAGTGCGGGAGGCAGGGGAGCGCGTCCGCGTTGCCTTGAAAAATACAGGGATTCCATTGCCGGCCTCGCGGATCACGGTCAATCTGGCCCCGGCGGATATTCCCAAGCGGGGGATCGTGATCGATCTGCCGGTGGCAGTGGGAGAACTGATCTGCATGGAAATGCTGCGCCAGGAGGATTTTGAGGATGTGCTGGTCGCGGGCGAACTGGGGCTGAACGGAGAGATCCGCCCGGTGCGGGGTGTGCTCCCCATCGTGCAGACAGCAAAGTCATCCGGCATCCGTCTCTGCATCCTGCCGGCGGACAATCTGGAGGAAGGGGCTGTTGTAGACGGGATCAAGGTGGTCGGCGTGCGGACTTTAAACGAGCTGATCATGTATATGACGGCGTCACCCCGGAAGCGGGACCGGCTCCTGCCGCCGGGAACGGTCGATGTTGAGGCCCTGTTTGAAAAGGAATCCAGGCAGCCGGCAGAGGTGGATATGGCAGATGTGCGGGGACAGGCAGTGGCGAAAAAAGCTATGGAGATCGCCGCGGCGGGGTTTCACAACATGCTGATGATGGGTCCTCCAGGCACGGGCAAATCCATGCTGGCAAAATGTATGCCCGGCATCATGCCTCCCCTGACCTTCGAGGAGAGCATGGAGGTCTCGGCAGTCTACAGTGTGGCGGGTCTTCTGGGGCAGGGGGAACCCCTGGTCCTGCGCCGGCCTTTTCTGGCTCCGCACCATTCCATTACCAGGGCGGCTCTGGTGGGGGGCGGCATGGTCCCGTCGCCCGGACAGATCTCTCTGGCCCACAGAGGCGTGCTTTTCCTTGATGAGCTGCCGGAATTCGGGAGGGAGCAGCTGGACCTCCTGCGCCAGCCTCTGGAAGATCACGAGGTGACAATCGTGCGGCAGTCGGGCAGCTATCGCTATCCCTCCCGCTTTATCCTGCTCGGCGCATGCAATC
>OCVV012890757.1_pt1 | contig 17904 bp, 15 predicted proteins | sample 1539721 | NCBI WGS metagenome assembly OCVV01 (sample SAMN02144230, study PRJEB22623) | gut metagenome | biome: sheep rumen | host: Ovis aries | place: New Zealand | reverse complement strand
TTTTGCCTTTCAAAAAGTTGAAATGCCCGCAGTCCCTTTATTTATGAGGGCTACGGGCATGTCATAGCCTGCAAAATGACCTATAAGTCTAGAAAAACTTCTTCCCCCCTTCCCTCTTTTCCCCTCCTCCATCCCCTCTTTACAAAAAGAAAGAAGAATGAAAATCACCCTCCTGGAGTAAAATCATTCTTCTTTCTTTGTTTTCTCAGTAAGCTTCGGCTCTGTCGAAGCCCCTTTTTTCTCAGCAAGCCTTGCTTCCGCCGAAGCCTTTTTGTTTGTTTCTCCGTAAGCTTCGGCTCTGCCGAAGCCACCCTCTGCTTATCTAACCCAGCTTTCAGGATTCAGCCTTTGAGAATTCTGGCGGAGTTGGAAGTGCAGAACATAATTCCCATCCTCGTTCGTGCCCACGTTACCAAGAGTTTGGCGAGTAGAAACCCTCGCACCCTTGCTGACAGACACTGACGAAAGTCCCGAATACACAGAGATGTACGAGCCATGACGGAGCATCACGATATATTGCCCGCCATACATGAACACCTGAGAAACAGTTCCATCGAACACGGCACGTGCCTGTGCACCAGCCTGTCCACGGATGTCTATACCCTTGTTATCGAGTTGCACATTCCTCAATCCAGCCACGTTGTAAGTGCCGTAATGACCCACCACACTATATGAGCCGGTTATAGGCATTGGCAAACGTCCCTTGTTGGAAGCGAAGTTCGACGATAACTTGCGGTCGGCATTCTCCTCCGCTATCCACGCTGCATTGTCCTCGGCAGTCTTCTTCTCATACTCCTTGGCAGCAGCCTTTTCTTCCTTCGTTGCCGCTTTCAAGGTCGATTCCGTTCGCTTCACCTCAGCCTTGGCAGCCTTCTTCTCTTCGGCTGTCTTTGCCAATCGAGCACGTTCTTCGGCAGCCTTGCGTTCAGCTTCAGCACGCTCACGAGCCGCCTTCGCCTCAGCCAATCGCTTTGCCTCGGCAGCCGCTTTCTTTCTTGCTGCTTCCTCTCGGCGCTTACGCTCTGCTTCTGCCCTACGCCTTGCCTCGGCTATCTCTGCCTGAATGATACGTTCGATTTGCGCATTCAGTTCCGTTTCCCTGCGCTGATATTCCTTGATTTGCTGCTGCACGGTGGCAAGGTTCTGGTTCAAGAACTGCACCTGTTTCTGGCAACTGCCCTTCACCACCTCCAACTGTTTGCGTTTCTCTTCCATTGCCACGCGATGGGTTTCGAGCTTGGTCTTAGCCTCCAATAATTCATTTTGCTTTCTACGCACCTCAGCCTGTTTCTCCTTGATAATCTGTCCTTGGGCACGCTGGAAAGCTGAATATTCCCTCACATAGCGCATACGGCGAATCATCTGTTCCAAGTTCTTGGCAGAGAAAATGAACATCAGTTTTTCCTGAACCGTTTTATGCTTCTGCATATACACCATCGCCTTGGCATACTTACTCTTCTTGTCTGCCAGTTCCTTCTGCAACTGCACCAACTCGTCTTCCAGCACACTGATTTTCTGCTTGAGGTCCTGTATGTCCGTACTCAAAGAGTCGATAGACTTCTGCTGCCTACCAATCTGATTGTCAAGTATCATCACAGAATCCAAACTGGTCTTGATGGACTTATTCAGACGAACTGCCTGAGCCTGCTTCTCCTTCTTCTGACGAGTAGCCTCCTGCATTTCCTTCTGCAACTGTGCTTTCGACTTCTGAGGTGCTACCGCTTTCTTCTGCGTCGCATTTTGAGTCGTCGTCGTTGCCTTTTTATTCGTCGTTGCCTTCTGAGTCGTTGTAGCTTTCTTAGCAGTGTTCTGCCTTCTCGTCGTAGGTCTCTGAGCAGAGACTTCCACCGCCATGAGAATCGACAACAATATGATGAGATAGCGTTTCATTTGATATTTAGAAAATGAGAGAGTGAGAAATTAACATGAAGCATGAAGTGTGAAGAACGAAGCGATGAAGAGTAAAATTCATTCTTCATTTTTCATTTTTCATTCTTCATTTAATAAGTGACTTCAGCACCTTTTCGGCATCAGCCTTGGTGTATTTGGAAGGGGCAGTGGTACGGGTTTTCCACTTCGAATCGTTATCTACCGAACTAAGTGAGAATGAAAGACTTGCATTCTTATTGCCCATCACAAACGACATCACCATCTCGCTTGGGAAGTTCGTCTTCTCAAACTTCTCAAACTTGCCATAATCGAAGGAGAACTGAGCCGATTGGTCTTCATTGCTCGAAATCACCGTCTTTTCGAGCTGTCCCAAAGGTTGTTCCGTCTCGAAACGATAGTTCAGCATCTTGTCCTTGTAACCAATATTCACCTTGTCCACATTGTTCACTGGTTCACTGCCATCAGGCTTCGTGAAAGTGAAAGCCTCAGCGTTTGGCTCGGTCGTTCCTGGTTGGAAAATCTCGTTCCAAAAGAGGGATTCGAGTGTGTTGAAATCCACATTGGCTCTCTTCAGGAACGATACCTCTTCGTAAGGCACATCGAAATACTGTTTGTTGAAACGGTCAATCACCAACACGCGGTCCTTCGTAAATTCCATCCTGCCCACTTCGGCAATTCCAACGATAGGGTCCACCATCGAAATCTGAATCACGTCGTTCTTCTTCATCTTCAGACTTCCACTCGTACTAAGCGACTTCCCATTCATCGCAATCGTCACCTTCAGTCTGGCAGTCAAGTTCTTCTCTTTCGATTGGTTATTCTGCACCAACTGGAAATAATCAGTCGAAGAGAAGGTTTTCGTCGTGCCCGATGTGTTTGTTATCGTTGATATGTTTGTGTTGACGTCACCACCTTTCTGTGCCGATTTGGTAGAACGGCACGAGGAAAGGACGAATGTCATCATCAATGTCAATCCCAATAACCCTGCAATCTTTTTCATCTATTTATTTAGTGTTTAGTGTTTTATTTCAATTTAGTGTTTAGTGCCAAAGCCAATGCCTATGCTAATAATCAATATACTTCTTCTTTCGTATTTTATCATCAATCGTGGCGGAATCCGTTCCGAGTTGTTTGGCTTGGTTCCATAGTTCAAGTGCTCGTTCCTTTTGACCACATTTCATATAGATGTCGCCAGCATGCTCCACAAGATTAGCATCCGCAGCCGATACGGAATCACCCAAAAGCACAAGCACGGAGTCAATCGTCACACGTGCCTCTTCGTAACGCTTCTGTTGGAAAAGAATCCAAGCGTAAGTGTCGAGATAAGTAGGATTGTTGGCTTCCTTCTCCAACGAACGCTTCGACATCTCCTCCGCCCTTGCCAAGTCCTTCTTCTGTTCGGAAAGATAATAGGCATAGTTATTCAGTACCAACGCATCGTCTGGTCGATAAAGCAGACATGAGTCATAGCATTCGAATGCTTTCTTGTCGTTGCCCAACTGATGGTAGAGGTCGCCACTCACCGCATACATATTCGTAATCAAAGAGAGATTGCTCTTGTCGGTCACCTTTCCCAATCCCTTCTGAAGGGCATCCACAGCATCCTTGTTTTTCTTCAACTGATAATAGCCTATGCCGAGGTAGTAATAATACACAGGGTCGGACGAATTATAATCCACAGCCGTCTTGCAGAGTCGCACCACTTCCATTGTGTCGTCTTCCTGAATGGCGTATGAAAGCAACTGATTGCGAGCCAGTTCCTGTTCGGGGTCGATGTCGAGCATCTGCCAAAGCACAGGTTTCACGGATTCCTTCGGTGCATCGCGAGTAATCATATAGCGGGCACAGAGTTCTGCCACGCGCGTATCTTTCTGTGGATAAGTCAACAACTTGCGAAGCAAAGGAAGCACTTGGGTCGTATCAGAATTCTCCTGAATGCTCTGCAAACAAATACCTTGCAAGAAGCGAACTCGTGTATCATCATCCAGTTGCGTATTCACGATGAGTCGCTCCATCGCATCCTGATAGAGAGAATCCTCTCCTTTCATCTGATAATAGTTGGCAAAGGACAGTTGAAGTGCCAAGTTGTCGGGATGCTCCTTCTCTATCTCCTTATACACAGCGTATGCCTTGTCGAGCTTACCATTATCTGCATAGAGGTCACCAATCAGCACCTGATAGCGCACATCGTTTGGATATTCCTCAGCCAATTCCGTCATTTCAGCATACGCCTTCTTCTCATCCTTCATCTGCACATAGTTGCGGAACTTCTGCATGGACAATTCCTCACTCTTCCCTTCGAGGAGTTCCACACGGTCGAGCGTTTTCACCACATTGGCATAATCCTGCTTCTTGTTATACAATTCACCGAGCATCCACAACACATCGGTCTTGCGAGGAAACTTCTTCGACAATCGTTCCAGTTCAGCAATGGCATCTTCATCGCGATTCTTATTTACATAGAGAGCCACCAAAGCCTGACGCACCCAATAATTGTCATCGTCCAGCCTTGAAGCCTGTTCCAACATACCCACCGAAGCTGAGTCATTGTGCAAGAAATGCTCATAGTTCGACAACTTGTAGTAAGCACCCACCAACTGCGAATCAAGTGCCAAGGCATGATGAAACAAATCGTATGCCTCTGCATGCTTTTCCTGATGAAACATTCTGAGACCCTCCATAAAGAAAGCATACGCCTTCTCCTTGGCTGTCTCAGCCTGTAAATTCGTTCCATCCTGCACATCCGTCACCGACTGCACATCACTTTGCCGCTGCGCACCACCCTTCTTTTGAGCCATCATTCCAACAGCCCAAAGCAGCACCACAACCACAAGTATATATTTTTTACATTTCATTCTAAATTCTTCATTTTTTGCAAGCCTCGGTTCCCCCAAAGCCCTCCTTAGTTTTTTCGTAAGCCTCGGTTTCGCCGAAGCCCTCCTTAGTTTTTCTGTAAGCCTCGGTTTTGCCGAGGCCCCTCTTCATCTACTTGCCCGTATGCCCAAATCCTCCAGCACCGCGTTCCGTCTCGTCGAGCACCTCCACATCGTCCCATTCCACCTGCTCAAACCTCGAAACAATCATCTGCGCAATGCGCTCCCCATCGTTGATAACAAAGGGTTCAGAACTGAGATTGATAAGCACCACGCACACCTCGCCACGATAGTCGGCATCGATAGTTCCTGGAGAATTCAGCACGGTGACACCCTTCTTGATAGCCAATCCACTGCGAGGACGCACCTGTGCCTCATAACCTTTTGGCAATGCCATAAACAGTCCCGTAGGCACCAAACAGCGTTCCATGGGTTTCAACGTAATCGAAGCATCAAGATTGGCTCTCAAGTCCAATCCCGCCGACTGTTCAGTCTCATATTTAGGTAGTTCGTGTTTCGAACGATTGATAATCTTAACTTGCATGATGAAAATAAGGAAATGATGAATGAATGCACACTCAACACAATACATTATTAAATAAGTTGCAAAATTACGCATTTCCAATGATTTTTCCGCTTTTTTCTCCTCTGAATTGCAAAACTTAATGTAAATTTGCATTTCTTAAACAATTCACACATCATTCTCCAATGGCTTTCGTCAATCTAAAGCTTCTACTTCCTCAGTAAGCTTCGGTTCCGCCAATTGCTCTCAAAGCATCGGTTCCGCCAATTGCTCTCAAAGCTTCTGTCCTGCCAATTGCTCTCAAAGCATCGGCTTCGTTAATTTCTCCGTAAGCTTCGGCTCTGCCGAAGCCATCCATCATCCATCATTCCTCATCCATCATCCCCCCATGAACTGGCATCAACTCATTTCCAACATACGTCTCGGCCAAGAGCATCTTCATATCCAGCGCAAGGACGACCGCACGGAATTCAAGCGCGATTACGACCGACTCATCTTCTCGGCTCCTTTCCGTCGTTTGCAAAACAAGACTCAAGTCTTTCCTCTCCCAGGCAGCATCTTCGTCCACAACCGCCTGACCCACTCCCTCGAAGTGTCCAGCGTAGGGCGTTCTTTGGGCGACGACGTATCTCGTCGGCTCCTTCAGTTGCACCCCGAACTCGCTGATTCTCACATCACTGAGTATGGTGCCATCGTCAGTGCCGCTTGCTTGGCGCACGACATGGGCAACCCACCTTTCGGACATAGCGGCGAGCGTGCCATTGCCACGTATTTCAGTGAGAGCGAAGGCCAAAAATATCGAGAGATGATGACAGCAGAGGAATGGAGCGACCTCATTCATTTCGATGGCAATGCCAACGCACTCCGTCTGCTTGCCCATCAGTTCAAGGGACGTCGTCCAGGTGGATTCGTACTCACCTACTCCACCCTTGCCTCCATCGTGAAATATCCTTTTTCTTCCTCTCAGGCAGGGAAGAAACAAAAGTTCGGTTTCTTCTGCACAGAAGCAGAAACCTACCAATCCATCGCCAAAGAACTAGGCATCATCCAACATGCTGACGGCACTTTTGCTCGTCATCCACTCGTCTATCTGGTAGAGGCAGCCGACGACATCTGCTACGAAATCATGGACATTGAGGATGCCCACAAACTCAAGATTCTCAGCACGGAAGAAACGACCGACATCCTCCTCCGCTTCTGCGACCCCGAGCGCAAGGACCGCATCCACACGGTGCTCAACAGTGTGGACGACATCAACGAGCGCATCGTCTATCTCCGTTCCTGTGCCATCGGAGAACTGGAGCGCGAATGTGTCAACACCTTCATTGCCAACGAAGAATCCATTCTCAACGGCAGCTTCCAAGGCTCACTCATCAAGAACATGACTCCGCGTCTCCGTGATGCCTACGCCAACAGTGCCAAAATATCTGCCGAGCGCATCTACCGCAGCAAAGACGTAGTAGATATCGAACTGGCAGGTTATCGCATCATCTCCACCCTCATCGACCTCTTCACGGAAGCCGCCATGCATCCCGACCGTGCCTATTCGCAGTTGCTCCTCAACCGCGTCAGCCAGCAATACGAAGTGGATGCCCCCGATGCCTACCACCGCATCATGGCAGTCCTCGACTACATCTCTGGCATGACCGATGTCTTTGCCCTCGATCTCTACCGCAAAATCAATGGCGAAAGCCTGCCAATGATTTAGGAATGATAAATAACTTGGAACTTTTTATACGGAAAGAATAATTTAATCAAATTTAATTATAAAATGACTGGAAAAAAATGCATTCGCAGCATCTTGACCATTCTGCTGTTTCAGTGGATGGGAAATGGTGCTATGGCTCAAGGGAAATACGACCTGTTTTACACGGTTGGCTTAGACACAGCTGCTCACTATCTCAACGTAGAACTGACTTACACCCAAAAGGGCAGAACTAACACTGATGAGTTGGTTCTCAATATGCCTGTGTGGACTCCTGGCTATTACGAAATCCTGAACTTTCCGAAGCACCTGTGCGATTTTTCAGCCAAGGACGCAAAGGGGAACCGTCTCACTTGGCGCAAGGAAGGCATGAACCGATGGCGCATTCAGACGTCGGACTGCCAAAAGGCAACAATTTCCTACCGCATCTACGCGAACAAAAGAGACGTGGCATCCAGTCGGGTGGATGGTTCCGCGGCATTCATTGCTCCAACAGGCGTGTTCATGCATGTTGACGGAGAAATCAACCATCCCGTGTCGGTTTCTTTCCAAATGCCTTCTTCGTGGCAACATATTTCTACGGGGTTGCTGCCTCAAACCAAGGATGGCAATACGTTCACTGCCAAGGACTTTGATACACTCTACGACTCACCTTTTCTCTTGGGAAACCACTACGTGAAGGAGTTTGAGCACGAAGGACACCCCTACACCTTTGCCATCGAAACTCCCGATGGAATCGAGGAAATCGGCTTTGAGCAGGACTTCAAACGGATTGTCAGTGCCACCACCCAAATGATGGGCGACATCCCTTACTACAACTACTGCCTCATCCACATGGGCGAAGGAGGCGGTGGACTGGAGCACCTCAATTCACAGGCTTGCTACACCGATGGCACATACCATTTCTCATCACGTCGCTCGCACGTGAAATTCCTGGCTTTCACCACACACGAATACTTCCATCTCTACAACGTGAAGTGCATACGCCCCGCTGAATTGTGGCCCATCGACTACAACCACGAGGCGATTACGCCGATGCTCTGGGTGAGCGAAGGACTCACCTGCTACTATGAGTTCCGTCTGCTGCGCTATGCTGGTATCGCAACACCCGAAGAAGCCTTGGAATTGCTCTCCACTTACTTCATCCTCTACGCTCCCTACGAAGGTCAGCGCCATGCAAGTCTGCGACAAAGCAGCTATGACATCTGGCTCAACTTCATGAACGATGATGACAACGGGCGCGATGTGAGGGTGAACTACTACTTCAAGGGCCCGGTCATCGGTCTGCTTATGGACATTGACATCCGACGCAAAACCCATCAGCAGCACTCGCTTGACGATGTGATGCGCCGACTGTACCAGAAGTATTACCAACAACTGCAACGCGGATTCACGGAGGAAGAGTTTTGGGCAGAAGTTGCCGACATTGCAGGACAGCCTTTGACGGACATCCGACGTTTGGTGGACACAACCGACGACATCGACTACGACAGCTACTTGCGCGAAGCAGGTCTTTACGTCAACACTGCCGACTGGAGCATACGACGAGTGGAGAAACCCAACAAGCAACAACGGCAATTCCTGAAAGCCATGAACCTGTTATAACTCCTATCCTCCTTAGAGTTTTTTGAGTCATTTGTGGCAATTTGTTGACTCACCTTTTCATTTTTCTACGGAGTTTTTGGAGTATTGGAGCCTTTCTTTATTCATCCTTCAAACTCCCTTACTCCTATCCTCCGTAAAGATATTTGAGTCATTTGAGGAAATTTGTTGACTCTTTTTTCGTGAAAGATGCTTTTAATGCTCCGCTATAAAGGATTTTCTGAAGCGAATTTGGGGATTGTCAGAAGCAAATCTGTGGACTGACTGAACCGATTCTTTGGATTCAACTAGTTGCCGAGGGCTCGTTATCGAATCAGCGAGCGCTCGGCGTTGCGATAACGAGCGCTCGCCATGTTAACGTTGAGGGCTCGACAATTGGCTTACGCCGAGCTAAAGGTTCAGTAAAATCAAAGGAATCGTTCAGTATATTCGAAAGTGAGGTTCAGCACAATCGAAGGAGAATGTCAGCACAATCAAAGAAGATGTTGAGTTCAGCGCGAAGATTGGTTTCCAACTATTTGGATATATGTCAAATATTGCATATCTTTGCGTCAAACATAGATACATTTCATTTATCCAATAACTGAAGATAATAAATGAACAAAGAACCGGGCTACGTTTACATACTCACCAACCCCAATTTCCGCGAAGATTGGGTAAAGACAGGTAAAAGCATTTTATTTAGTAAGGTTGTTGGTTCAACAATGTTTCGGTAGGATAAGAAAAGAGATAGAAGAGAACAAGAAGAGGCAAAAGAATAAACATGTAGAACGATAAAAACAAATTTGAGATATGAAACAGTATAATCGTGTGATGTTGGGAAAGGGTGGCAAGTATGCAAAGATGTGCCGTCAAGAGGGTTTTATCGGCAGTGAATTCGAGGTGATGCAGGATCTTTCGGATTCGCTCTACGAAAACTGGCGCGACTTCAACAAGAAGTTTATTCCTCAGTGGATGACCCTCATGCCAGAAAAATCAAAGAGAGCCGCAGGGATAATATGTGGTTTCACCTGGACCATCGTTAAAGGATTACAAACTGGAGATGTCGTTCTATGTCCTTCAGGCGAGGGGTTCTATTATGTAGGAACAATCGCTAGCGATTATTACTATGTACCTAATACAGAACTTCCTCATCGCCGTAAGGTAGAATGGATGGACAAGGTGATACAACGCAAAGACATGTCACAGAAATTGAGAAACTCATCTGGTTCTATAGGAACCTGCTGTGATATTTCACGTTATAGTGAAGAAATTGAGAGTTTGTTAGCAAAACAAGGTGCAGTTCTTGTAGTTAAGCCAGTGGAGGTCCATTATAAACCTGCCAAGTCATTCGAAGAACGCAGTCTCCACAAGCTCTTCTGCACTTACTTGCGTAATCGTAATATCTACGCCAAGACCATCTTCCACGAGAAATCATCCACGAAAGTTGACAACGCTCAGAAGTGGGTACATCCTGATATTGTTGGCGTCCAGTTTGAGGAATTCAAGAAAGACGAAACATTATCATTGCTTAAGGCAACGGAACCCAAAGAAACTGTTCATATCTACTCTTACGAGTTAAAACGAAAAATTGAATCAGACTCTCAGTTGAAGCAGTGCTACTTTCAAGCACTATCCAATAGCAGTTGGGCGAACTTCGGTTACCTCGTTGCATTTGAGATTGCGGATGGCTTGGAGGAAGAAATGGAACGTTTGAACAACGCATTCGGAATAGGTATTATCCTAATGCAAGCCAATGATTCGCAAATTATCTGTCAGGCAAAAGAAAAGAAACTTGATTTCAGCACTATAGAAAAACTGAATATTCTCAATCCAGATTTCTGCATGTTTATCGGAAAGTTATCAAAAGTCCTGAATGCCACAAAAGAATATACAGGTGATGCTCGTCAATCATTTGAGAAAATTTGTGATAGGGTTTTTGAAACTGATGAAGAAATAGAAAAATATTGCATAGATAATAATATTCCATTCTAATAGAACAATGATAAAAGATTTAATCACACAGAACTAGACGATGAAGCTCAATACAAAGCGGTTGCAGATGTTCAGGTAGCATCTTACATGGTGCATCTGTGCCAAGAAACAAATTACTATTCAATCATGGCATTAATCTTCTTCCTTATATAGGCGCAGGTAGTGGTATTACCAGAGCCTTGAAGTTTACACCAGATATCATGTTTTTGAATGACGAAACACTTAATGAGTTTGTGGTAACGATAGAGCGTAGAAATGTCGAAGCTAGTGATAGAGGCAATGACAGAGAAGACAGAGATAATGATAGAGTTAAACATGATGTAGCTCCATATAAGACACTTAATGGCGTTCAAAAGAATATTATTCAATTCTGTTCTATTCCAAGAAGTGCAAGAGATATACTTGATCATATCGGATATGCATATAATTCCACAAACATAGCTAACCATATTAAGCCCTTATTACATTTAGGCTTCTTGGAAATGACAGAGCCTGATAAACCCAATAGCAAGAACCAAAAATATCGGAAATCGCAGAGGAAATACTAATAATCATTCCAAAACAAATGATTTCCGTTGTTCATCAAGAGGGAAAAACTACAGTTAGACGCAACCGTTGCATTTTTTGCAACAGTTCAAACTGATGAAATTACCAACTGAAAACCATCAATCGCTACAGCAATAAAAGGACATGAGACATGCATTCATTACATATCTGATGATGGCGATGGCAGGACTGGTGCTTGCGTCTTGCTCCACGAATAATGACAACGGGCATTCGCGGACGGCGGAGGAGAAGAGCATCGTGATAGTCTTTGAAGGCGATACGCACTGCGAGGCTGGCGGATACAGTCGGTTTGCGGGTCTGAGGGATGCCATGTCGAAAGCAGACACGGCGCACGTGGTGACCGTCAGTCTGGGCGACTTCATGGTGGGAGGTGCTTTGGGTGCAATCTCCAAGGGTGGCTATATCATCGACATCATGCGCAGCGTGGGTTATGACATCATCACCATCGGCAATCATGAGTTTGATTATGGTGGCGACCACATGGAAAGGCTTCTTAGAGAGCTGGGCGTTCCTGTGACTTGCGCCAACTACTATCACTGCGGGGAGGACAAGCCCGTCTTTGCACCATACATCGTCAAGCAGTATGGCAGCAAGCGTATTGCCTTCGTCGGTGCACTGGCTCCAGAGACCATGCAGCTTCAGCAACATGCGTTCTACGACGAGCATGGGCAACTGCTCTACGACCTTCATGCCAACGACCTCTACGAGTTAGTGCAGCAGGCAGTAGATAAGGCTCGCAACGAGGAACAAGCCGACTGGGTGGTGCTTCTTTCGCACATCGGCGAGTGGGAAGCCATGGGCGTCAGTTCCCACAAGTTGATAGCCGCCACACGAGGCATCGACGCGGTGATAGATTCTCACAGCCACTCCAGCATTGAGGGCGACAAGGTGCGGAACGCCGACGGCAAAGACATCATCATCACACAGGCTGGAGACCACATGAGGAACGTGGGAAAGATGGTCATAGCTCCTGACGGCACCATCTCCACCAGCCTCATCGCCATCGACGACATCACGAACGAAAACGAACGCGTGGCAGCAACGGTCGATAGTGTGAAGCTCAAGGCACAAGCGGTATCGGAGACGGTGGTATGCACGTCGGACTACGAACTGACGGTAGCGGATGCCGATGGGACACTGCTGGTGGAGCGCGAGGAAACCAACGGCGGCGACATGGTGACTGATGCCTTACGCATAGAGATGAAGGCTGAGATAGGTTTGCAGACGGGCAACAGTTTTGTAAAAAACATTGCAGCGGGAAAAATCACATACGGCGACATCGTTGCCATGCTGCCCTATGAGAACAGCATGAGCGTCATCGGGGTGACAGGACAACAATTGCTCGACATGCTGAAAGAATGCACAAAACAGACACCGAAGAACGACTTACAGTTTCCGCAGGTGTCGAGGATGCGCTTGAAGGTGCATACCTCGACGCATAGCGTGACCGACGTGGAGGTGCTGGACGCGGTTTCCAACAGTTACAAGCCAATCGATCCCCAGCGCACATACGCCGTGGCCATTTCTTCCTACTACAAGGGCGGCGGTTTCTACAACATGCTGAAGGATTGTCCCGTGATACGTGCTACCACACTGACGGTACGCGATGTGGTCATCAACTATCTAAACAAGACACTCGGCGGCTCGCTGGGCGAAAGCTATCGCAAACCACAGGGCAGGATTATCATTATTTAGTAACAATAAAAAAACAAAACAGAACCCCGAAGATGCTCTATTGCCATCTTCGGGGTTCCGTTTGTTGTTATCTATTTGTTGTGGATGAATTCTTCATTCATCATTCTTCATTCAACTTGAAGGTATTGATGTGGCGGTCCAAGCGGTCGGAGAAAATTTCGGAAATGGTGATGAGGATGCCTGTTTCCTCCACGTCGCCAAACTCGTCGTTGATGGCAGTGCCGAAGAACTTCATCGTTGGAGAAATGTTCATGTAGCTGTTCACCAATGGCGGAATGTTGAGTCCTGCCGCACGAACTTCGCGGTTCAGGATGCGATAGTCCTCCTTAAATTCCTTCTCGCTGAACAATTCATCGAATTCCTTGCTTTCGTGGTCCATCTTGATGGGATGGAAAGGATAGACAAGGTGTTCGGTGTCCTCGAAATGCTTGCCCAAGAAATAGAGAATCATGTCGCGGCAACGGCGGTTGTAGGTTGGGTACATGGTCATCTTTCCAAAGAGGTACTTCACATTAGGAAGAATGACAGTGACCGCACCGATGCCGTCCCAGAGATTGTCGAGGGCAAAGATTGCCTTCACGCCAGCACGGGTGGACTGGTACTTGAGGGAGACGAAGGAGCGTCCCAGCTCTATCATGTTAGGCAGATAGTCACGGATGAAAGCATCCGAGAAATGGAACATGTGGCTGGTGGCAAGAATGGGCTGTCCGTTCTCGTCGAAATCCACATCTTCTCCATAAATGTATCGATAGCCTCCGATGATTTCGTTTGCTTCGGGATTCCAAAGCACAATCTGCTTGTAGCAGTTCTCACAGGTGTCGAATTCGTCGAGGTCGCAAGCCAAGCCTGTGCCACCGCCATCGCTGCGGAAGGCTATTTCACGCAAACGACCAATCTCGCGCAACACATTGGGAGCGTTGTGCCAAGTGACTATGTAAATTTCGTTGTTGCCTTTGTTTGTTTTGCGAAGAAGCTTGTCCTCGGTAAGTTCCTGTTTCAGGAGTTCGACGGGGATAGGCGCAATGATTTCTTCTTCTCTTTCCATATTTGATTGCTAATTGTTATCTGAATTAGAGTTCATACACCTTGTTCTGCACCCACTGTGCCCATTCTGCATGGCTCTTCGACTTGTCGGTGAAGGTTTGCCAAGGGATTGGTTCGCCAAAGCTAACGGTGAACTTCTTGCCCACATTCTTGTACATCTCATCGACGAGATAGAGCATGGCGAAATTGAACTTGAGATTGAACTTCTTGCAAAGACGTGCGATGTTGTAGAAGCGATCGGAATTGCGTCCACTGAAATGCACAGGAATCACGTCGCGCTGATACTGGATGCTCTTCGTGATGAAAGTCTTTTTCCAAGGGAGGTCGCGAATCGTGCCGTCGTCCTGCTTGCGAGAACAGAGTCCTGCAGGGAACATCACCACGTTCTTCTCGCTCTGGAAAGCTGTCTCCACCATCTTTGGGAAGTTGCGACTTTGCGAACCAGTCTTGTTGATAGGGATGCAAAGGGGTGCGAGTCCTTTGAGGTTCATGAGGATGTCGTTCACCAAATAGACCATCTTGCTGTCCCACTTGTGGCAAACGAGTTTGCCCAATGCCACACCGTCCTCACCTCCAAGTGGGTGGTTGCTCACGATGGTGAAATAGCGTCCGCCTTCGTTGGTGGGAAGAGAATCCAATCCATTCACGGTGATGTCCATCTCCAAGTAATCCACACATTCATCGAGGAAATCAATGCCATACTTCCCTGCGGCACGTCCCGTTATGAAACGGTTGACCTCGTCTTGATGCAATACTTTCTTCAGCCATGAAATGATGAAGCCTGGGATGTACTTAGCTTTCGTCCCCGCTTTGTCGCGCACAATGGCATCGACATCAATCTTAAATTCTTGACCTTCAGTTTCCATGAATGCACATTTTTGCAATTTGTCTGCAAAATTAGCACTTTCTTTTGATTTTACATGAAAACTTATGAGTTTTTTGACTTTTTGAGGAAAAAACGGACGCAATTACAAACATTTAGCCTTAATCGAACACTTCTCGAAGGACTGAAAGGGAGCGCAACTGAGGGAACTGCGGAAAATGCACACAATAGTAGTTGTTGATGACTTCGAGGCATCGCCACCGCTGTTGGCGATTGAAACGGAACAGATGCATATTCGAGTAGTTCATACGGAAAAGAGTTGGGAGCAACTGAGCCTCCTCGGGAGACAAAAAAGAAGAATGAGGAGGCTGCCCATAGCAATAGGTGCCTTGCACAAGGTCGAAGAAACGACGTGGCGCGTAATCGCTGAGATTGGGATAGACGCCGACAAACTGCGTGAGCTGCATCAGAAAGACCAGATGGAAGTTGCTGTAATGCTCCGTAGCCGCATCCAACCAGCGAAGCGAATACTCTATATAATTATATAAGGGTGTATCGCTCTGCGTGTCACGAAGCACATGCGAAAGGAATTCGGAGAGGAACAGCGCCAACGTGGATTTCAAAGGATTGTAGGGAATGTCAACATAGTTCTCATACACACGCACATCCTTCGGGCGGGGCAAACGGCGAGCATTCTGAACGGGCAGTTCGGCTTCGAACTCCAACAAGTTAAGTGGACGCCAGAACGATGCGCCCAACGATGACTTCCGTGACGAATGCGACACATGCGTCACGAACGAAAGTCGCCCGTGAGAAGCCGTGAAGAAATCAACAATCAAACTCGAATCCTGATATTTCACCGTCCGAAGTACTATGCCACGAAAACGCATTTAAACGAATAAGTCTTCTATCTTGCAAATTTAGTGAAAACGTTGCAAATTCCCGTAAGAACTCCAACAAAAAGCCATCGTAAGAGAGAAAATGATGTTTGAGAGTCATTTTTTTTGAAAAATATTTTGTCAGTATCGAAAAAGTCCTTACCTTTGCAACCGCGTTTCCGCCCAAGTGGCTGAGGAATGCTGGCAAATATGCCTCAGGCTGGCCTATTCGTCTATCGGTTAGGACGAGAGATTTTCATTCTCTAAAGAGCAGTTCGACTCTGCTATAGGCTACCAAATGAACAGGAAGATGGGTGCGAGGTCCACAAAGCCATACCACATCGTACTTCCTTTTTTTATTTTAATACAATCAAAAAAATAAACAAAGAAAATGGCAAATCACAAATCAACCATCAAGCGCATTCGTCAGAACAAGACTCGCAAGCTTCACAATCACTACTACGCTAAGACTATGCGTAATGCGCTCCGCGATCTTCGCAACACAAAGGACAAGGCAGAAGCAACTGCTATGTTCCCAAAACTTCAGAAGATGCTCGACAAGCTTGCTAAGCAGAACATCATCCACTGGAAGAAGGCTGCTAACCTCAAGTCGGGTGCTGCTAAGCTCATCAACAAGATGTAATTATTCCGCAAGGAATAGAATCATAAGTCATAGCTTAAGGACTTGGCCGTGTTTCAATCGAAACACGGCTTTTTTGTTGTTACTGAGCAGTCTCTTTCTTTACCTTTCCACTACGAAGGCAGAGCAGACACACCACCAGCAGCACAGGAAAGACCGATGCTGCAAGCAGACCGCTCTGGATGTCGTTCTCACTCGACTTGGTGCAAAGTCCCACAAGGGATGGTCCCAGCGTTCCACCCACATCTCCAGCCAACGCGAGCAGGGCAAAAAGGGCAGTACCGCCAGTAGGCATCCGTGCCGAAGTAAGGCTGATGGAGCCAGGCCACATGATACCCACAGCCAAGCCGCTCATCATGCAGCCCGCAAAACTGATGATCGGAACAGACGACAAGGATGCCGTCAGATAGGCAGCAAAGCACAGAACACCAGCAGCTTTCATATAGGCTGACAGGTCGAGCTTCTGACCTTTCTTCCCATACCAAAGTCGCCCAAGTCCCATGCAGAAAGCAAAGCCGCATGGTCCCGCCAAGTCGCCGATAGCCTTGTCAACGCCCAAAGATGCTTCCGCGAAGGCAGATGTCCACTGTGCCATAGAACTCTCCGAGGCTCCTGCAGCCACCATCAAAAGTAGGAAAATCCAGAACATCCGCTTCCCAAGCAACTGACTCATGCTCATGCCCTCAGAATTCTCGACAATGGGTTCAATGGGACAAGTGGCAAAATTGATGATGTTATAGAGTGGAATCAATGCCCAAAGGCAAGCCAGAATTCGCCAGTTGTCCAGTCCGAAGAGCGTAAAGAAAAGCGTGGAACCCACAATCACCCCTACTGCTCCCCAACAATAAAACGAATGGAGCAGACTCATCATACTTTCCTTGTTAGGGAAAGGACAAGCCTCGATAATTGGGCTGCAAAGAACCTCAATAAGACCGCTCCCCACGGCATATACACAGACGCAGATGAGAATACCCACCAACGGATTGCTGAAGAGTGCTGGCACAAATGCCAAACCTGCGAGTCCCAATGCCGCAGTCACCTCCGAGACAATGATGCTCTTGCGATAGTCAATGTTTTTGAACTTGGCACATAGGAAGTCCGTGACCAATTGCACGACATAGAAAACAGCTGGAATCAGTGCCAGACTTGCTATGGGGATTCCATACTCACGATGAAAAGCAATGAATAGCAGCGGAGTGAAATTCGCCACGATGGCTTGCGTCACAAAACCAAGATAGCAGGCAAGTTTTGTTTTTTTGTAGTCTTTGATTTGATTCATCTTGTTTATCTATCTTTTTTTGCCACCCCATCGAGTTTTTCTTGCAAAGAAATCTCTATTTGTTAGCATCGATAAATAGGAATTTACTTTTTTGTCAATTCTAACAAGTGATTCATCGCTTGTTTTTTAGTAAAGTCGCTATATTGAAAGGGCTTTTTACTTTCAAGATACCGCATGAAATAGTCTTTTGCCTCATTGTATCTATGCATGTCTTGACATACAACTCCAGTCATATAAACAGAATCGTTTATCAGTTGTTTGGCATACCGTACACCCTCCCCATGTTCTCCGTATGCTATTACTTGTGTGTCCTTATTTATGATCTTTGTGAAGTATTCTAATGACTTGTCAAGCTGGCCAACATAATAGAGCGCACACGCATAAGTGTATATATTGAGGTCATCATCTGGC
>OCVV011233206.1_pt1 | contig 17912 bp, 16 predicted proteins | sample 1539721 | NCBI WGS metagenome assembly OCVV01 (sample SAMN02144230, study PRJEB22623) | gut metagenome | biome: sheep rumen | host: Ovis aries | place: New Zealand | reverse complement strand
GCTCGTTCTATTTGCTATGGCTTACAGAAAGCAAACGAAGTATATAGTAAGCAGAATAGATTATCACACTAATTCGAAAAAAAAATAGCGGCACAGAGCCAACAGGTCTTTACGCGCAGTCGGTGGTCGCCCGGGGCGGAAGGGAACCACACAGCCTTATTGCCCCAAATTCAGCAGTGAAGTAACCCGCAGGTCTCTCAAAAATGCTTCAAAAACTGCCCCCCAATCTACCAAGTTGGGCCGGCTCTGTTTCGTATGACATCTACCTTACCCATTATAAGGTTCTATACTATTGTAGTGCCGTTTATGCTTTTATCGGTTTACATCATTTTATAGTTGGTCTGATTATACTTAGTGCAGTCTCTTATGCACTGAGGAAGACTCTCGGTATTTAGCATATCAGGTTATTATATCGATGGTAAGGAGATAAGTTAATAAGTAAAAAAATGAGTCAACAATGATCATTAAAAGAATCTATATTAAAGACATACTTATATTCCTTGGTGACAAGGTGCTGAGTATTGATGGACTACAAAGAAATGATGAGGAAACTCTGTTCATTGACAATTTGGCAGATGTTCAGCATGTAAATGAAACTACGCTTGATTGGGTGAATCCTGCCAAGGAGAATAAACAGGCTATTGCTCAGGGGAGTAAGGCGAGAGTTCTACTTGTTGATGAGGCTATCCAACCCATTGATGGGAAAGTGCTTATTCATGTGAAAAATCCTAAAACAACATTGGCTGAGATAGGGAATTATTTCTTTGTGGAAAAACAAGAGCCAGGAATTCATCCCACGGCCATAATTCACCCAGAAGCTAAGATTGGCAAAGACGTAAGTATTGGCGCTTATTGCGTGATTGGTAAGGCAACCATTGGCGCTTATTGCGTGATTGACAGCAATGTGCGCATTTACGATAGTGTGATGATGGGGCATCATTGCGAAATCAAGGCCGGTGCTGTTTTAGGAGGTGCAGGTTTTGGCTACGAGAAGGACGAAAATGGCAATAAGTTCCGTTTCCCGCAGATTGGCAGTCTTATTATGGGAGACTATGTAGAGGTAGGTGCCAACACATGCATTGACCGCGGTGCACTGTCAGACACCATTATAGGTGACTACACCAAAATCAATAATCTTTGTCATATAGCGCATAATAACATTATTGGAAAGAACGTGTCCATCACGGGATGTGTAAATGTTTCTGGTGGAAATGTGATTGATGATGATGTGTGGATTGCTCCCAACTCCTCGCTTCGTGGCTATATCCACTTGGGCAAAGGGTGCACCCTTGGTATGGGAGCAGTGGCAACAAAAGACATTCCTGCAGGAGAAACATGGGTGGGGAATCCGGCGCGTAAATTAGAGAAAAAATGAATACCAAACAGACAGAAGTCCAGATAGAGCATTCATCAAGCATACTGAGTGCCCTAAAGAAAATGGATGAAACCAAGCACAAACTTTTGATTGTCACCAAGGATGAACACTTCCTTCGTCTGCTGAGTATTGGCGATATTCAACGAGCCATCATCAAAGGTATTGATTTGAATGGCCCTGTGGAAGAAATCCTTCGTGACGTTTCGTTGGTGGCCAGCGTTCACGATGATATGTATGCAGTGAAAGCCTCTATGCTGGAGCGCAAAAACGAGTTTATGCCCGTGGTTGATGACGAGCAAAGAATTGTTGACGTCATCTTCTGGGAAGACTTGTTTGAGAGTAGGGAACGTGTCACACAGAGCAATCTCAACCTTCCTGTTGTTATTATGGCAGGAGGGAAAGGAACACGTTTACGCCCTTTGACCAATGTCTTGCCCAAACCCTTGATTCCCATTGGTGAGCAGACTATGATGGAGGATATTATGGACCGTTTTGTCCAGTGTGGCTGCAACGACTTCTATGTCTCTGTCAACTTCAAGGCAGACTTCATCCGTCATTTCTTTGATAATTTTGCAGCCAAGAAATATAACATTGAATACTTCCAGGAAGACAAACCACTCGGAACAGCAGGCAGTCTTCACCTGCTGAAAGACAAAATCAACGACACCTTCTTTGTGAGCAATTGCGACAGCATTTTGGATGAGGACTATGGAGAAATCCTTCGCTATCACCGCGAGAATAAGAATGAGATTACCGTGGTATCCGTAATGAAAAGCATGTATATCCCATACGGTACACTTGAAACCGGTGAGAACGGTTTGTTGAAAGCAATACAGGAAAAGCCCGAATTGACTTTCAAAATTAATACTGGAATGTATATTCTGGAGCCGCACCTGCTGAAAGAAATTCCTTCCGACAGGATTTATCATATTACCTACTTGATTGAGAAACTGGTAAATGAAGGCCGTCGTGTAGGAGTCTATCCCGTTAATGAAGGCTCATGGACTGATGTTGGTAATTGGGATGAATATCTTAAACAATTTGCAAAATAGTTTATGTATCAGAATGTAATTGGTTTTATCAAGGATTTGTACAACAATCAGGAGTTTGTACCCCTTGCCGTTCCAAAGTTTATTGGTAACGAGAAGAAATACCTCAACGAGTGTATTGACACTACATTCGTTAGCTCTGTAGGTCAGTTTGTTGACCATTTCGAAAAGGATATGGCTGCCTACACGGGAGCCAAGCGTGCCGTGGTCTGTGTGAGCGGTACCAATGCCCTTCACATGAGCTTGATGCTCGTGGGTGTAAAGCGCGATGATGAAGTATTGACACAGGCACTCACCTTTATCGCTACTTGTAACGCATTGAGTTATATCGGTGCGCATCCTGTATTTTTAGATGTTGACCGTTCTACGATGGGTCTATCTCCTGATGCTATGAAGGAGTGGCTCCAGAAAAATGCAGAGGTTCGCAAGAATACACGAATTGGCGAATTGGATAAGAGTCATGATTTCGCTTTCCATGAAGACGAGTATGCTTGCTACAACAAGAACACTGGCCGTAGAATCAAAGCATGTGTACCTATGCATACCTTTGGTCATCCTGTACGTATAGAGGAGATTGCAGCAATCTGCAAAGAGTGGCATATTGAATTGGTTGAGGATGCAGCTGAAAGTATTGGCTCAAAGTACAAAGGCCAGCATACAGGTACATTTGGAAAGATTGGCGCTATTAGTTTTAATGGCAACAAAACCATCACCACCGGTGGTGGTGGTATGATGCTCTTCAATGATGAAGAGTTGGGCGCATACGCTAAACATATTACCACACAGGCTAAGATTCCTCATCGTTGGGAGTTCCGACATGATCACATTGGCTACAACTACCGTATGCCTAATATCAATGCAGCCCTTGGCTGTGCCCAGTTGGAGCATCTGGATAAGTACATTGCGGACAAACGTGCAACAGCAGCTGCATACGCGGAGTATTTCAAGAACATAGATGGCATTGATTTCTTCATCGAACCTGAAAACAGCTTCTCAAACTACTGGCTCAATGTGGTCATTTTGCCAGATCATGACAAGCAGTTGGAGTTCTTGCAGGAAACCAACGACAATGGTGTGATGACCCGTCCCATCTGGGAACTGATGAACCGCTTGCCGATGTTTGAGCATTGTCAGCATGATGATTTGAAAAATACTATTTGGTTCGCTGATAGAGTTGTAAATATCCCGAGTAGTGTACGTGGCTTGTAATCATCAAACAGGTTTTCAAACAGTTTTTTAAGCTCATTGCCAAGATTAAAGGGTTTTGTAAACAGTTGTCAATCCAAATGGTAACGGTAATGTAATCGTGAATATTACACACATATTAAAGAGTGTGGGAGAATGAATAAAGGTAATAATGTAGTATTTTATGTCATACCCCAATAAGTTACATCTCATTAATCAGGAGACTTGTATTCAGAGACTTCGAGGTAGCTATTCAGGAGCGACCGTATATGTAAAGCGCGATGATTTGATTGACTTTGCTTTTGGAGGTAATAAGGTTCGTATGGCAGAGTATATAGGTGCTGTTGCCCAACAACGTAAATGTACCAAAATAATCACTTTTGGCTCAGTACACTCCAATCATGTGCGTGTGATGGGCTGTCTTTGCAACTACTTGGGTATTAATTGTGATCTGATTATCCTTCGTGATTCTGAAGAAGCAACTATTGGGGGTAATTATAAACTGCTACAGCAGTTGAAAGGTATCCATCTAGAGTATTGTAACACTAATGAAGCCCATGATTTCATTGACAGCTATCAAGCCAAACAGGAAAGTGAAGGAATCAACTATCTTTGGGTTCCTGGAGGTGGTCACATGGTTGAAGCCGCTTATGGATACAGAGATGCTGCAAATGAAATCCTTCGACAACAGAAAGCGTTATGTGTTCAATTTGATGCAGTATTCCTCCCGTGTGGAACTGGAACAACACAAGCAGGGTTGATAATGGGATTGAAAGATACAGATATAGATGTTATTGGATTGACTGTTGCACGCCCGGTAGAACGTTGTAAAACTGTTATCACAAATATGCTGCACAAGACGATAACTTCTCCAGAAAAATGGAATGTGAATGTATTGGAATCTAAGATTCCTTATGGACAAACCTCAGATGAAGTAATAGAGACAACAAAGGTATTGGCACAGAAAGATGGACTGTTCCTAGACCCTGTTTATAATGCCAAAAGTTTCTGGGGCATGACAGAATATTTGAAAGAAAATCACTATAAGAATGTTTTGTACCTTAATACGGGTGGTACACCAAATATATTTTGACATATGAATAATATTATCATTACCAACGTCGGTCGTCGAGGATACCTTGTTGATTATATTAAAGAAATACCCTATTATAAGGGAAAGGTCTTTGTTTCTGATTGTGATAATACCGCTAGCGGTCTGTATGGAAAAAACGATGGTAGGTTTATTCTCCCCCGTCCAGTTGACAATGAAAAGCTTTATGTGGAGAAACTGACTGAACTCTGCCAAACACAGAATATTGGAATTGTTATTCCAGTTATTGACCCTGAAATCTTCATCTTGTCGAAATATCGAGATCAGATGCTTGCTGAGGGTATCAACGTCATTGTCTCAGATAAGAGGGTACTTGATATATGTTATGATAAACTCCAAATGAATGCATTCCTTTCAGCTAACGGTTTTCTTGTTGCCAAAACATATGCTGACCTTGTTTCCTTTACTCAAGACTTGAATCAGGGGAAGATAAAATTCCCAGTTATTATAAAGCCGGTTTACGGAAGTGGAAGTGTAGAAACAAGCATTGTTGATAACCTCGAAAAGGTAAAAACAGTTTTCCATGAAGGACTGATGATTCAGGAAGTGTTAAAAGGTACAGAACACGGATGTGATGTGTTCAATACATTCGAGCAAGAGCCTGTGCGCTGTGTGGTAAAGAAAAAAATCGCAATGCGCAGTGGCGAAACAGATAAATCTATAACTGTTGATAATAAAGTATTACAGCAAGTAGGTATTAACTTAGGAAAGAAATTGGGTCATATTGGTAATCTTGATTTTGATGTATTTGAAACTGAAGCTGGTCCCTATGTAATTGATATTAACCCACGCTTTGGTGGTGGCTATCCAGCTACTCATGCGGCAGGGAGTAATCATCTTGATTTACTGATTCGTATTTGTAGTGGAGAAAAGATTATACCCGATTTTGACTCGTACACAAAGAACTTGCTTGTAATGAAAGAGATTAAAGTGACAACCCATCTTATAATTGATAAATAATATGAATAAAGTATTAGTAGTTGCAGTACATGCCGATGATGAAACAATTGGATGTGGAGGGACATTGCTTAAACACAAAAGTCAAGGTGATGAGGTCTATTGGATGCTAATTACTGAGATAACAGAAAATCATCCCATCTACCAAAGCAAAGTTGATCTCAAAGAAAGAGATAAGAGGAATAATATAATTGCAAATAAATACTCTTTCGACGGCGTATTTAATTTGGGTTTCCCAACAATAATGCTACATCAAGTAGATCTGCACTTGTTAATCAGTAAAATATCGGATGTAATTAACAAGATAAAACCCAACATAATTTATATGATGAGTTGCAACGACGTTCATAGTGATCATCGAGTTGCTTTTGATGCGGTGTATAGTTGTACGAAGAGTTTTAGATATCCTTATATAGAACGTATATATATGATGGAAACGCTTTCTGAGACAGATTTTGCGCCATCTGTTGCTTCCAAAGCGTTTGTTCCTAATGTATTTGTTGATATATCTGGTTTTATTGACAAAAAGATGGAAATAGTATCATTATACGGCTCCGAAATGATGCAAGATCCTTATCCTCGAAGCTTGAGTTCTATTAAAGCCTTGGCTAGAGTACGAGGAAGCCGCTGTGGTGCAATGTATGCTGAAGCATTTATGCTGTTATATGCAAAATATTGATAATAGTTGAAATAATAAAAAGTGAACGCATCAAATAGAGTTGTTGCTAATACGGCCGTCGTATATGTGTCTTTAATTGTAAAGATGCTGATTGGCTTTTTTGCCATTCGCCTGATATTACAGGCATTGGGAGAAACCGATTACGGCATCTATATGATTGTGGCTGGAGTTGTAGCGATGCTTGATGTACTTGATTCAAGCATGACCACTACGTCTATGCGTTACTTGGCTCATAGTCTTGGCAGTGGCAACCTTTCTTCCATCAAGAATACCTTTAAGACAACGGTATTCATTCATTTCCTTATTTCACTTGTTTCAGTATTAATAATTGAAATCGGTGGTTGGATTATGTTTGAGTACATGTTGAATATACCTTCCGAAAAAATATCCGATGCTTGGGTGGTCTTCCATTTGATGGTAGTCAGCACCTTTATCAATATAAACGCCATTCCATACGAGGCTGCTATGAATGCCCATGAGCATATATGGTTGTTATCATTTTTTGAGATTCTTAGTGCTATACTACAATTACTAATGGCTATATTCCTGATTTGTACAGGCGGTAACAAATTGATTCAGTATGGCGTTATCGTTTTTCTGATACAACTAATCTTGCGTTTTGGTAAATGGGCTTTTTGTAAATACCAATATGAGGAGTGTAAGAGTAAAAACGAAGGAGTTATTGACCGTAATCTTATAAAATCTATCCTTTCTTTTACCTGCTGGAATTTGTTTGGTTCTCTTGGCGCAATTGGTACTGTTCAGTTGAGAGGACTGATAGTGAACATGTTTTTTGGAGTAAAACTGAATGCTGCAGAGGGTATCTCTCGACAGGCAAGCGGATATGTGAATATGTTTGCTACAAGTATGACGAGGGCTGTAAACCCTCAGATGATGAAGAGCGAAGGAGGTGGAGATCGTGAAAGGTTGATTAGACTGACCGAACTAGGTGCAAAGTATTCATCTTTTTTGTTCACTTTAATTGGTGTTCCTGTTGTGTTGGAATGCTCTACTCTTTTGACATTGTGGCTGAAAGATGTGCCTCAGTATGCTGTGATTTTTTGCCAACTGATGTTAGTGATTATGCTCATTGAAAAGTTTACATTCCAGATTACCAATGCAATCAAAGCTGTAGGGGATATTCGAAACTTTCAAGTAACAGAAACATTATTGAGTTTGTTATATATACCATTGACATTCTTCTTCTATAAAAATGGGTTTTCTGCTGAATGGATATACTATGCGTCAATTATTACAAGCTTAATAATAGCGGGATTTAGATTGTTTTTTGGTAAGCGGATCGTTGGAATAAATGTGATAGATTATTTTAGAAATGCGATAGTAAGCATACTTGTACCCTTGTGTATTTCTTTGCTCCCTGCCGTAGCTGTATTGTTATTCATTTCAGCTTCTATTTACAGGGTGATCATCTCTACATTTGTCTTTTGCTCTTGTTTTGCTGTATTTTTCTGGCTCATAGGAACAAATAAAGACGAAAAAACAAAATGGATAACCATTGCAAAATCTGTTATAGGTAGAATCAAGAAATCAAATAAAAATACCATACAATGAAAGTCGTTCTTTTAGCCGGAGGCTTTGGTTCCCGTATCTCTGAGGAATCTGTTTTCAAGCCCAAACCTATGATTGAGATAGGTGGTATGCCTATCCTATGGCACATCATGAAGGAGTATGCTTGGTATGGACACAATGAGTTCATCATCTGTGCCGGATACAAGCAGGAATATATCAAGGAATGGTTTGCCAACTATTTCCTGCATAATAGCGATGTCAGCTTTGATTTCCGTGATGAGAAGAACGAGATGACCGTGCATCACAGTAAGCTGGAGCCATGGAAGGTGACAGTGGTTGATACGGGTTACAACACCATGACTGGTGGCCGTATCAAGCGAGTTAAGGAATATGTGGGCAACGAAACCTTTATGATGACATACGGTGACGGTGTTTGCGATGTGGACATCAATAAACTCGTGGAGTTCCATAAGAGCCATGGAAAGAAAGCTACCCTTACTGCTGTGAAGATGAAACAGGATAAGGGAGTGCTTGATATCACCAAGGATATGAACGTACGTGCTTTTCGTGAAAAGAACTCTATGGATGGCGCTCCCATCAATGCCGGTTATATGGTGCTTGAACCGTCTGTGTTTGACTACATAGATGGCGACTCTCAGCCCTTTGAGCGTGAACCATTGGAGAGACTTGCCAAGGAAGGAGAATTGATGTCTTACATCCACGAAGGTTTCTGGCAGTGCATGGACAACATTCGTGAGAAGAAATTGCTTGAAGATCTCCTTGAAAATGGCACAGCTCCTTGGAAGAAGTGGGAGAGAGAAGTACCTATTGATAAGATTAACAAATAACCATACCATTATGGCAACATTACTGGAAGATTTCTATCGTGGCAAACGGGTGTTTGTAACCGGTCACACCGGTTTCAAAGGCTCCTGGATGTGCAAGATGCTGGCCAATGCCGGTGCCATCGTTACGGGTTACTCGCTTGCGCCAAATACAAATCCGTCATTGTTTGAAATTGCAGAATTGGAGAAAGACATTCATTCTGTGATTGGTGATATTAGAGATTATGCGGCTTTGAAGAAAGCCTTTGATGAGGCACAGCCTGAGATTGTTCTGCATCTTGCAGCCCAGCCTATTGTCCGTGACAGCTATAAAGATCCTGCCTACACCTACGAGATCAATGTGATGGGTACCGTGAACATTCTGGAGTGTGTCCGCAACAGCAATTGCGTGAGATCATTCCTCAATGTCACTACCGACAAGGTGTATCTGAACAAGGAATGGGAATGGGGCTACCGCGAGAATGAGGAGCTGGATGGCTATGACCCTTATAGCAACTCTAAGTCTTGCTCAGAACTGGTCACACATAGTTATAAGCGTAGCTTCTTTACGGATAAAGACGGTAAAGCTATCGTTCCCATTTCTACAGCTCGTGCCGGTAATGTGATTGGCGGTGGCGACTTTGCCAACGATCGTATTATCCCTGACAGCGTTCGTGCTGCTCAGAAGGGTGAGGAGATAGTGGTTCGTAATCCTTATTCCACACGACCTTACCAGCATGTTCTGGAACCCCTTTATGCTTACCTTATGATTGCTGCAAAGCAGTATGAGGATAGCCAATATGCAGACTACTATAATGTTGGTCCTGATGATGTTGACTGTTTCCAGACAGGCACTTTGGTTGACCTCTTTGTTTCTAAATGGGGTGAAGGTTTAAAGTGGATTAACAAATATGACGGTGGCCCTCATGAGGCCAACTTCCTGAAGTTGGATTGCTCCAAACTAAAATCCACCTTTGGCTGGACTCCTCGCTGGAACCTGGATGAGGCTATGGACAAGATTGTGGAGTGGAGCAAGTGCTGGCTGTCAGGTGGCGATGTACGTGCCTGCATGGATAAACAGATTGATGAATTCTTAAGCTAAGCGTTTATGGCGAAAACTATTAGGAATGCAAACATCGAGCTGGCAAGAATTCTTGCCATGCTGATGATTGTGTCCATTCATTATTGGGTATTTGCATTCCCGAAAAGTGCGCAAGCCCCTTTTTCGATACCATTTCTGTTAGGAACTATTGGTGGTAGCATATCCGACATTTCTGTGAATATATATGTCTTGATTTCAGCCTATTTCCTCTCATCGTCACAGTTCAAACTTGGTAGAATAACCTCCTTATGGTCTCAAGTGTTCTTTTATTCAGTTTTGATTTTTGTGTTGGTGGTAGCCTTTGACCGCTCTCAGCTAACACCTTTTAATTGTTTCGCTAATTTTACACCCATCCTATCCCGCCAGTATTGGTTCGCTACCGTTTTTATAGCACTTTTATTCATTGCACCGTTTCTCAATAAACTATTAGACACAATAACCAAAACACAGCTGAAATACATAATCGGTATTTTAATCATCATTACTGTTCTTTTGCCTACTTTGATGGTATTTAGTAGTGGCGCTTATTATGGACATGGTACGGATATTACATGGTTTGTTGTTTTGTACCTGATAGGTACTTACATCCGTAGGTATTGTGATTTGGAAAAGATGCGACAATATTCCGGGTTTTTAATAGTATCAGCAGTTTTCTTCTGCTTCTTACCGGCTCTTGTGGCATTAACGATCTCACTAATACGATATCGGTTGACTGGAAATGCTGAATGCCCTTCTGCTTTTTTGAATTATAATTCTTTGTTCGTTTTACCCGGTTCAATTGCCCTGTTTCTTTTCTTTGCCACAAGGAAGCCAATGGGGGAGAAAGTGACAAAGGTAATCAATACGCTTGCAGTCGGTAGCTTCTCCGTATATCTGATTTCAGACCACAGGGTATTGAGAGACTATATGTGGTTTTTTGTGGTGTCACATACTCATACAGATAGTTGGATGATGGCAGTTGAGTATCTTATAACAATAGTTGTAATATATCTGCTCTGTTTTGCTTTGGACTTAATCTATCAGAGATTTCTCAAAACAGATTATATCATGATGTTACTGAAAAAGGTATTTGGGACAAGACTTGAATCATTTGAAAACAGCATAAATCAGAAATAAAATGAAGAACGTTATAGTGACAGGAGCAAACGGCTTTATCGGTAGTACCCTGGTTAATAACCTTTTGAAAAACGGGGTTAAGGTGGTGGCTATTGATATTTCATTTGCTGCACCCAGAATCCCCGATTGTGACAAAGTGGTGAAGTTGGAAACAGGACTGGATGATGTTGAGAAACTGAAAGACTTCATTCCTACAGGCGAGTATGATGCCATGTACCATCTGGCATGGGCTGGAGTGAATGGCCCCAGCAAGGCAGATCCTACTGTGCAGCTCAATAATATCCAGTTAGGAATCAATTGCGCTCAGCTTTGCAAAGCCATTGGGGTTAAGAAACTGCTCTGTGCGGGTACCGTTGCTGAACAGGCAGTACATAGTCTTCCTAATCTGACACAGACCAGTGGTGGTATGATGTATGGTGTGGCCAAGCATTGTGCACACTTAATGTTGGAAGACTATTGCAAGAACATCGGTTTACAATTTGTTTGGATGCAATTCTCCAATATCTATGGTGTAGGTAACAAGACCGGCAACCTGGTAAGCTATACTCTTGGAGAATTGTTGAAGGGTAATGAGGCTACTTTTGGTCCCGCAGCACAGCCATACGATTTTATCTATGTGGATGATCTACTGGAGGCTATCTATCGCTTGGGCTATAGCGAGACGAAACAGTCTTGTTATTACATTGGTTCCGGCTCTCCTCGTATCTTGAAAGAGTATCTATTGAAGATAGGGGAGTTAGCGGGAATGAAGGAGAAGGTAGGAATTGGAATACGTCCCGATGATGGTATCAAATATGACTTCTCAATGTTTGACACAACACCTTTGAAAGAGGCCATCGGGGATTATGTAAGCACTCCGTTTGAAGACGGAATTAAAAAGACTATTAACTGGTTAAAAGAACAACAATGATAACAAAATTCAGTTTTGAGGAGCTAGACCTCAAAGGAGCATACAAGATTCAGCCGTTCTACGCAACGGATGAACGTGGTGGGTTCGTGAAGGACTACAACATTGATATGTTCAAGGCCAATGGCATTGAGCATGAATTGAAGGAGGTATTCTATACAATCTCCAAACGTGGTGTCATTCGTGCCACTCACTTCCAATTGGTGAAACAACAGGCTAAACTGGTGCGTTGCATCAGCGGTCACGTGTATGATGTGATTGCAGACCTGCGTCCGGATTCTCCTACCTTCGGGCAGTGGAGAGGATTCCACCTAACGGGCGAGAACCATGTAGAACTTTATATCCCCCAGTACTTCGGACATGGCTATCTGGTTATTGAAGATTCCGTGGTTTCTTATAAGTGCGGAGAGGTGTTCTATGGTGAGGGTGACAGTGGTATCATGTACAATGACCCAGACCTCGCTATTGAATGGCCTATGGATTTGATTGGCGGGGAGGAGAATCTGATTATTTCTGAGAAGGATAAACAATTGATGAGTTTGACGGATTATCTTACTAAAGTGAAGTAAAATGAAAATGGAGCCAACAACATTAAGAACCAGCGGGCCTCTTGACGCTCCTGTTCTCATCATAGGATTTAATAGACCTGACACAATTCAGCAGGTTTTTAATCAGGTGCGCAAGGTGACCCCTAAGCATCTATATCTCGCAGTCAACGGGGTTCGTGAAGATCATCCGGAAGACAAAGAGAAAGTATATGCGGTTCGGGATATTGCCAAGCAGGTAGATTGGGATTGTGATTTGCACACCCTGTTTCGGGAGGACAACCATGGTGCTGGTTTTGGCGTCTCCGGTGCAATCTCGTGGGCCTTTGAAAGTTGCGATAAGTTGATAATACTTGAAGACGACTGTGTGCCTGATACCTCATTCTTTTATTTCTCTGAAGCCATGCTTGACTTGTATGAGAAAGATACTCGAGTTTGGTCAGTATCTGGGCGAATGAACCCAGTAGTTTCTGACCTGTTCAAGGATCAAGATTATTACTTCTCTCATCATGGCCATAATTGGGGCTGGGCTACATGGAAGAGATGTTGGAAAGAGTTTGATATGTATATGTCTGACTATCCTGCTTTCAGGGATTCTAATGCTATTGAATCATTGTTCCAAACAAAAGGAGAGAGAGAGTATTATAGAAGAGAATTTGAAAAGGTATATAATGATATAAATAATGTGGTTAATCATACTTGGGATTATCAATGGGGATATACCATCAAAAAGAATAATGGATATATCATCATACCAAGAGTTAATATGGTTCAGAACATAGGAGTATTAGGAACGCATGGTAATGCTGAAACAAAACTTCATAGAAGGGAGGCCAAGAGAATGCCTGCAACAATAAGACACCCAAAATTTGTCTTGCATGATGCTGTATTTGAACGCGTTTACTATTATAATAAACGAAAAACTTTAGATCCTTTTATGTGGCAAAAGATTCTGATGCGTCTTCATTTGTATAAATAAAAAAGCGGACGACAACGCCTTATTATCAAAAAAGGAATAAATGGGTAAATTGAAAGTAGCAATTATCTGCCACTTCTCTCATTCTTCAATTCGAAAAGAATTGAGTCTGCATAGGAGTTCATATTCAGATTACGGTTTGTGGATGCTTAATATCATTAATGGATTAAAAACCAGAAATGATATAGAATTACATGTAATATCGCCACATTATGGACTAAAGAAGTCTGTTCAGACATTTTTGTCTGATGGCGTGAGTTATTATTTCTATCGTCCATGGTTTTATGGGTTAGTTGGTAGAATAGAGTATTGGCTTGAACACTATACTAACTGCTTGTTTACGCCAAGTTACTTTCTGAGGAGGAAGTACGTAAAAGAGTTTATTCGTGAAATTAAGCCAGACCTTGTAAATTTGGTTGGAGCTGAGAATTTGGACTACTCTGTCACCGCTCTCGACATAAAAGACATCCCAATCATTCTTCATTGTCAGACGGTGTACGCAAACCCCGAACGTAAGAAGAACACAGGAGTGGTGCTCAAGTCACGTTGGAAAACAGAGTTAAAACTTTTTCACCACGTTAAATATATAGCATGTACTGGCCGGATGTACTATGATTTGATTAAAGGCTATAATCCCGAAACAATCATCTTCCCTCGCAAATGGCCAGTGGCTGAATTTCCCAATATCCCTGAAGTGCCGAAGAAGTATGACTTTGTTTATTTCGCAGGTGGTTTTAATCAGAGTAAAGGATTTAATAATGCCATTGAAGCTATAGCTATTGTAGCAAAAAAACATCCTGAACTTAAGTTCTTAGGCATTGGAGATTGGGATGATCAGAACAAGGTGTATAAAGCAAGAATAAAAGAGTTGGGAATAGAAGATAATGTGATTATCCATCCACGATTTCCGCAACATATTGACATGCTTCGCTATGTAAAACAAGCACGTTTTGCTTTGTTGCCATTTAAAATGGATGTGGTTTCAGGAGCAATGATGGAAGCTTTACGTTTGGGGTTACCGGTCGTGGCTTTTAGAACCTCTGGTACTCCAGCATTAAATAAAAAAAGAGAGACGGTATTGATTTCTGACATCGATGATAATGAGGCTCTTGCCGCCAATATGATTCGATTATATGAAGATGCTGAGCTTGCGGCCAAATTGCAAGAAAACGGCGCACAGTATATTAAGGAAGTAGATGAAAAGAATGCACATAATGTGGAAGAAATGATAGAGCAGTATAGAGCTGTCATCGCTCACTATCACAATGGCACACCAATCACTCAAACTTTATTGGATAATTTGGAATAGATTAGTGGCTATGATGAGGAAGGGTACGGATGTAAGTATTATAATTGCATAATGAAAAATACGATATATATTCTTTTAGCTGCAGTGTTAATGATAACATTCTCACTGTTCTTAGGCTGGCTGCCGCAAGTCGGGAAATTCATTCCCAAAATAGCAGTGTTGCTATACGTAGTTTTATTCGTTCCAAATCTAATGAGAAATAAGGCTTTTTTTTGTCTATCATTGTTTTATATGTATGTAATAATTCAATCAGTAGCTTATGGTTACGGATTTGACTTAATTACATGGGTGGCGAATTTCGTTGATTATGCATTACCGGTTTTCTTGTTGCAAGCTGCAATAAAAGACGATAATGAGAAAACAGTAAGAACTTTAGCCAGGTTTTCAACAATATTTATTCTTACAACCATTATCATGTCAATTGTTGTGATATCAAATAATCCTGTAGCATTAAGAGAGCAACAAGGTATGACAGTAATGGGAGACACAGCAGCTGCATTACAATACAATAAGCAGGGATTAGCTTCATATGCTTTTGCAGCTATGATAATGTGTCTGCCTGCTGTGTTAGTATCGGTTTTCAAAACAACTAATAACAAAAGGGTCCGGTTATATTCGATTGTTGGAATTATATTAAGTTTTGTATTTATGTGGATGGGGCAAGTAACGACTACGTTATTAATATGTATAAGCTTAGCTTTCATTTCTATCATTATAAAAGAGACAACATCTCAAAGCATTATTATTGGTGCCGCGTTGTTTATTCTTGTTATAGGTCTATTTGGTAGCTCAATCATAGATGTTATAGCGCCATATACTGAAGGAACGGCAATGAGTGATAAGTTTGCCAACTTTAGTTCAAATTTACATGGGCAAGGGAATGAGACTGAGGAAGGTTCAGTTGAAGGGCGAATGGAGTTAACAGTACTTACTCTTAAAGTATTTGGTGAAAACCCGCTATTCGGCGATCCGCAAGGCTTTATCGGTGGGCACAACTTTTTTATAGATAGATTTGCGTTATATGGAGTTGTTGGTGTTATTCCTTTCTTCTTAATGTTATATTTTTTATATGGATGTGTGATTAGATATCTGCCCCAGAATAAACGTGTAATATACAAACTAATATTTCTAGGATTTATCGCTTTGGGACTGTTAAAAAATATGTCAGGTATGGAATACTGGCTATTTATTTTCTGCTTTTATCCTTTTATTCTTAAGTACTCAAGTAGTTTTGACAAGGATTATCAACATATTCTAAAGCGTGCTTTACATACTTGACATATGAAGAACCTGATATTTATCTCAAATATTGTCCCTGATAGGGAAGAGTATTGGAACGAAGCTTTTACTAGAGCAGGGAATAATGTGTTCTTAGGAATAGTTGATGCCCTTCCACAAGATTTGAACGTAGAGTTGTGGAGTTGCCGGCCTTCGCCCTCCTATCCCAATGGAAAACTATGGCTGAAAGGGCATAAATATAAACTAGACGATGGACGGATTATTAAATTTGTTCCCACTCTTAACCTAAAGTTCATCAAGAATATTGTTTGGGCAATCAATTGCTTTTTCAAAATTCTTTGGTGGCGTATGAAGCACTTACGTGAGGAATGCACCCTTCTTACATACAACAATGATCCACCTCCAATTGAGGCTCTCTTATTTGCTTGCAGATTATGCCATATTAAGTTATACGGAATGCTTTATGACCTTGGTATTCCTCCTGAGAACCTGCATTTGTCTGGTGCTACACGTTTGGCGTATCGTTATATGAATCAAACTGCCAAGTTCTCTATAAAGCGTTTGGACGGTCGTATTGTTATAAATGAACTAATGGTACGTGACTATGCTCCCAGTAAAGACTTTTTATTGATTGATGGTGGGGTAAGTCAACATGTAATTAACCATCTTTTCCCTCTTAAGCCTTCGGAAGGAGATAATTATGTTTTTGCCTTGGCGGGTATGCTATGGGAGAATAATGGCACTCGCATAATTCTGGACGCATTAGAGTTGAACAAATCGCCCAAGATCCGAGTTGTTTTTGCAGGGCATGGTCAGGATGTGGAACTTATAAAAGAACGGGCAAAGAACGACAGTCGTATTGAGTATGCTGGTCTGTTAAATATAGATGAATTATTTAAGCTGTATGAAAAAGTTGATGTTCTTTTGAATCTCAGAATCGAGGACACAGTGGATTATCATTTCCCGTCTAAGTTGCTAGAATATATGTCAACGGGTAAATATGTGATTTCAACTTCAATCGCACATGCAGAACGAGATTACGGTGAATACCTACATGTCTTAAAAGATGTGTCCGGGAAGGGACTCTCTGATTGTTGGGATAGAATCCTGAAGATGAATAAGGAGGAGTTGTACGTAAAAGGCGTCCGAGCGCGCGCTTTTATGCTTGAAAACCGTACATGGACAAAGCGTACAAAAGAAATGTTAGCATATATGCATCTTGATAATGAAAATTGAATCAATGGCACACTACGATAAAGTTATACTGACACCCGGACCGTCGTTTTACAAAAACAACTTGTTTAACGAACTGGCTAAGGAGCAAAAGATTTTCGTTTTTTATACGGGTGCGCACACACATGAAAGGAATGAGGATTTTTATAAAGGTGAGTTGATGTATGAGAACCTGTATTTGCCTCATGGAAAAGTGGCATTGTTTCGATATTTACGAAAATTTTTGCAAAAAAACTCGTATGCAGAACTAATAGTAAGCGGATGGGATACAGTAGCATCGTTCATAGCTGCATTGCTTTCCAAACGAAAGAAGAATGCATGTATAGTTGAAAGCACTGATTATGAGTCACAGATAGGTGGATTTAAGGGCTTGATAAAAAAAATGCTGATTTCTAGGATGTCGGTGACTTATGTACCAGGGAAACCGCACGAACGTCTAGTTCGCTCCCTGGGATTCAAAGGTAATGTGGTGCAAACTGGCAGTTGTGGGCTGCTAAATTATACCCCTCAACCTCTATTTGAAGCAAGAGAATCAGTAAAGCATTTTTTGTTTGTGGGTAGGCTTACTCCCGTAAAAAATCTAGATTTCCTGATAAGCATATTCAATGAATTGCCTCAATATGAGTTGACTATAATCGGGTTTGGTCCACAGGATGAAATGTTGAAAAGTATAGCTGGCCCGAATATCAAATTCCTTGGCGCAATCAATAATAAGGAACTCCCCAAACACTATAGGTCAGCAGATGTGTTTATGCTATGTTCCTATAGTGAAACA
>OCVV011324170.1_pt1 | contig 17913 bp, 11 predicted proteins | sample 1539721 | NCBI WGS metagenome assembly OCVV01 (sample SAMN02144230, study PRJEB22623) | gut metagenome | biome: sheep rumen | host: Ovis aries | place: New Zealand | reverse complement strand
ATATACATAGTATTCTCCTGGATCAACTTCAGTTTTAGGTAAAACTGTAACAACATGATCAATATCAGTTAAATTTTCTTTATTAATTTTTATATCAAATAAATCTGTTACTTCGTATTCATCACTATAAGGATAAGTTCGTGATTTATAGAAACCATTTATAACGCCTCTATTAACATATCCATCATCAGCCCAATCTAAGTATTGATAAGAATTAACTAATGTATCTTGAGCATTAGTATTAGAAATATATTTAGATGATTCTATTCTCATAGTAGAATTACCACTAGTAACATATGTTAAATAATCAATCTTGTTAATTGTTTCTATTCTAAGAATTGAATTTGGTATATTATCCTTACTTCTATTTATATTTCCATTTGCATCAAATATATAATATTGAAGCATATTATATGCATGAGTATATTTAGTTTCAAAATCAGAAGAGCCATTTAATGTTTCGGTTCTTGTTACATAATTTTTATCTGTATAATACTCTGCTTCATCTTCTGAATATCTATATGTTACTTGTCTAGTTGAAGCATTATATTTATCAATTATAATTGTATAATCTACTTGATCATAAAAATAGATATTATTATGTTCATCTAAATCAGCTCTTTTAGAATAAATATTAGTTCTTAAAGCATCAGCATTGTAAGAATAATATGGGTCTATTTCACCTTTGATCATTCTTAAAGAGAAATAATATTCATATTTCTTATTTCCTGGAGGGAATAATCCAGGTAATGGATCAGTAGAAGATTCATGACTATCTACAGATGTAGCTAAGAAAAAGTCTACTGGAGCATCTTCAATAGTAAATGGTACTGATACAGGAGCCATATCAGGGAATTCAATATTAATATCATAACCACCATAATATTTATCATCAGTAGAATCATATACTACTTCCATAGTTACTGTTTTACGAGTAGTATCAACTGACCAGTTAAAGGCAAATACATTACCTTCAGGATACTCTTCGTTTTCTTCTCTATGCCAGCCCCACCACCAATAATAGTTTACTCTTTTTTTATAGACATCAAATGTAGTACTATTTTCATTATCTTGTACTTTGTGATGTCTAATTGTAATATTGGCATCTTCAAAATCTTTTTGTACAAGGGTGTCATAACTATAAGTGATAATAAATTTACCACCACCAGCTGATCTAATAGTTCTATCAACATTATCGAATTCTCTAAATGAACCATCAACTATTCTTTGAACATGGCCATCTTCAAAAGTGTACATATTAGTATTTAATACACCATGTACTGACTCGAAATCAGTTCTTGCTTCAGTATGTAATACCATATCAGTATCATAATAATTAACATATTCTATTTCATCTTCATCAGTAGTTAATGATTGAATATAGAATGTATTTTCAGCATCATCGACAAGTGTATATAAATAATAACCTTCACTATCAAATTTTTCATTATTTATATCTATACCGGTATAATCAGTTTTAAATTTACCAACAGGTATAGTTTTATCTACACCAGCTTCATTGATATATACATTATTGTTATAATATCTTGACAATACATAGTTAGCAGGATATCTAGTTAATCTATATGAATGAGATTCAGTTGGTACAGGGTCAAATTTAAAACTATCACCTGTTAACGTAATATTTATTGTATATTTTAAATCTCCAAAAATATCAGAATATCCTGGATTACTATATTTAATAGTTATAGTATATGTAGTTGCTCTTAACTTTTTCTCCCAATCATTACTTGGAACACTCACTAATTGGAAACCTGCATTATTATATCCCCAACCGCCCCATCTAGAGCCAATTTGGAAACTATCATTTGCAGATACATCTTCATTACCTGATTTAAAAGTAATACTTTCTATAGAAAAGTAATCAGTATTAATATAATCAACATAATCAAAATATACATTCCATCCAGATTGTTCTTTAGTACCACCAGTACCCCAATTTAATTCGTAATGAGGATTAGACGCAGTATAATAATTACCTTTTAAACTAAAACTTGTAGGTTTTTTTGTTTCATTATACAGATTATCATACCAAATAACGACATTATAATCTCCAACAGTTAATCCATTTTTATCTCTTATATCAAGAGCTAAATATACTTTTCCTCCATTTTTATATACAACTTTGTTAAACTTGTCAGTTAAAGCTGTAGTGGAACCTTTTTTATAAACAGCATAATTCAACTTATTATTGTCATCAACGGATTTTAGACTTAATTGATATTGAATTCTATCAACTTTATTCATGTAATTACTATTAGAATTTACTTTACGTCCTTGATACATATATTCAGTAGCATTTACTGTTATTACTGGAGTAGCATTTTGGCCATCTCCTAAATTACTATTTAAATCATATAAAACAGCACGTGTAGTATTTAATGAATGAGATAACTTTGTAAATGTATGCATGTTAAAAATTGCTACAGCAAATACTATAACAAAAATAACAACAAAGTTCTTTATATTAAAGTATCTCTTCATATCATACACTCCTATTATAAATTATACTATTACTGCCTTTTTATAGCAACGAAACTAGTCAATTTGTTAACTATTTAAAAGTTAACACGTTGTATATTTACGTAAATAAAAATATACCTATATTATAGGTATATTAAAATAATGTTTGTTCTTTGTTTCCACCTAAATGTTTATATGCTTTATCAGTAGCAACTCTACCTCTTTGAGTACGTTTAATAAACCCTTCTTGCATAAGGTATGGTTCAACTACATCTTCCAAAGAAGATATTTCTTCGCCCATAGCTGATGCCATAGTTTCAACACCTACAGGTCCACCATTAAATTTATTAATTAAAGTAGTTAAATACTCTATATCTAATGAGTCTAATCCATATTCATCTACTTTTAATCTTTTTAACGCATCTTTTGTAATCTTTATATCAATATGACCATCACCTAATACTGCTGCAAAATCTCTTACTCTCTTAAATAATCTATTAGCTATTCTTGGAGTTTTTCTAGATCTCTTAGCTAATTCCATAGCAGCATCATCATCTATTTCCATATCTAATACTCTAGATGTTCTTTTAATTATTTCTTGTAATTCTTCATCTGTATAGTATTCTAATTTATTAACAATACCAAATCTATCTCTTAATGGCGATGATATATCCCCTGCTCTAGTTGTTGCACCTACTAATGTAAAAGGAGGTAAATCAATTTTAATACTTCTCGAAGCACCTTCTCCACCTATTACTATATCTAGTTCAAAATCTTCCATAGCTGGATATAACATTTCTTCTATATATTTAGGTAATCTATGTATTTCATCTATAAATAATACATCACCTGGTTCAAGTGTTGATAATACAGCAGCTAAATCTCCAGATTTTTCTATTGCTGGTCCTGTAGTAGTTCGAATATTTGAACCTAACTCATTAGCAATAATATGTGCAAGAGTTGTTTTACCTAATCCAGGAGGACCATATAGTAATACATGATCTAATGGTTCATTTCTCATTTTTGCTGCTTCAATAAAAACTCTTACATTCTCTTTAACTTCTGTTTGTCCGATATACTCATCTATATGTTGAGGTCTTATAGTTTCATCAAAATCTTCTCTTAATTCATCATTAGTAATTATTCTATCCATAAAACCTCCTATTTAAGCATATATTGTAACGCTTGTTTAATTTGTTCTTCTATAGTCTTTGTATTATCTATATTAGGTAACACTTTCTTTATATCAGGATTCTTATAACCTAATCCTTGTAATACTTCAACTAATTCATTATTACCTATAGATGCATCTTCTGATGGAGCTAACTTACCTTTTAAATCTAATATAATTTGTCTAGCCAACTTATCTCCTATCTTAGGAAATTTAGTTAAATAGACAACATTTTCTCGATCGATAGCATCTATTATTCCATTTACTGATCCTGTTGCAAACATAGGAATAGCTGTACGAGGACCCAATCCTTTAACATTTATTAATCTTAAGAATAAATCTTTTTCTTCCTTTGTTTGAAAACCAAATAGATCTTGTGAATTCTCAGTTATTTGATGATATACATATATTTTATATTCTTTATTTTCTTGATATGAATATGGATTAGGTACAATAATGTCATATCCTATTCCATTATTATCTATAACAATATAGTTTGGATTTACTTCAGTTACTATACCTTTTATATAATTATACATTCATATCATCTCCTATATTCATTATAACATAAGAATTATAAAAGCAAACATTTTTTTGCATATATAAATATGTTGATAAATATCATATATTATTTTATAATTTAATTAGAGAACGCATTTATTAAACAGATGCTATCTCGTTTGTGAGATGCACCTAGCTTAGGCTAGATGCTTTTTTTGTTTATAAGAATATCTAGGGGTTGGCTAGTTATATACTATAATCAAAATAATAATAGTAATTAACAATAAGATAAGAATATCTTTTTTATTAATCATATTATCACCTCCATTTTATAGGAGATAACATCTAGACAATGCGTTCTGCTAAGAGAGATATATATTTACCCCTCTAATATATATATACAAGATTAATATATTAAATCTCGAATTATTCAAATAAAAAAGTAGATAAAATCTACTTTTTATTAGAATAAAGATAATTGATTAGATTCAGGCATATCATCAATACAACCTAACTCTTTAAACTTATCTATTGTTGAGCCAGATACTTTACCTCTTATTTTAAGATCTTCTTGTGATATAAATGGAGCTTCCTCTCTTGCCTTAACAATTGAATATGCAACATTCTCCCCAAGACCATCAATTGCTCTAAAAGGAATAATTAATCCCTTTTGATCATCAGTTATAACAAAATGTTTAGCATCTGATTTATTTAAATCAACATTTTTAAAATATATTCCACGGCATGCAGCCTCTAAACAAATTTGTAATGTTTCTTTAGTATCAATATCTTTATTAGATGGATTAGCTTTGGCATCTATTTCATCTATCTTAGCTCTTATAGCATTCTCACCTTGTACCATAGAGATAATATCAAATTGATCTCTTCGAATTGATAAGTATGCACAGTAATACCAAATAGGATGATGTACTTTAAACCAAGCTATTCTAAATGCTGATGTAACATATGCTGTAGCATGTGCTTTAGGGAACATGTATTTTATCTTTTGACATGAATCAATATAATAATCAGGTATATTATATTCTTTTAAAGTCTTAACATGCTCAGTCCATCCAGCTGGATCCTTTGAAGGTTTACCTTTACGAACAAATTCCATTATCTTGAAGGCTTTTCCTGCAGGAACTCCCCAAGCAATTAAGTTAACCATGATATCATCACGACAACCAATTACTTTTGAGAAAGGTACAACATTATTAATTATTAATTCTCTAGCATTACCTAACCATACATCAGTACCATGTGATAAACCAGATATCTTAATTAATTCAGCAAATGTTTTAGGCTTTGTTTCTTCTAACATTCCAAGTAAGAATGAAGTACCAAATTCAGGAACACCTAATGTACCAGTTGGACAATATTTTGTTCCATCTGCTTTTTTCAATCCTCTTAATTGTTCAGGTTTTACTCCTAATACTTCAGGTCCTGTAAAAATAGACATAGTATCTTTATCACCTAAATCAATTTGAGTAACATCTATACCAGATAAATCTTGTAACATTCTTAATACTGTTGGATCATCATGTCCAAGTATATCTAGTTTTAATAAATCATCTTCTATTTTATGATAATCAAAATGTGTAGTTCTCCATGCTGCTGTTGGATCATCAGCTGGATATTGGAATGGAGTAAAATCAAATACATCTTTATAACCAGGTACTACAACAATACCACCTGGATGTTGACCTGTTGTTCTCTTAACACCAGTACAACCAACAGACAATCTTTCAACTTCAGCTGTTCTTATATTACATGTAATTACTTTTTCTCTCTTTAAATCATCTTTACCAGCTAAATCTAATCCATATATCTTACATTCATTTTTTAACTTATCATATTCTCTTTCTTCAAAATAACCTTGTACATATCCAAATGCAGTTTTATCTGCAACAGTTGCAATAGTACCAGCACGATATACATTATCAGTACCAAATAATACTTTAGTATATTCATGCGCTGATGGTTGATCATCTCCAGAGAAGTTAAGATCGATATCAGGAACTTTCTCACCTTGGAATCCTAAGAATGTAGCAAATGGCATATCATTACCTTGATGTATCATCTTAACACCACATTTAGGACAATCTCTTTCAGGCAAATCAAATCCTGATAAGTATACTTGTTCTTCACCTTGTTCATCTATATATGTGAAATCTTTACCATCTTCTTCTTTAAACATTGAATAATGGCATTCAGGGCAATAATAATGTGGTGGTAAAGAATTACATTCTGTTATACCCATCATTGCAGCAACAAATGAAGAACCAACTGATCCACGGGAACCAACCAAGTATCCACGATCATTTGAATGTTTAACTAACTTTTGCGCAATTAAATAAATAACGTCAAAGCCACCACCTATGATACCAGATAATGAATCAATAGCTTTCTTTTTAGCAGCTTCTAAGTCTAATTCTTCATCTTCTTTCATCAATCTCTTAGCATATAATTCTACTACGAAATCAAATCCCTTCATGATTACTTCATGCATAGATTTAGAATATATCTTATCTTTTTCTTCATCTGATATACCAGGATTATTCTCATTTATATAATCATCTACTAGTGAATAAATAGTACCACCATAGAATTCCTCAGCAATTCTTTCTTCTATATTTCTAGGTAATGGATCACCATACATTGAATGTGCTTTATTAAATACTAGATCACGACATGTCTCTTGTGAATTCTCAATTATTGGTGAGAATGGTTTATGTGGATGTAATATTACTTCAAGTATATCTACTTGATCCATTAATTTATATGTATTATCTATTACTATTTCTTCAACTAATTTATCATCTTTCAACCACTTAAATGATTCTATCATTTCATCTGTAGTTCTGAAATATTGATTAGGAATATGCCCTTGAACATATTTCTCACCCTTATCATATTTATGTGTAAGATAATATACTCCATTGTCATAGTCAAAACTGATTAATCCACTTATTTGCAATCTTCTTAAAGATGAATCTATTTCATATCTCTTATCTTCATCTTTATTCTTTAATTTTAATTCATCTGGATTATTCTTATTGGCAACAAATATATGACATAAATTATTTGATGTTATTGGAATAGAAGGAGTAATTTGTAATGCATAGATATATTTCAATACTTTAATATCCACACTTGTTAATTCTACTCCATTTCTCTTAGCCTTACTAATAGCATCTTCTATATTTTCATTGTTGGTATTCTTTCTTAAATATCCATTTAAATATCTAGCTAATACATGTCTTCCCTTACCAGGAACATTTTGATTAACTATTATTTCTCTATAAAGATTATCTTCTTGATTTAATACATGAACATCTCCTGTTGCTACAATAATCTTATCTAAATCTTGAGCACATTTAATAATCTTCTTAATTAATTTCTTTAAATCACTTATGTTATTAATATCATGATTACGTAATAAATGTTCATAGTTATCCAATGGTTGTATTTCTATATAATCATAGAATTCCATTGCTTTCTTCAAATTTTCTTCTGTTTGAGTTTCAGCTATATAGAATAGTTCTCCATTTAAACATGCAGAGCCAACCATTATACCATCTCTATATTCATTAACAAGTCTTCTAGGTATTCTAGCATTTCTTTGCATGAAGTTAGAATTAGCATATGAAATAATCTTAAATAAATTCTTTAATCCTGTTTGATTCTTAGCTATCAATGTAATATGTTTAGTTCCGTCATATACATTAGCTAAATGCTCAGTAAATGTTTTACCAGGAATATTTTCATACATTTGTAGATTATCTTCATGACACCATGGATATTTCCATACATAATCTTTATTACCATATTTTTCAAAAGGATAAACCATCTTATCAGTTACTTCTTCATCTACATCTAATAACCTTACATAGTTTTTATAAGATGATATTTCACCAATATGTTCTTTATACTTTTGATTATTCTTAATAGATACATCTTCAAGTAAACCTAAATTGTTTAAATCAGATATCTTTTCAACACCTTCTATTTGTCTTAGCATTTTAGTAAATATAATTGAAGTATTTTCTGCATCGACATCGGCACCATGGTGTTCACCTACATATATAGAAACATATATACTCTTTTCACCAAATGGAGTCATGTATGTGAATGTACATTGATTCTCTGCAGCATGTAATTTATATAATGGATTATAATCTATTAAGGTATATCCATCTTTTAACTTAACTTCAATATTAACACTTTCAGTTTTAGATGCTTTATAAATAGTTGGTAAATAATACTCATGTCTTGTTTTAGTTATTACTTCTTCAGTAGATATTTCTGTATCTTGATATTCTATATCAACTATTTTTAATATAGATTCTCCATCTACTATAATATCTTCTATTTCATTTTCATCTATTCTAAAATCTGATGATGATACTTCACTTGTTGAATCTTCATCATCTGCTTCACCTGTATCAACACCATATGCTTTACCTAATGCTGCAAGTGAATGTCTTTTTAAATCACGATTAATAACTCTTGATAACATTAAAGTATCAATTATAGGATTCTTTAATTCACCTAAATTATATTTATAATAAGCCATATCTAACATAGACTTATCAAACTTAGCATTATGAGCAACTAAAGGAAGATTTCCTATCCACTCTTTAAACTCTTTAATAACTGTTTCTTCATTAGGTGCATCTTTAACATCATCATCAGTTATGTTAGTTACCCTAGTGATTGCTTCATCTATTTTACAACCAGGATTTATTAGTGAATCATATCTATCTATAATTTCACCATTCTTAACTTTAACTCCACCGATTTCAATCATAGAGTTACCTAAGCCAGCATTAAAACCTGTTGTTTCAGTATCGAATACAACATATGTATTATCTTTTAATAATTCATCATTAGGATTAAAACATACATTAAGAGTTGATTCACACATATCAAGTTCAACACCATATAATGCTTTAAATGGTTTAAAGTTTTCTTTCTCATCTTTTAATTCAAGAATATATTCTTCTATTTGTTTAATACCATCTTTATTAGCTGCATCATTTTGTTTTAATTCTTCTAATGTTTTTTCATTTTCAGCTATTTTTTCATCAAACTCTTTTTTCTTTCCTTTGTTGTATTTAGTTACAGCATCAAATACAACTGGAAAAGCTTGGCATCCATCATGATCGGTTATAGCTATACCAGGCATACCCCATGACATAGCTTGTTTAACTAATACACCTTCATCGATAATACCATCCATCTGAGACATCATTGTATGAGCATGTAACTCCACTCTTTTACGTGGATAAGTATCTTGTCTTTTAATAATCGGATTATCAATAGGTTCATATGTTCTTAAATTATATACTAAATCTTTAGCATAATTATCATATCTTACATCACCAGTAAAATGATACCAATTACCATCTTTAAATTCTTTACCTAATTCTTTATATTCATCTTCATCTTTAGCAAACTTCTTCATAAGAATAGATGAAGTATTATCAGATACTTTAAGTGTTACTAAATAAGATATTCCACCATCTTTTTTCTTTATTTCTGAGAATTCAGACCCAAATATATATGCATCTATATTACATGAGTTTTCTTCCTTAGTAATAGATGATATAGATACATTACCTTCTCTTTGATAATCTATCTTTTTCTTTCTAAAGAAATTCTTTTCTTGAGGAACTTCTTCTTTTCTATATACTGGTTCAACAACATCATTCTTAATCTTATTAATATCTTCTATTATCTTTTTATTCTCTTTTTCATCAAGTATTATATTTAATTTAATATCTTTAATTCCTAATGAAGATATATTATTAAGAATATTCTTTTCTACTGATTTAATATTTGTTTTATCCATATCAGTAGATACTTCTATATTAATTATCTTGTTATCACATGTTATCTTATTAATATCTATAGTTGATAAAGATTTATTATTATCTACTTCTTTTCTAAAATAATAAATAAAGTAATCTAGAATATCTTTATCATCTTCATTATCATAGAACATCTCAATATTAATTCTATTAACATCTGCTATTCCATCTTTACATAAAGATATTAATGATATTAATGAATTAATATTTATAATATTATCGGCATTAATCTTTAAAGTCCAATAATTATCTTTTTTATTAACTATACATTCTTTTAAAGTACAAGTATCAAAAGAAGCTACATCATTAAAATTAATTTTTTTAAAGAATCTAAGTAATCTTTCATCCATGATATAACCTCCCTTATAACAATTACTTCTATTATACAATAAAAGATACACTTTTTGTGTATCTTTTTAACATTTTAATTAAGTATCATAATGAACTCTAATAATTTCTAATTCGTATAAGAATTCATCTCCAATATTACCATCTAAATCTAATCTATCACCAGGTATATTATCGATTAATTCAAATCCTGCAGCTTCAAGAACTCTTTGAGCAGCTACATTATGTTCATCACATGTTGCATATAATGAACCTAAGCCATTTTTAGATTCTATCTCAGCTACCTTCTTTAATACTTCTTTACCATATCCATGGCCCCAAGCATCTTTATGAATAACTAGGATAACAGATTTACTTCTTGAATCCTCTTTATATAAATCTAAATAACCAATTACTTTATTTGTTTCTTTATCTTGTATAATTGATATATCATTATAGTCTGATTTATAGGTATTAAGAATGTAGTTTTTAAACTCTTCTAAAGACATATTTTCTTTAAAGCCTAATAAATACATTCCTACATCTTTATCAGTTCCCCATGAATCATACATAACTGAGATATATTCAGGAATAAAATTTTTAATTATACATCTTCTAGTTGTACACTCCATATAAAACTACCTTCCTACTATATAAAATATACCACATAAATATATAAATAAAAATATTTTTTATTCTTGTTTACTCTTTAAGATTGAAAAAGTGTCTTCCTTAACTATACTAATAAAAGTAGATACTAATTCTTTAAGTATTGTTTTAGATTCATCTGATAATTTTGATGACTCCTTAATAACTAACATTATTTCCTTTAAATCTTTAGCATGTATTTTATATAGTGTTTCAATTCCACATCTATCAAATATATCAAATAAATCTTTTACAAACTCTCTTCTAGTTTCATAATCATATTTATTTAACCAAGTAGTAATAGTATTATCTATTCTCTTACTGAAATTAGATAATTCAGCTGTTTCTTCAAATTTATCATCATCTACACTCCAATAATAAATAGAATGTGCATATATACCTTTTTTATGTGATTTAACTATTTTATACTCTTCTGTATTATTTAATAATAATCCTACTACTGAATAATTAGGTATTATTTTATGGAACTTACTCTTTAATCCTAAAAATCTAAATGATTTAACTTCTTCGTTTCTTAATCCAGGTCCATCAAATGAATATATATCTTTAATCTTATGTTGTTTAACTATAGGCATATACATAGAACCCACTAATGCCAAATTACCACCTTTAGAATGCCCTGATATAATATATTTCTTTTCACTAAATAAAGATATTTTCTTATTTAAATATTCAGCACATCTTTTTTGTGCAGGAATCGGGAATCTATATGATAATTGAAAGTCTTCCTTCCAACCTGCTATTTCATCATCAGTTCCTTCAATAGATATAAAGATAGTATCCTTATCTAAATCAATAAACATAGCAGAAAATTGAATAGTATCATCTGTTTCATATATATAATTATATAAATGTAAATTCATATATCTTTTCTTATCTATTAATTTCTTGCATATAGTATAAGCATCTTTTAATCCTGCTCCATGATCTTTTAATTCAGATTCTGAATACTTATCAAAGAATTGTTTAACTGCATGATTAAGAGTGACTATTCTTTTGTTAGTATGAATTATCCCATCAAAATTTAAATAAGATAAAACAGTTAAAATAGCATAGTCTACTTCCCCTATGCTTTTTTTATCAAATGTTGTATCACCATATTTTTCAATATAACTAATAACATTCTTCATATTAACCTCTCATTAAAATAAACTAAATACTCCAAATGAACCTAATGCCATGATTACACCTGCTAATAATACTCCTAGCATAGTTGCAAATACACTCTTCTTAAAATCTAAATCAAGAATAGAAGCTGCAAGTGTACCTGTCCAAGCACCTGTTCCAGGTAAAGGAATTCCTACAAATAACAATAAAGCTAAATATATAGATTGTCCTGTTTTTTTAGTTAGCTTTTTGCCACCTTTTTCTCCTTTTTTTAATATCCATTCAAATAAATTACCTATCCAACTAAATGCTTTACTCCACTCTCTATTTGCACCCCATACTAGTATTTTTCTTAAAAAGAAAAATATAAATGGTACAGGTACCATATTACCTATAATACAAATGATATATAAAGGTATAATTGGAATTGGATCACCTAACCAATTAGATAATCCTAAAGGTATTGCTCCTCTTAATTCAACAATAGGAACCATACTTATTAAAAATACTAATATACTTTTCATGAAATCATCCTATCTAAAATTTGTTGCATAGCATTCATTATCTAAAACATATACATCACATTTATATGTTAATCCTTTTTGAGATTTAGGTAATAATATAGAAGCTAAATATCCTCTATCTTTACCAGTTGAAGGATCTTTAAATGAAATATATACTTCAGATCCTCTTCTTTTAGCAGTACCTTGGATTACAATTCCATTATGAAGTATTCCGTTCTTTCTTTTAATTGCTTTATCAACATTTTTGTTATGAACAATAACAACAGTAGTAACTAAAAGAATATATGCAAGTATAACTAAAGATACATAAACTGGTCCAATTAGAGAACTTATTAATGCTCCAAAGAATCCAATAAACCAAATACCAAATACGATAATTACAAATATAGTTGAAACACTAAATTTGAATTTTTCTTCATTAGAATATTTAAATAATGATGCATCTTTCATCTTAAACTATCAATCCCTTTTTGTATATCTTCACTTAAACAAACATATGAACCAGATACAACAATATCTAATCCATCTACTAATTTTCTAGTTTCTTCATTTACTCCACCATCGAATTCAATTTCAAATGATAGATTATATTTATTTCTTAATTCAATTAATTCTTTAATCTTATTAGTTGTTTCAGGTATCATTCCTTGTCCACCTAAACCAGGATTAACACCCATGATTAATACAATATCTACATTATCTAAATATTGTAATATACTATCCACTTTTGTTTCAGGATTAATAGCTAGACCTGCTTTATATCCCAATGATTGAATACAATCAATATAATAATCTATGTTACCTATTTCTGAATGAATAGTAATATTATTGATATTAGTCATGAATTGTAATTCTCTTATATATTTAATTGGATCTACTACCATCATATGTATATCTAATTTCTTATCTATACCATCTACTAATGATAATACTTCTTTAGGTAATAGTTGAGTATTCTCAACAAACTTACCATCCATCATATCAATATGGATATAGTCAGTATCAGTATTTAATAATTCTTTAACTATATCTTCTCTAGTTGTTTTAACTTTAGTTATTGATATTGAAGTTTTCATCATTAATCACCATCTTTTTATAATTATCATATCTAGATTGAAGAATAATATTGTTTTCAACATCTTCTTTAATCTTACATCCTATTTCATTTATATGCTTACAATCCCTAAACTTACATCCATCATTATCAAATTCAGGGAAGTAAAATCTAATATTACCTTTTTCTTCTTCAACAATATCTAATGATGAAAAACCAGGTGTATCAGCTATAAATGAATTCTTATATTCATATAGTTCAACATGTCTTGTTGTATGTTTACCTCTACCTAATGCATCTGATATATCATTAGTTTCTAAGTCTAATCCAGGTAATAGTTTATTAATTAATGTAGATTTACCTACACCTGTTTGACCAGTTAATACAACAACTTTACCATCTATATATTCATCTATTTTATCTATTTCAGTATTTAATGCTACTTTGTATCCAACCTTTTTATAATAGTCTATTATACTATCAATATTAGGTTTTTCTTCTTCTGTTAATAAATCATATTTAGTAAACACAATTATAGGTTCAATACCTTTAATAGATACATTTACTATCATCTTATCTAATAACAATGTTGATAAATCTGGTCTTTTAAGAGATGTTACAATAAGTGCTGAATCAACATTAGATATCATAGGTCTAGATAATTCATTCTTTCTTTCTAAGATCTCTAATATATAATTCTCATCTGGATTAAATCTAACCATATCACCAACTAAAGGGATAAGTTTTTCATTTCTAAACTTACCCCTTGCTCTACAATTATGTGATGATATTTTACCCTTATTATTAACTTCTACTGTATATAGATTACTAATAATACGTGTAATTCTACCAACCATTATTCCTCTCCTGTTCCTGTCCCATCTTCAGATTCATCAAAGTTTTCTGCAATAGATAATACTAATTTTTGTCCTGTTTGTACTCTTGTTCCTGGACTTGGATTTTGTTTATAAATAGTTCCTTCTGGATAATCATTAGTCATATTATATGTTGGTTCAACATATGTAACTGAATACTTATCACACCATGATTGAATTTTTTCTAAACTCCATGATCCATCAGTAAAGTCAGGATATGTAGTATTCATATCTGGTACATATAATGTAACAGTATCTCCAGCTTTAACAGCAGTACCCTTAGCTGGTTCTTGTCTTAATATTTCTTCAGCAGTTACTTTGTTATAATCAGCTGGTTCTTCTTTCTTAATAACTACAAAGATATTCTTTTCTTCTAAAACACCTTGTATCTTATTATAGTTTTGACCAGTGTAATCATCTAAGATAACTCCACCTTCTCCTAAAGAAACATATAATACTATAGATGTTCCTTTCTTAACTGTTCTACCTATTTGAGGAGAAGTACGAGTAACATTACCTTCTGTAACATCTGATGACTCTTCAGTCTTAACTTCAGTTTCTACAGATAACCCTAACTCTTCTAGTTTAGCTTCTGCATCTACTACAGACATATTCTTAACATCAGGTATTTTAATCTCTTTAACAGTAGTCATTCGAGGAACAACTACAACTAAAGCAGTTACAATTACAAATAAACCAGTGAAAACAATTGCAAGAATTAATAATAGTTTATTTTCTTTCTTCTTTTCATCATTTGCTTTTTTCTTTGGTTTCTTTTCTTCTATCTTAGTTGCTTTAATTTCTTCAGTTTCAGCAAACTTATCTAAGAATTCATCATCCTTAGTTTTACCTTTTTTAAGTTTATCAGACTTTTTAATTTCTTCATCAGTTGGAACTGGTGTAGTTCTAACTTCTGACTTCTTAATGTTTTCATTATCATTTTCAGCATATTTGAAAGTATACTTAGGTTCATTCTCTCTTTCTTTAGATAATGCTGTTTTTAAATCATCATGCATTTCTCTAGCATCCTTATATCTATTCTTAGGATTCTTAGCAGTAGCTTTCATGATAATATTTTCTATTGATTGAGGAATTGATTCAATTTTAGTTCTTATAGCTGGAACTGGTTCTTTGATTTGTTTTAATGCAATCTCAACTGCATTATCACCTCTAAATGGAAGTTCACCAGTTAATAATTCATACATAAGAATACCCATTGAGTAAACATCTGATTGAATAGTAGCACCTTTACCACTTGCTTGTTCAGGTGGTAAGTAATGAACTGAACCCATAACTGAATTAGTTTGAGTTAATTGAGTTGAGTTTAATGCCATAGCTATACCAAAGTCAGTTATTTTAATTAAACCATTCTCTAATATCATTATATTTTGAGGTTTAATATCTCTATGAATAATATATGAATCATGAGCAGCTGACATACCATCAGTTACTTGAGACATAATATCAACAACTTCATTTAGAGTTAATTTACCTCTCTTCTTTAATAATTGTTTTAATTGTTTGCCTTCAATATATTCCATTACAATGTAGTAAGAACCATTATCTTCTCCTACATCATATACTTCAACTATATTTGGATGAGATAAAGATGATGCAGATAATGCTTCTCTTTGAAATCTTCTAACAAATTTTTCATCTGTAGCTAAATCTCCTCTTAAAACTTTAACTGCTACATTTCTATCTAAAATAGTATCGTATGCTAAATATACATTAGCCATTCCACCTTCACCGATAGTTTTTATTATTTGATATCTGTCGTTTATCTTTTGTCCCTTAACTATCATTTAGAAGACCCTCTTTCATTCTTTAATAATAAGGCAATAGATATATTATCTAATCCACCTCTAACATTACATTTCTTGATTAACTTAATAAGTTTTTCATCTACTTCTATATCTTCTTCATCAAGTACTTTTTCTATTTGTTCAACTGATAACATATTAGTTAAACCATCAGAACATAACATTATTCCATCAACATCTGATTCAACATCAAATATATCTAATTCACATTGATCAGATGCTCCTAATGCACGCATAAGCACATTTTTCTTAGGATGGTTCTTAGCTTGTTCAGGGGATAAATCTCCTGTTTCAACCAAGAAATTAACTAATGTATGATCTTTAGTTACTTTCTTTAATTTACCATTTCTTAAAACAAATCCAGATGAATCACCTATGTTAACAAACATAAGGAATTCTTTAGTTAATAAAGCCATTACACAAGTAGTACCTAATCCTTGTGCTTCAGGATTTTCTTCACTATATTTAATTATAGCTGAATTAATCTCTTTAACATTTTCTCTTAACCAATTAACTGCATCTTGTTTAGATCCTATAGATGATAGTTTTTGGAATCTAGAACCTATTTGAGTTACAACCATTGAAGAAGCAACTTCACCAGCTCTATGTCCTCCCATACCATCAGCAACAATCATTAGATGTTCAGATGATTGATTTTTTACTATTGTTACAGAGTCTTCATTATGACTTCTTACTCTACCAGCATCAGTTATATAAAATGACTTCATAACTTACTCACCTCATTTGCTCTTAGCTGTCCACATGCAGCATCTATTTCATCACCGAATCTTTTTCTTACGGTAACATTTATTTTATTCTTTTTTAATTGATCATAAAACTTCATTACATTAGTATTTGGAGAAGTTTTATATTCTATATGTGATGTTTCATTATAAGGAATTAAATTAACATACACATTTAGACCTCTCAATAATTTACTTAATTCATTTGCACACTCTAATGTATCATTCACATCTTTTAATAATAGATATTCAATAGTAACTCTTCTATTTGTTTTATCTATATAATCACTTATAGCTTTTATTAAATCTTTAAGTGGATATGCACGATTGACTGGCATCAACCTTGTTCTTAATTCATCATTAGGTGCATGTAATGATATAGCTAAATTAGTTTGAAGATCTTCATTACCATATTTTTCTATCATAGGAATTAATCCTGATGTAGAAATAGTAATATGTCTTGTTCCTATTTCTATACCATATGGGGAATTAATAATTCTAACAAAATTCATTACATTCTCATAATTATCAAATGGTTCACCTATACCCATGACTACAACAGAATCAATTCTTTCATTAATATCTTCTTGTATCATGATTATTTGTCTAACCATATCTGCTGCACTTAAATTTCTTACTTTTTTAAGTCTTCCAGATTCACAGAATGTACATCCCATATTACATCCTACTTGAGAAGATACACATATTGAATTACCATAATCATGTTTCATTAAAACTGCTTCAATCAAATTGCCATCATCT
>OCVV011227114.1_pt1 | contig 17916 bp, 1 predicted proteins | sample 1539721 | NCBI WGS metagenome assembly OCVV01 (sample SAMN02144230, study PRJEB22623) | gut metagenome | biome: sheep rumen | host: Ovis aries | place: New Zealand | reverse complement strand
GCGGGCTATTTTTTTATTCGCTTACCTTTCTTCCATCTTCGGAGAAGGCGCTGAATAATTTCAATGATAAGCTGGATAGTGCGAAGCACCAAATCCAAGATTTCATATGAAGTCATAGCTGCCTCCTGATATAAGTAATCTGTCTACATTTCTGCAAACAGTCGAATATCGGAGACAAGACTAGTACAATCAGAATTACCTCTACAATATTTTAGTCTCTAATTGATTTAACTATTATATTATTGTATAGTATAAATACTGGCATTCGCAATTATTGGCGGTCTTGCTTCCAAAGTTATAACTATTCGTGGAAACATGGATAGATTACTTGATTTTGGAGGCAGCTATGAGTTTGTATGAATTTCTGGATTTGTTGTTGACAGCAATTCCGATAATCATCGACATTATTCAGCGCCTTCTCCGCAGACGGAAGAAGAAACGTAAGAATAAAAAATAGTGCCCGCCGAGTGTTGACCCTATCGGCGGGCACAAGCCTAGTTATCTAGGTATACCTGTTTGGAGGCAAGACGCTTGATTGCGAATGCCTCTTTCTTTTGTAACTATAACACACCTTACCGGGGTTGGCAAGGTGACGAAGTCTAATTATCACTAATATTGAATAAATGCACTTTCATAGCCTGCATCACTCATAAATCCAAGTACTGGTGATTTTCCATTACCGATACCACCTTCTGTTCCTATAGGTACAGCACTACAAACCATAGCTTCTGTTGGTATGTTAGTTGTTGGAACAGGAACAATTTCCCAAGTTTCGGTAAAGAAGTTTCCAACTGCACCTGCCCCTATAGTTTGATCTGTACCAGCTTCACCCTTAACGATTGTTTTTGGAAGCCATGCAACACGAATTGGACTGGTTGTTTGTATGAATGAGGCATTCTGATATGCAATATATGGAACAATATATGTTGTACCACCAACAGTTTCATCCTTTGTATTAATTGTAATGTTTGTTCCGGCAGAAAGATATGCATCAACTGTAACCACATGTTTAGCTCGATTTGCGTCTGTAAGTTTAAAGTTATAACTTGGAAGGTATGCATACTTTAAGTCTCCAGACGAATTTACATAGTAAGCAATATGAATACCATTGTTTGAGTCTACAAACAAATCTACATACTGACCAGCATAGCTATCATCAATTACCTGTGCATTTGTTTGCCATGCATCACCATATACAGGAGAGCCTGGTGAAGTATTATATGAATAAACCAACTGGCGTTTGCTTGCATCATACCATGCTACAACTGCAACACCTCCACTCGTAGCACCAACAGCTGAATATTTACCACCCTTATAAGTCATTGTGTCATCTGCAACAACATGGAAGTTCTTTGCAGTTCCAGTAGATGTAGTCACATTACTTCCACTTTGTGTAGTTCCACTTGTAGTTACCTTAAGTCCATCAGTAGTTTTATTTGTCCTAAACTTCACAGGGTGCTGCTCATGATTGTTATCAAAATAGCTCAAATAAATATTACCGCTTGTATCAGCAGCCATTTTTGGAACCGGCACACGATTTATTTCATACACACCAGTTGATGAGTTATAAGCCTGTTCCAAGGAATATCCACCTTCTCTATAATCACCTGTATTAATCAAATCATATTGATAAGAAGGCTGGTCAAACGCTGTAGTATTTGTACTCCAAGGATAATACTTGAATCGTGCAGACGTATCACCTACGCGGTCTGTATTTGTAGAAACACCGTAAGCTTTTCCGCCTGTAACAACAAGAGCTGTGTTATGGAACTTATTGTAGCTACCATCTATTAAGTATGTACTACCATTTTTATTAAATGCCAATTGGAATGCCTGTTTATTCTGATTTATATTATTATCATAAATCATATAATAGTTTCCATCAGCATCCATTTTCATACTTGGGGCATAAATCTTAACACTCTCCTTAAAGAATCCGTTCTTCCATACATACAACTTAACATCGTCAGTAAGACGTTTATTATTAGTTGTATTTGCCATTGAGTTATACATTGCATGACTACTTTCATTAACTTCCGTAGCACCAGCAGTAAATTCTGGAGAAGCGTTATCATTATTTAATGTATAAATATTGTTAACTTTTGCTTTTAACTCTCCAGATGTAGCTTTATTTCCTGTCGATGATTTTATAGTTGCAGTTATACTTGATACAGAAGAAGAATTTACTGAAATTGTATTTCCTGATCCATTCAACGTAAGCGTTGGATTAGTATTTCCATTCTTTAAATTGAAACCAGAAATAACAATTTTTTCACCATCATAAACACTATACCAGCCTTTTGCGGTTCGAGCAATTTCTTCACCGGCATTTTTTGAAAGAAGAGTTTCAATTCCCGTAATATACGGCACAACATCCACCTTGTAATAAGGCGTCTTATAGGTAGAATCGAAGGTCAGCGTGTCGTTCGTATAATCAATTTCTGTGCCTGCTGCATTCTGCTTGAGACCTGTCTGGAGTGTTGAGGTTGCTGAATAACGCTGAGAACCTGTATAAGAAACAGCTGTTCCTGCCTCATTCAACACAGGCTGCTGTCTATCTTTTGCCTGAACTTCAATCTTGATATCTGTGCCGGCTACATTTGCAGCAATTTTTGAGGTATCAATAGCGATCTTCCAGTTTACAACGTTATAATCGATGCCGTCTGTTGTCTCAATTTTTTCTGTTGCACTTTCAAACTTTATTCCGGTAGATGATTCAAGTGTAGTTGTTGCATAGAATGCACCATTTAATGTACCACTTGGAGCAGATGTATCCCCAGCACGCTTACGTTTAGCAACAGTTATCCAAGAACCTGTTGTACTGCCTTCAGTAACTCTCAAAGCAAGCTCTTCTACAACTACATTATCTTTTGCAAAGCCTTCAAGGTAGATAATACCAGAAACTTTAGGATCCATGTCATATTCGCCGTCTTCCAGCTCATCATCATCATTCATATAATTGAATGTTCCAGCTGGTAAATCTTCAGGAAGTTCTATGTGTCCCTTAACCTTCTTTGATGAACCTGTGCCATAGTATAAGCTATTTTCAAGCACACCTGCTGAATTTGTTCTCCAATAGAATGGTTCAATTCCTGCAGTTGGATTATCACCATCATGGAGAGCAACGTTGAGTTTAAGCAAAAGTTCTGCTTTACCACAGTTGCTATCACCTAAGGTAGTTCCAGTCTTATCGCTGATTGTAAATGTAAATACCTGCGGTCCATCAGAAAGGCCAACCTGTGGATTAAGAAGTGCAGCGGTATCAACAACAAATTCTGTTGTATCATCGTCACGAACTGCTGTTGTACCAGAGTGAATTGCATCATCCAATGATGTGTAGTCACTTTTGAAAGAACCAACTGCCCACTTCCAGCCAAGACCTTCGTTACCACCAACAATTTCTGGGATAATCTTAATCTTACCCTTTACAGACATAATTGGATCTGCATTGTTATTTATCTTTGTAACATCTTTATTGTTGTTTGGTAATGCAAGTTTCTGGATTTTGTTACCATTAGATGCAAGACCATTTTCTGTAATGCCATCAACCTTATGGAGACCTTGAGTATTGTACAATCCAGAATAGGTTTCTTTCATTTCAGAATCAGAAACTTCTTCATCACCATCTACATCGGTACCAAACTTAACACCGGCAATACGAGGAGCGTTATTTGAAACTGTTCCCTTATATGATTTGTGAATTGCATTTCCGGCCTTATCGTATGCTACAAAGTGAATTGTAACCAAACCATCTTTGATGTTTTGAGAGTTGATAGAAACATTCCATTCCCCACTTGAACTGCGATATGCTTCTACCATCTGGTCGCCATCATCATTTGAGAACTTAGTTTCGTTAATCTTTGATTCTTCGCCTTCCTCAAAAGTAGCTGGATCAATATCGTAACTGCGGTCATAAGATTCTGTTGTACCATTTTCTGTAACCGTATTATCAATTACCTGAGCAAGAGCAAAATCAACAGTTACATTAGTTGCATTCTGAACTTTAGAATCGATTGTCAACTTGAGCTGTGTTGTATTACCTTCTATTGCCTCAACATTATTGATTCTATAGATAACATCATTGATACGACAGAGAGAACCCTTTCTGATAAACTTCAAGTTTGCTTCTGTATGTGCCACAAGAATTTCTCTATCATTCTGGGTAGTACAATTTGTAACTTGTTTCCAGTACAAATCTGTATCAAGTGATTCTGTATTATTAGAAACATGAGTTATACCAGATTCTGCATTTGCACCGTTAAGAATATAACTATTGGCTTCAATAGAATTTCCCTGTTCTTTCATGATATCTGTAAGGTAGTTTACATCATTAATTGTTCTTGTAACGTAGAATGCAATGCGCTTAAAGCCACTACCATCTGGATCGGTGAAGCTACCAGACATTTCATATACACCATGGTCTTGAACAATCTGATTTCCAGACTCACTAAGATTACTACTGAACTGTGGTGCAGTATTATCAAAATTCAATTTGATCGTTTGTTCTGCCGTCTTAATTCCAACTCCTTCTTTTGCAGCAAGTTTCTTATTATATTCTCCGTTTCCTTCAAGTGGAATACACATCTCATAGTTCTTATAACTTCCTATAGTTTCATAATCGTCTAAGTATGAACTATCAACGGAATCATTATCTAACATTAATGAGCCAATACCTGCTGCATCGGAAACAGAGCCCTTAAGCCACCATTTTCCACTAAGCCACAAATCAGGTTCATACAAAATACTTGCTGTTTCTTCTGTTTCTGGATCATCGTTATCTTCAAACTGAACAAGTCTGAGAGGTGATATAAGGTTTCCACTAGCATCTTTACGCTGACCAAACACAGGAGCACTTGGATCAAGAATAAAGTATAATTCATCATAGCTACTTACTTTTCCAGTTGCACTAACTGCATAAGCTCTGACTGCAATTGTCCTGTTAGCATTACCTGTAGTATTAAATTCTCCTGCACTATTAATTGCAAGATTCCAGCTTGCCTTAGAACCTTTTGCTTTAATTGCACTGCCAATTCCAGCGATATTTGGTTCAATCAAATAATCAACAGTTTTTCCATCAGGAAGAGCATCTAGGAGATCTTGCAAATCATCTGCCCAATCCTCCTCATTAAATGTTCCATCATAATTTGGATCAATCTGCAACCAGATATCCTGAACAGAACTCAATGCTATTGTAGTAGAACCTGTAATTGTAATAGTTCCACCAACAGTAGCTGGGGTAAGAGCACCGTTGACCGTCTTTGGTTTTTCAGGACTTGCAATTTCTACAGTTGGTCTATCGCCCTGTGTATAAACTGTAAGTGGGAGTGTACTTGGAGTGTCTATGCCCTTATTTCCCATAGCATCTTCTGCATAGAAGTAAAGGCAAAGCTTCTTTTCTGTTACAGATACATCTTTTGAAGTTCCATCACCATATATGTCATCTACCCATGCATTAAAGCGTTCTTCATAGAAATCTGTTGTAGAAACAGTACCTTTCTTACCATTGAATATTACATTCCATGATGTACCAACAGACTCAGAAATTGGTTCATAGTCAGTTTCATCTGGAGTATCTGCTGTATCTGGATGATCTTCATCTGTATAACCCTTTACAGCCATGTAAACTTTTACAGCATCTGTAGCTGAGTGTCCACGAACTGTTACACTTGCATCCTGAACACCATTTGAACCATAAAGTCCTGTTCCTCCAGAAGGGCTGTCTATAATAACATTTGGAGCATTTCGATCTACCACGAATACAGTTTCCTGATTATTATACAAACCTGAAGTATCATAAACTCTTACGGTAACTTTTTTATTACCATGTGCAAAGTTTGTTATGTCAATTCGTGTTGTAGTATATTCATGGTTTGTAGAATCTGAAGTTGTAGCAGCTACGGTTCCAGTATTAATATATGAAGAAACACCTTCTACAGAGACGCTGTTGTTTGAACGATAATAAGTTGCTGTATCACCTTCTCCTACCTTAATTACAATTCCCTTAACACCATTTGCATCTTTTGCAGAAACTCTGATGTCTACATAATTCATTATAGAACCACCAACAGTACAATTTTCACCAAGAGACATTATATCTCCAGATTTGTCACTTGTTGCTGTACCGGTTCCAGCCTTCCAAGCCTGCATTTGTACAGAATTGATTACTGGTGCGTTACTATCACTCTTGTATGTGAGAACTGCATCGTTACTTACTTTTGCAGAAGTCTTGTACTGCTGGAATGGACGATAAAGTACCGCAGATGCTCCTACAGCATAGGCCGTATAGAATTCTTTACCATCATTGTCTTTGACATAGAAGTAAATATTCTTTGGACCATCGCCTGTGTTTGCTGGTGTATATGTATAATCACCAGTTGCTTTATTAAACTTTGTAGTTCCATATGTTTCATGAGTCCATGTTCCAGATCCAGAAGGAGATTCTGTCCATGCTGTCAAATCAGTTTCAGAAGTAATCTGAGTTGAACTTACGAGGAATTTCTGTACTACAGCTGCACTTGTGGCATCATCATCAGAAACTGTTCCTTCAAGACTTGCATTTGTACCATACTTAAGAATGTATTGTGGAGCCGCATCTGTTCCTTCATTTGAGATGTTTGTAAACTTAACTACTGGACGATCTTCATTCTGATCTATTTTCATAGACAGAGTTCCTGTACCTGTATTACCTGCTGCATCTGTAGCTTCAAGTGTAAGAGTCAAGTTAGTTGTAGTTGGTGATGTCACTCCATTGTAAAGTTCAGTTGTATCAAAATCGCTAGAAGCTATAGACCACTGACCATTTGCATAAGTAATTGTACCCTTTCCTGATACAGTCGGATATGCAAATTCTTTTGTATTTGTACCGCTGGTTGCTGTAAGGCTAATAGCAGTAATTGCAGTGTTACTTTCATCTGTTATACTTCCTGCAAGTCTTACATTACCGTTTACAACAGATGAACTTGTATGAGAAGTAAAGCTTGGAGTTGGATCATCTGTATCAACTACAATGTCAAAGGCTGTAGCAACTTTATTAAGACTTGAACGGTTCTTTCCTTCTACAGTAAGACGACCTGCTCCGTTAGCGCCTGGAGTGTATTCAGCCTTCCATGAACGGATTGTGTTTTTATTCGTAAATGTTGAATAAGCCGCATAGGTTGAGTCGGCAGGAACAGTTCCATCTGTTCCAATTTCAGTTGTAGAGTAAGTTACAGTTACATTTGAAGAAATATCTGTACCTTCTCGCTCAAATTTTAGAATTTGAACTCCACTCTGTTCATCCTTGTAATTACCATAGAGAGTTATTACAGTTTCATCATTTACATAAACAGTACCAGATGCCTGTGTAAGACTTCCTGTACTTCCTTTCTTGTAGTATTTAACATCAACTGTTGGAGCAGATCCATCAATATTTACACTATATGGTTGCTCTGAACTAATATTTCCAGCAGCATCTTTTGCCCAAATATAAAGTGTTGATGAACCATCTGGCATATCAATAATGGTATTATATTTTCCATCTGTAGTAGGCAAACCTGTTCCTGGATTTGAAGAAGAAACTGCTCCAATTCTCCAGTATACCATCGATACACCACTTCCAGTTACATCATCATGAGTATCAGTAAATTCGCCTTCTATATTAAGTGAAGTATTGCTCATCCATGCTTCTGAAGTATCATCAACACCATTTACCTTTCCTGTTTTAAGGGTAGGCTTTTTGCGATCAACAGTTATCTTGCGAGGAGTTGCATAGCCTGTATTGCCAGCTTTATCTTTTATTCCAATTGTAATGTATAGATCTGTGTTTTTTCCGTTAGATGCAATATCTTCGATGCTTGATTTAGTGAATGTCCAGGCTGCACCAGAATTTACCTGTCCAAGACTTACCCATGCTTGTGTAGCATCAGCATCATCCGCTATTGTAATACCCGAAACCAACTGAATATCAGAACCCGTTGTTGGATCAGAAACCGTAGTATACTGAACTATTACATCACCGCTGGTATTGGTATTTGGATTTGCCTTTGTGTAATATACATCTACCAATCCACTAGCAATTCCAGAACCTGTTCCATCATCTGCTGATCCATTGATGATTAAACTAGTTGCTCCTACATTTGCATCTGCAGCTGGAGAATTGATTGTTACAGTAGGAGCTTTTGTATCTACCTTAATATCGAGGACAGTCTCAGCTACTGCGTTTCCGGCAATATCTATACCTTCTGCGGTGATTCGGCAGTTGTCACTGCCAACATTGAATACAGCTTTCCAAGATTTGTATGCGTTCTTATTTGCTTCTGCATATGTAGCAAATGTAGCTCCAATAATTGAGGCTGTATCTGTAATCTCGGTTGTTGAATATGTTACTGTTATAGTATTTGGATTTGCTTCTGTACCAAATGCTGTACCATTATTCTTGAATGTAAGTTCATCAACACCACTTTCATTTGCACCATCTTTATAGTTTCCATAAAGTGTTATTGTTGTATTACCAGTTACATAAGCTGAATCTGATGTTGCTGTAAGTGCTCCGTTTTCACCTTTCTTGAAGAACATAGATTTAAGTGTTGGTGCACTTGCATCAAGTTTTACAGTGTACATCTTGTGATTAACATCATCTGACATAGGAACTGTTGTTGTGTCGATAACATTACCAGCATTATCTTTTGCCCAAATATGAATGTGTACATTATCCCCATTTGGAACGGTAATATTTGTGTTGAAAGATCCATCTGTAGTTGGAATTTCTCCAGGCTGATGGTCATTATTAATTACATCACCTATCAGATAGTAAATTGTATTTACACCACTACCATCATCGTCTTTGAAAGAACCGGCAAATGTAATTGTACTTCTATTAACCCAGGCAGAACCTCCACCAAAACCACTTGGTGCAACATTTATTTCTGGCATCTTGCGGTCTACAGTTACCTTGCATGGTAGTGAATATCCAGTGTTGCCTGCATTGTCTTTTACAGATGCCATGATGTATATAGGAGTATTATTTCCGTTTGCAGCTACATCTGTTGAAATAGCATTTGATTTTTCCCATGCTGAACTTGTGCTCAATGAACCATCCAATACTACCCAATCTTCTGTAACATTAGTACCAGCTGTGACTGATGTTGGTGCAGTAGCAACAGTACCGAGAGTTGTAGATTTTGTGTAGTACAAAATAATCTTGTCATTTTCATCATTAGAAAGACCAGAACCTGCTCCATCTGTTGCAGTTCCGCTTATAGCAAATGTACCTGCAACTTTTGCATCGACTACTGGAGAAGTAATTGTTATTTTAGGGCTTGCAGTATCTACGTTAATTGTTCCTACACTAATCCTTGAACTAGCCAAAACTGCCTTATTTGTTGCTTGTGCATAAATTGTAAAGTCACCTGTTGTACCGTTGTCAAAGGTATTTGCTGGAATTGTTGCTGTCCAAGATTTTTCTGTACCTGAACCAGTGAATGTTTTAATAGTCTGGCTAAAGTTGGTTCCACCAACGGTTACAACAATATTATCAAGTCCAGATTCTGCATCACTTGCTGTTCCTGTAACTGTAATATCATCGCCTGAACCATTTGTTGCAAAACTTGTTACATCATGTGGTGTAACACTTGGTGCTGTAGTATCAATATTGATTGTTACAGCTGCATTATTAGTCTTAAAGTAAGATAGGTTTCCTGCATTATCTGTTACTCGAATATAAAGCTTCTGACCTGTACCAATTGCTTCAAATATTGCTGAACCAACGTAGTTTCCATCATTATCCTTTGTAGTAACTGCTGTCCAAGAAAGTTCTCCTGTTTCATCAGATTTTTGTGTTGCATATTCAACAGAAGCAATTCCTGAATCACCGGTTTGAGTTTCAACTTTTACTGACAAAGGAATAATCTGGCTCTTATACCATGTATTAGAGGTATCTGCATTAGAAGCAAGTACTAAATTATCAAGTTTCAGTTCAGAGATTACTGGGTCTGTAGTATCAAAACTTATATTCAACTCTTTAGATACTGTATTACCAGCCTTATCTTTTACTGTAACTTTTGCCTTTGCACCTGTCCAGTCTGACCATCCTGTAATATCAAATTCCCAGTTTCCATTAGGTTCATTGATAGTCTGAGTCTCAAGCTTTGTAGCTGGACTTGTTGTTGGATTTTTTTCAACATCAAGGCTTACACTCTGAATACCAATATTATCTGTTGCAATTCCAGAGATTTTAAATGTTCTACCAGCAGCAGCTGAATTGTTTGTGAAGTATTTTAGAGTATTTCCAGAACCAGAAGAATATACATCTTTTGTAACCCCACCTTTTGTTTCCGTAAAGTTGAGGTTTGAAAGAACTGGATTTGTATTATCAAATGTAACATCAATAGCTGAAACTGCTGTTGCCTTGTTTCCAGCATTATCTTCGCCTTCTACTGTAATTCTTGCAGTTTCGTTTAAGCTGAAGGTTGCCTTCCATGAATTGTATCCTGCTGCTGCAGTATTATTATAGGCTGCATATGTTGAATCATCTGGAATAGTACCATTTTCAGTACCATTTTCAGTACCATTTTCAATTGCAGTGGCTGAATATGTTACTGCTGGAGTAAATGCAGTACCATTCTTCTTGAATACAAGATCCTTTACTCCGCTTTGGTTTGTACCATCGTTATAGTTACCGTAAAGAACAAAGCTTGTACCACCATCCTGGTTCTTTATATAAACTGTGCTTCCAGTAGCTGTAACAGAGTCAGTTCCTTTTTTGTAGTAACTTGCAGAAAGGTTTGGTGCTGTATAATCTACTTTTATCAAGTATGTTTTCTTAGCACTAACATTACCAGCTGAATCCTTTGCCCAAATTTCAAAAGATGCATTTGAAATACTATCATCAAGATTTACGTTTGTATTATAACTTCCATCTGTTGTTGGAATTACTTTTTCAACAGCATTTGCAAGTGAAGTTTCATCTCCAGTTTCATAGAACTTATAGAAGATTGAAGTTACTCCACTTCCTTCTACACCTGCATGAGTATCTGTAAAGCTTCCTTCAAGATTTACAGTTCTGTTATTAATCCATGCATCTGTACTTGTAGTTTCATTTCCATTGAATTTACCGCTAACAAATACTGGAGCTTTGCGGTCTACTGTTACCTTACGTGGAGAAGAGTATCCAACATTACCGGTTCCAGACTTATCTTTTGCAGAAACCATGAAATAGAGAGATGTATTTTCATTGTTTGATGCAATAGTTTCAGTTGCATTGATATCTGGTTTTGTGTATGTCCAGATTGCACCAGAAGTTACCTCTCCAAGTTCGACCCATTTTTCAGCAATAGCAGTTCCAAAATCTGTAGAAGCAGGGGCTACTGTTGCTGTTCCGAGTGATTCTGATTTTGTGTAGTATACTTTGAGTTTGTCACTAGAAATTCCAGCTCCATTTCCGTCACTTGCAGTTCCATTTATAATAAGGTTTGTAGCACCTATCTTAGCATCTGCTACAGGAGAATTGATAATTACTTCTGGAGCTGTTCTATCAACCGTAATATTTGCAACCGGAACAGAAACTTCATAACCAGCATTATCTGTAACTTTTGCAGAAATAATTGCTGTTCCACTAGAAGGAAGCAGTGATTTTACATCTACCTTCCAATGTTTAAGTGTTGAATCGTTTGGCACTGCTGCTATATCTTCAGTTGTTGGCTCAGTTAAATCACTGGCTTTTAATTCAATGCTTCCAGTTCCGCCATCTCGTGTAAATACAACCGAAGCTAATCCTGCAGAACCATTTGGCTTATTTGGTTTATCAGAAACTGTTCCTTCAATATAGAAATGAACATTTGAATCTGTATTTGTTGAATCGATATTTGTAAATAAGTTTTCATCTTCTTTTGTAGGAATTGATGGAGAAGTAATATCTACGTTCAATGAGTAACAATAGAACTTTCCAACGCCTTCAATTTCTGCATAATCTACAGCAGTATTACCTACGTTGTCTTCTGCGACAAGTACGAGATAGTTCTTTCCTTCCTGGAAACCTTTAATTGTTGTCTTAAAGTTAGATTCTACTGTTTTTGACTGTTTTCCTGTCGCTGTATTATAATCAACATTCTTTTCTTCTGGCTCATCTAATGGGAAGAATGTACCTGTATTTTTTGTAATAACATAATTCTTTAATACATCTGGAGAGTTGAAATATATTGTTTCACTTTCTTCTACTGGTTCGCTTCCTGTAGCTTTTGTAGAATCTACCATTACTTCCTGATTATTGAATGTCTTGTAATAGAACTTATTAATTCCAGAGCCTTCATCATCAAAATAACCACGAATCTGAATTGTGAGTGCATTTCCGTATGTTCCGCCTGAGTATTTACCTCCAACATCAGGATCACCTGCATCATTACTATAATCACCTATGCGGAAATACAAATCTTTCTGTTTTGAATCAATTTCATGTTTTGCAACTGGTGGAGTTGTATCATACTGAACAACTCTTTCTACCTTTGCATCTTTGCCTACAAAGTCTTTTACAGTGATTGTATATGTATAAAGTCCATCTGCGTCAGGAATTTCAATTGTATAATCTTTTCCTGCTGCAATCTGAGTTAGATCACTTACTTCAGTTGTTCCATCTTTAATTGTGTATTCAACTGGTGTTGCTCTTTTCTTTACAGATATTGAGACAGGATTAGTAGCATTTAATGCATTTGATTCAGTAATCTTGAAAGTAAATTTATAGCTCTCGGTTTTATTCTTTGTTTTATTATCTGTTATTTCTGTGTTATCCAGTTTTGTTGTAATAAACGGAGCTGCCATATCTATATCAAATTCTCGAGTTTTTACAGCCGAAATATTGCCAGCCCCATCTATTGCATATACATGGAAGAACCACTTACCTTCACAAAGTTCATTTTCACCAGCTGTTAAACCTGTTACAAATTCTGGATCAAGAGCAAATGAACCGTTTGATGCTACTTCTTCTGTGTAATCACCTGCAGTTCCCATTTCTGTACCAGGATTAGCATTATGCGTAAATTTATAGAATACTTTTTCTACACCTGTACCATTTCCATCATCTAATCTAAGGCTAATCTGTGTTGTTTCTGTAAGAGCCTTTTCGTTTACTTTTGAATCATCTGATGGGTTTTTTATAACAACTGTTGGTGCAGACGTATCACGTTTGAAAGTTACGGATTTTACAACTGATTCACGATTATTTTTGTCTATTCCTTTTGCAGTAATTGTATAATCACCATCTGCTGTGAGTTTTTCTTTTGCAATTGTGGTAGTTGCAAATTTCATGTTGCTAGAACCAGTGAATGAAGTTACATTAATATTGTCTTTTACATTTCCGTTTGAATCTGTTACTTTTATTTCAATTTTATCTGGATTAGAGTCTTTTATTGTAAGACTAACACTTACATCTTCTTTACCATCTGTGGTTTCGGATGTGGCAAGAGTTACCTCTGGTGCTTCTTTGTCGTAAACAAAGGTTATAGTTGCTTCTTTTTCGTTTCCAGCACCATCTATTGCTTTTACAGTAACTGTTTTTTCATTTTCGGCAGTAAATACATTTTTGAAAATCTCTGTAGCTTTTATTACACTGTTTTCCTCTAATGAATCAGACCAGATGGCTTCATAGTTCCAATCTGTTTTACTAAAAGACCCTACATTGATCCAATTTGTTGTCTTCGAATTTTCAGTATCGTCAAATTTGATTCTTAGGGTTTCTACTCCAGAAGGTAAATCTGAAAGTTTTCCCTTAAATAGGAATGTATTATTTGCTGTATCTGCAAAATCTGGAGTTGTAGAAAATGAGACTTCCGGATCTATATCATCAAACTTTGGCTGGAATACTCTATTTGTAAAGCCAGTATTCTTGTCGATTAATGTAAATTTTATAGATTTTTCACCTATAACTGGTGTGTACTCATAAGTAAACGAATCAAAATTAATTGAATTATAGTCATCAGAAATATTATCATCATTTTTCTTAAGCTTATATGGCTTATTTCCTTCATCTGTAACATTAAAAGTCAGAATGTATTTTGAACCTGTTTGTATATATTCGTAGTCTGGAGTAATATTAAAATCTGGTCCATTACCCGTTACACGCAGGAAAAATTGTTTTGTGGTACAGTTATTTGGAGTTGCTATTTCTGATTCAAACTCTGTATCATAAACTTTAACTGTAACCTGATACAAACCAACTTCTGTTGGCAATGCATGAGAAATTACAGCAGGTTTATTATAAGTCTTGTCTTGTGAAGATGCTGCTGGTGATACTGCCTGGTCGCCAGATTTTGTTTTATCATAAGCCTGAACAATTACTCGTGCTGAAGCAACACCATCATCATCTGCAACTGAAAGCACAAGGTTACCACCTTGTATAAACAGATTGTTTCCCTCTTCTACGTAGGCAAGCCCTGTTTCACCAATTCCCTTATCTATATTTTTAGACTCCTCTGAAATTGTGATAGTTGGCTTATCTGTACTCTGGTTTACAAAATAGTCTTTTGTCCAAATTGTTTCGTTGCCTACGCGGTCGTATGCTTTAATTTCGAGAGTTGCTTCTTTACCGTCTGTAAGTTGTGTTGTGTCGAGTTTAAAGTCAAAGCTACTATCTATGTCCTTTGTAACGACAGATACTTCTTCTGCTACACCATTTGCTGTAGTCTTCTGGAACACTTTAAACTTTGCACTTCCAAACTGATCAAATTTATCAATAATATTACCGTTTAAATTAAGTTTACCATTGATATTATCTTTCTCATCTACTTTTACGATTGGCAGAATTGAGTTAATTGTAATTTCCGGACCGTCTACATCATACCACAGTGAAAAGCTCTTTTCTGTTATCTGATCTCCACTAGAAGCCTTAATTGAAAGTGAATAGGTCTTGCTTGCTGATGGGAAGCCAAAACCTTCTGGAGCTGCTTTTTCTATATAGAACTGTTCATTAAACTCATTTAATTCACCTTCTGTACCGCCAAGTGAAATATCGGCTATTTTGACAGGTTCTACTTCTCCAGCTGCATTTTTATTACTATCGTTCCACAGTGTTACTGTTGGAATACCTTCGCTTGATTTTGCAGAACCTTTTAACTCTATGAAAGAACCTTTTTTGAGGAAGATTGTATTTTCAGCTGGTTCTTCTACATTCAAGATAGGTGCACCTGTTCCAGCTGATAAATGGAAACCATAACCTGTAGATTCGCTTGGTTCAATTGGATTGCCTTCGTTATCTTCACCACTTACGCGAATTATGTAGTTTTTATAGTCTAGATTCTGAGTTACCTGTGTTGTTTCATCTGGATTTGGACGGATTGTTTTAGACATTGGTACTGTAAATACATAAGCACCACTTGTTGTTTTACTTCCTTCTTTACCACCTATATTGTAATAGACCTTTTTATTTATTCCAGAACCTGTTTCTCGTGATTTTGAATAAAGTTTTATACGGTTTTCTTCTGTATCTTCTACTTTTGGATTACCAAACTCATCACTTTCGAGAACATATACATAGAAGTTTTCATCATCTACAAGTTCAATTGAGTCGCTACCCATGAATACAGAAATTTCGAGAGTCTGAGCACCGTTAATTACCCAATAACCATCTTCTTTTGATTCAAAATCTTTTCCATTTTTTGTAAGGGGTTTCATACCACTTACTGTAAAGTATGGACTGTTATCTGGGTTAACAGAAATCATTGCTGTATGTATTGTACTTTCTTGGAGAAGCTGTTTGATATTTTCTATATCGATGTCTTCTGCAACTCGGCCTGTAGTTTTAAGAGCATCTGTGCCATTTAAAATATCATAAATATCTCTTGGAGCAAGACCATATCCATTGTGTTTCTTATCTTTTGTAAGATGTTTTTGTAAATCCTTGCTAAAATAGAAATCCGTTGTTTCATTTCCTGCTATATCTGAAGCTGTAATTTTAATATATACATCTTTGCTACCTTCTTTTGTAGAAGACTGATAAATTTTTTCGTACAGATTCTTTTCATCATCTGGATCAGCAAAAACTGCTATACGTGCATTGTTTGAATTTACATCTGTTGGAGCAATTGCACCTGTATCAATTGATACAAACGGTTCACCTGTACAGGCTGCATCTTTATAGAAATCAACTTTTATAAAAGTTTGCTTAGATGAATCTGCTATACTTCCTTCGAGGAAGATGCGCTGACCATATGCAGAAACTGTTGCATCTTCTGGTTTTGAGTTTGGTTTGTTAAGAATAAGTACTGGAGGTGTGTTATCAATTGTAAAAGTTGTACTCTGGGTTGTAATACGCCCCATTGCGTCTTTTATATATACTGTGGCCTGATATGAACCATCAACAATATTCTTTGACTTGGCTTCTACCGGGATTGCCCATGTTCCCGAACCACGTTTTTTGAGGTCTTCTTTGAAGATTCCCTGTATTTCTATCTCCAAACCGTATCCGTCTGTTCGTTTGAGAATAGCTTTTATATCATGTATAGATCCGTCGTCTGAATAGGTTCCTTCAATATTGAAGTCATCAGCTATTACTGTATCGACAAGACTTGCATCAATAGCTAGTGCAGGCGGTTCCGTGTCTACCGACGAACCAAGACCAATTTCGCAGGAAATTGTAAAGAGAATAATGATAGTTAATAAAGAACAGGCCAGTTTCTTCATAGTTGCACCTCGCGTAGTTAAAGTAAAAACTTTTTTAATAACTCTCCGGCAACACAATTATGAATTAACTATTTTAAATATATACTTTTCTTTATCGGTACGTATCCCCTGAATCTTTATTCTGCAAACCTCTCCATAGAGATTTGTTATACCACCGCAAATATGTTAACTCATTTTTGGGAATAGTCAAGTTAGAATATAGTAGAAACTTAAAAAAAGGGACTTTTTAAAGTAAAAAAAATGAATTTTTTAAAGAAAATTATAGATTTTTACAAATTTTGCAGGAGATGAGGGATGAAAGTGGCATCTAAAATTTCGAAAGCAAAACATTTTTTTCCAAGGTCTTTCAGAGAGGCTCCCAAGTGATACAGACTTTTCTGATCTATGATTAAAAACCGGTCATGCATTTTGCCTGTGTGATTAAGGGTAAGGGTTGGATATTGACTGTTGAACTTCTGGATGTCTTGAACGGTAAGTTTTGTTTTTGGATCGGTATATATGATGACATTTACTTGAGGTTTCTTTTTAGAAAGACGCTCGAGGATAGAAAGGTCTACATAGTTGTCTATCAGGATGATTTCGGTTTGGGCTTGAGACAGGAATGACTCAAACTTTGCGTATGCATCAAAAATCTGGCCCTGAAAGAAGATGCCTTGGGTATCTTGCACGTTGTATTTGTCTATCAAAGTGAAAAGTTCCTGTACTTTTTGGTCGGTTTCTTTTTGATGAAGATTTGTATCTAGAAGCGCATGTTTGATTGAATTGATTTCTGTAAAAACCTGAGCATTGTTTTGAAGAAAATGTCGCATGGAAACAAAGGCATTCATTATCTGAATGCTCATTTTGACGGCGGTTTCGCTTTTTAGAACACCTGAAAGCATAGCAACGCCTTGTTCGGTGAAGGCGTAAGGGAGTTTTCGAGTACCACCATCTTGTCCAGAAAATAAAGTATCTGTGCTTCGTGAAGTCGCAAATTGCGACTTCACGGAACTATTCACATCTATTTTCAAGGTTGCAATTTGCGACTTTGAAGAATATTCTTCAATTTCCTCACGAGTAAGCTGAAACATGAAATTTTCCGGGAAACGTTCTATATTACGTTTAACCTGCTCATTTAATCTTTTTGTTTCCACCCCATACAACTCCGCCAGATCTCGGTCTATCATAACCTGCTGGCCGCGGATTGTGAATATTTTTGATTCTATTTTTGTTTCCATAAAAACCTCTATAATATAAATAGACAAAGATATGCATTTTTCGGAAATGATTTTT